>ENA-UEPL01000087-UEPL01000087.1-human-gut-metagenome-genome-assembly--contig:-NODE-87-length-81131-cov-12.071002_pt1 | contig 81131 bp, 72 predicted proteins | sample MGYA00242896_ERZ507908 | MGnify/ENA primary metagenome ERZ507908 (study PRJEB26167, sample SAMN06115518) | human gut metagenome | host: Homo sapiens | place: China:Chongqing | collected 2015-08-20...
TGGATGCGGGCTGAGGGCCGTGTTTTGCAGGGACGCTGCCTCGGCCCGACCCGAAGCCTGCAGGGATAAGTCGAAGGTACCACGCAGTGGCGATGTTGCTGGCCGGAGCCCGGGGGTACAGGGGGCGGAGACTGGCCGCCCCCTGTGCGCTCCCTGCGCCATGCCAGGCATAACGTAGACGATTAACCGGGAGCGCAATGTGCGCTGAAATCACATGCGACAAACGCTTTTCCCGGATTAATAAAGTTGCATACCAATAACATTATCTCTGGCACCCTGCAGGCGCATATACCCCAGGCCCGGCAAGCGCAGCGCCGCCGGGCAGTCAGGCACCGTACCCGTGGCTGTGCCGGATGGCGGCATAAATGCCTTATCCGGCCTACGAGATCCTCCCGCAGGCTTATACGACTCCGCCGGACAACTAACGCCAGGCGGCTTATCTCACGCCTTCTGCTTGGCCTCGGACTCCTGGCTGCTGTTCAGCGCCAGCGAAACCGCCAACGTCTGGGCCAGACACAGGGAAGCAACCTGCGAGCGGAAGCCATCCACCTGCGCTTCACGCACCACAAAGCAGACATCGCTGAAGGCCGCCAGCGGGCTGACCTGACTGTCGGTGATCGCGATCTGCCGCGCTTTGCGCTGCGCGCCCAGCTCCACCAGCTCGACCACTTCCCGGGCGTACGGCGAGAAGCTCACCGCCACCACCACGTCTTTCGGGCCGACCAGACTCAGCTGCTCGGTGAACATGCCGCCGAGGCCGTCGATCAGAAAGGCTTTGCGATCGAGGTGGCGCAGCGCATAGGTCAGATAGGAGGCGACGCTGAACGACCGGCGCAGGCCAATGACGTAGATATTTTCCGCTTCGCCCAGCAGGGCCACCGCGCGCTCCAGCTCATCGCTGGAGGTCTGCATCGCCAGCTGCTGCAGCGCCTGGTTGTTCACCATCGTGAACATATTGAGGATTTCCGTTGGCGTTTCCGGCGGGCTGGACTCATCGCTGGTAGTCTGGCGGAACAGACGGGCGCGCTCGGTATAGTTGGCGGTCTCTTCCATCAAATGTTGCTTGAACATCTGTTTCATTTCGTTAAAGCCGCTGAAGCCGAAGGCGTTGGCAAAACGAATCAACGTGGAAGGGGGAACATCCGCCTGTTGCGCAATGGAGGCCACGGTATCGAAAGCCACGCTATTGCTGTTATCAAGGATATAGCGGGCGACCTGTTTCAGGCGTTTGCTTAACGTATCGTAGCGACGCCTGATTTCATCCTGCAGGATGGTCAGCTGTGTTGGGTTATTGGCCATAGAGTGCGCTCTGAGAAAATGGAAGGAATATGGCTTCCAGTGTACCAAATGAAGCGAATTTTTCATTTATTGCGACGAAATACGCGATTCATTTCACGAAGAAACAGAAAAACGCCCGCTCCGCAAGGTGACGGAGACGGGCGTCGGGGGATCAGCGGCGGGCTTCGCGCCAGTAGCCAATAAGCGTCAGGTAGTTGCGTTTCACTTCCTCTATCAGGGCCTCATCGCTGAGCTCACCCTGCATCCAGCGCCGCGACGGCTGGCCAAAGATGGTGCGCCCAACGGCGAAACCTTTGATCATCGGGTGTGCGGCCGCCTCGGCGAAACCGGCGCGCAGTTTGTCGGAAGGCGCGTCGAGGCCGAGGATCAGGATCCCGCGGCTCCACGGATCTTCGCGCTCGATAAGGGCGGTGATCTGCTGCCAGCTGGCGCTGGAGAGCGGCGGCAGCTTCCACCAGTCCGGCTTGATCCCCAGCTGATAGAAGTGTTCCAGCATGGTGTGGTAATGGCGCTCGTCTTTGTCCGGACCATTTTCCGGCAGGATCACCTCCAGCAGCAGCTCATGGCCTGACTTGTTACAGGCCTGCCACACCTCCAGCAGCAGGGCGTCCTGCTCTGCACGCAGCGCCGCCGGGTCGGCAGGATGATAGAAGACCAGGCATTTGACGACATGCTCCAGCGGCCAGTCGATCAGCTGCGAGCCGATGTTGCCATGCTCCAGACGCAGCGGTCGCGAGCTGGGCAGCTCGATGGGGCGCCCAATCCACCAGCCCTTGCCGGTAATGGCGTTGAGCGCACGCTGGCCGTAGGTGCCGTCGGCCAGAATGCCGCTGCGCTGATCGAGACCCGCCTCCTGCGCCGCCGCTTCGGCCGCGGCTAACAACAACAGCTTGAGCTGCGGAATGCAGGCTTCATCGCGCCCGGTCTCCCGTGCCAGGTCGGCCAGCTGTTTGCGATGGTCGAAGGCGAAAATGCACAGCTCCGGCCACTGCTGACGGCGGCTGGTGACCCGGTGCAGGTGGTTGAGGCGCTCGTCGACGTCCGGGCGCGGCACCGATTCGGCGCGCAGCAGGTAGTCATCGAGTTCGACTTTGGTCGGCATCGCCGGCGCGCAGCCGTGGCGGGAAACCACCAGCGCGCCGCAGGCGTTGGCGTAACGGCAAGCCTGCTCCCAGCCTTCGTCGTTGAGCCAGCCGCGCAGCAGGCCCGACATAAAGGCATCCCCGGCGCCCAGCACGTTGAGAACCTCCACGCGCACGCCCTGCTGCAGCGGCACCTGGTCCCAGCTGTCCGGGATGTCGCCTTCCAGCACTACGCAGCCCATCGGCCCGCGCTTACACACGAGGGTGGCTTTGGTGGCATTGCGCACATTTTTCAGCGCGGTCAGGGTATCGGTGCTGCCCCCGGCAATATGAAACTCTTCTTCGGTTCCCACCACCAAATCGAACAGATGCAGCACTTCCTGCAGCTGGCTGGTGACCGGCCCGGACTCAATGAAACGGGTTTCGCCATCGCCGAGCGAGGTGAGCCCCCACAGCACCGGACGGTAATCGATATCCAGCGCGGTACGCAGGCCGTGACGGCGAGCGTATTCCAGCGCCTTCAGCACCGCGGCGCGAGTGTTGGCGTGCGACAGGTGGGTGCCAGTCACCGCCAGCGCCCGGGAGGAGGCAATATACTCCTCGCTGATGTCATCAGGCGTTAAGGCCATATCGGCGCAGTTATCGCGGTAGAAAATCAGAGGGAAGGTCTCCTGATCCTTAATCCCCAGCATCACCAGCGCGGTCAGGCGAGATTTGTCGGTAATCAGATACTCGGTATCCACCCCGGCGCGGTTGAGCGTTTCGCGCAGGAAACGGCCGTTGTGTTCATCGCCAACGCGCGCCAGCATGGCCGATTTCAGCCCCTGAATCGCGGTGCCAAAGGCCACGTTGCCGGAGGAGCCGCCCAGATATTTCGCGAAACTGGCAACGTCTTCTAGCCGCGAACCGATCTGCTGGGCATAGAGGTCGACGGCCACCCGACCTATACAGATGACGTCGAGCCGCTTTACTGCTGCATTCATAGCTAGGATTTCCTTTTTGGTGTCTGCTGCCTGGAAGGGTCGGGATCCCGACGTCGACTCCGTGAACAGCCTGAGGGTTATTGGTTACCCTTAGTTTGAGAAATAAATATTTCATTTGCAAACTCGTTCGAAATTAAAAAACCAAAAGTGTGAGGGATCTACCACTCTGCCGCACTGAGCCTCGCGCGAGCGTGGATCGGCCCCTCTGTCGCCCCAGGGGAAAGTGAAACGCCGGAAGCGGTTTCTTTACCTATGATTTTTAAGGGGATATTGTCGTGTGGCGCGGCAAAAAAGGGTCCGAAAACGTGTCTGGAATGTAAGTGAAACGTATGAAATGGGTAGAGAGTTTGATCCCTCTCGCAAAATGAAATATTTCTTCTGTATTTGTATTTAATGAAAAAAATGTTTGCCTATAATCCACAGGTATTCCAGTGACGTGAACGACGGCCCCGGCGGCATCGGCGCGACGCCACACACAAATACTGAACAATAAGGATTGTGCATCATGGGCAAACTGAGACTGACAACGGCGCAGGCGCTGGTGAAGTTCCTCGATAACCAGTACCTGGAAGTGGATGGCGTAGAGCTGAAATTCGTGAAAGGCATTTTCGCGATTTTCGGCCATGGCAACGTCCTGGGGCTGGGGCAGGCGCTGGAGCAGGACAGCGGCGATATGCGCGTCTATCAGGGGCGTAACGAGCAGGGGATGGCCCACGCGGCCACCGGTTTTGCCCGCCAGGCCCTGCGCCGGCAGATTATCGCCTGCACCTCCTCCATCGGTCCGGGAGCGGCCAACATGATCACCGCCGCCGGCACCGCCAGCGCCAACCGCATTCCGCTGCTGTTGCTGCCAGGCGATGTCTTCGCCACCCGCCAGCCGGACCCGGTGCTCCAGCAGATTGAACAGAGCTACGATCTCAGCATCAGCACCAATGACGCTTTCCGCGCAGTCAGCAAATACTGGGACCGTATTACCCGCCCGGAACAGTTGATGAGCGCCTGCATCAACGCCATGCGCGTCCTGACCGACCCGGCGGAAACCGGCGCGGTGACGCTGTGCCTGCCGCAGGATGTGCAGGGTGAAGCCTGGGACTACCCGGAATCCTTCTTTGCGCGCCGCGTGCACCGTCTCGACCGCCGCCCGGCCAGCGCCGCGCAGCTGGCGGACGCCGTCGCGGCCATCAAAGCCAGCCGTAAACCGCTGATCGTCTGCGGCGGTGGGGTGAAATACTCCGGCGCGGGCGAAGCGCTGTCCCGTTTCGCCGAGCGCTACGGGGTGCCCTTCGCCGAAACCCAGGCCGGGAAGGGGACGGTGGTCTCGTCTCACCCCCTGAACGTCGGCGGCGTCGGCGAGACGGGCTGCCTGGCGGCGAACCTGCTGGCGAAAGAGGCCGACCTGGTGATCGGCGTCGGCACCCGCTTCAGCGATTTTACCACCGCCTCGAAATGGATTTTCCAGCACCCGGAGGTGCGTTTCCTGAATATTAACGTCAGCAACTTCGACGCCTGGAAGCTGGACGGCATTGCCATGCTGGCGGACGCCCGGGAAGCGATGACCGCCCTCGACGCGGCACTGGCGGACAGCGGCTGGCAGGCCGGCTGGGGCGCGCAGATCGAGAGCGTGCAGAGCCGTCAGTTAAAAGAGACCCAGCGCGTCTACCAGGCGGTGTGGCAGGAAAAATCCTTTGTGCCGGAGATCGACGATCACCTCGATCGTGAATCGGTGTATCGCGAGTTCCGCCAGATCACCGACTCCACCCTGACCCAGAGCAGCGTCCTTGGGGTACTGAATGAAACGCTGCCGGCCGAGGCGGTGATCGTCGCGGCGGCGGGCAGCCTGCCAGGCGATCTGCAGCGCGTCTGGCGCAACCGCGCGGAAAACACCTACCACGTGGAGTACGGCTACTCCTGCATGGGATACGAAGTCAACGCCGCGCTGGGCGTGAAGCTGGCGCAGCCGCAGAGCGAAGTCTACTCCCTGGTCGGCGATGGCTCCTTCATGATGCTGCACTCTGAGCTGGTCACCTCCCTGCAGGAGCGGGCGAAGATCAACGTCGTGCTGTTCGACAACATGGCCAACGGCTGCATCAACAACCTGCAGATGGAACATGGGATGGACAGCTTCGGCACCGAGTTCCGCTACCGCCAGCCGGAAACCGGCCAGCTGCAGGGCGGCCTGGTGCCGGTGGACTTCGCCACCATCGCCGCCGGCTACGGCTGCAAAACCTGGCGCGTCACCACCCTGGACGAACTGCGCCACGCGCTGGACGCCGCCCGTCGCGAAACGGTCAGCACCCTGATTGATATTAAAGTGCTGCCGAAGACCATGGTGCACAAATACGGCAGCTGGTGGAACGTCGGAGTCGCCCAGACGGCGCTCTCTGAGCGGATCCGCAAGGTGGCGCAAATGATTAATGAAAAGCGCGCCCAGGCGCGTGATTACTAAAACGAACCTCTACCCTGAATCCTACAGACTTACGGAGAAAACCATTATGTCGCTCAAATTAGGTGTCATCGGCGCTGGCGCTATCGGTAAAGAACACATCCGTCGCTGCACCCAGGTTCTGCAGGGCGCCACCGTTGTGGCGGTGTCTGATATCAATGCCGACAACGCCCGTGCGGCGGTCGCGCTGCCGGGCGTGCAGGCGGAAGTCTACGCCGACGGCCACGACGTGATTAACGCCAGCGATGTCGATGCCATCCTGGTCACCTCCTGGGACCCGACCCACGAAGAGTACACCCTGGCCGCCATTGCCGCTGGTAAGCCGGTGTTCTGCGAAAAACCGCTGGCGATGTCTGCGGAAGGCTGCCGTCGCATCGTCGATGCCGAAATGAAGGCAGGCCGTCGTCTGGTGCAGGTTGGCTTTATGCGCCCGTACGACGAAGGCTATCTGGCGCTGAAAAAAGTGATCGACGATGGCGATATCGGCGCGCCGCTGATGCTGCGCTGCGCCCACCGCAACCAGTCAGTCGGCGAGAACTACACCACCGATATGGCGATCACCAACACCCTGATCCACGAGCTGGACGTGCTGCGCTGGCTGCTGAACGATGACTACCGTTCCGTGCAGGTGCGCTTCCCGCGCTCCACCTCGCACACCCATGCGCGCCTGAAAGATCCGCAGATCGTCTCCTTTGAAACCAAAAAAGGCACCCTGATAGACGTCGAAGTGTTCGTGAACTGCCAGTACGGGTATGACATCCAGTGCGAAGTGGTCGGCGAAACCGGGATTGCCCGTCTGCCGGAGCCGTCGGCCGTCCAGATGCGTAAGTCCGCCAGCCTGTCGACCGCCATTCTGACCGACTGGAAAGACCGCTTTATCAAAGCCTACGACGTCGAGCTGCAGGCCTTTATCAACGACGTCAAAGCCGGCCAGCTGCACGGCCCGTCGGCCTGGGACGGCTACGCGGCGTCGGTGGCGGCGGATGCCTGCATTAAAGCGCAGGGAACCAGCGAGCCTGTTGAAGTGACGCTGCCCGAGTGCCCGGCATTCTACAAACGTTAAGGATGTGTTGCTGACGGAACTTCTTTGCACAGGTAACGACGATGAAAATTGCCTTTGATGTGGATGTGATTAAGGACCTCGGGATCACCCGCATGGTCCATCAGGTAGCGGAGTGGGGCTACAAGTACATTGAACAGTCGCCGCACCCGCAGATTAACCCGTTCTACAAGCACCCGCGCGCCAGCCGGGAGATCATGGCGGAGTACAAGCAGGCGCTGCGCGATACCGGCCTTGAGCTGTCGTCGTTTATCTGCGTCTACCGCTGGTCCGGCCCGGACGAACTGCGCCGTCAGGCGGCGGTGAAAAACTGGAAACGGCTGGTGGAAATTGCGGTGGAGATGGGCGTTCAGGTGATCAACACCGAGTTCTCCGGCGATCCGAATCAGCCCGAAATCTGCGATGAAATGTTCTATCGCTCAATGGAAGAGCTGTTGCCAATTTTTGAGCGGGAAGGCATCCGCGTGGAGATCCAGGCGCATCCCTGGGATTTCTGCGAAGAGAACAATGAAACCGTCGATATTGTGAAGTCGTTCCGCAGCGATAACGTGAAGTACGTCTACAGCGTGCCGCACACCTTTTTCTACGACAAAGGCGTCGGCGATGTGGCGAGCATGCTGCGCTATGCCGGGAGCGATCTCTCCCATGTCCTGATTGCGGACACCCGCAATCATACGAAACATTGCCGCTATATCGTTAACCCGCCGGGCGTGGATGCCGTGGTGCACCAGCATGTAGGCGTCGGGGAAGGGGATGTGGATTTCGACGCGCTGTTCCGCACCCTGCGCGAAATGAAATTCGCCGAGCAGACCTTCAAGGTCGGCGGGGAGCCGATTGTCGCCACCTCGCTGTTTGGCTACCCGGAAAAAATGAAATACCAGGCAGTGGAAACCCGTGAACTTATTGAACGTGAATTGCTGCGCCGGTAAGGCGCAGCGGCAGGAGCCCTACTATGAACAAAGATAACGTCAAACTGGCTATCGCCCCGATCGGCTGGACTAACGATGATATGCCGGAGCTCGGCAGCGAAAACACCTTCCAGCAGATCGTCAGCGAAATGGCGCTGGCCGGCTTTACCGGCAGCGAAGTCGGCAGCAAATATCCGCGCGACCCGGCGGTTCTCAAGCCGATGCTGGATATCCGCGGCATTCAGATCTGCAACGCCTGGTTCAGCACCTTTTTCGCCAACGGCCAGCGGGAAAAAACCATTGATGAATTCGTCAATCACATGAACTTCCTTCATGCGATGGGCGCGAAAGTGATTGGCTGCTCCGAGCAGAGCGGCAGCATCCAGGGGCTGGATAAACCGATCCTCGGCGATGCGAAGCCGTGCTTCAGCGAAGAGGAGTGGCAGCGGGTGGCGGAAGGCTACAACACCCTCGGTCGCCTGGCGGCGGAGAAGGGGATGCAGGTCTGTCTGCACCACCACATGGGCACCGGCATTCAGACCACTGCGGAAATCGACAAATTTATGTCGCTGGTGGACGAGCGCGTCTTCCTGCTGTTCGACACCGGCCACGCCTGGTATTCCGAAGGCGGCGAAGCGCCGATGCTGGCGATCCTCAAAAAGTATCTGCCGCGCATCAACCACGTTCACCTGAAAGACGTCCGTCCGCCGGTGATCGACCAGGTGCGCCGCGACGGCCTGTCGTTCCTCGACGGCGTGAAAAAAGGCACCTTCACCGTCCCGGGCGACGGGGTGATCGATTTCCGTCCGGTGTTCAAGCTGCTTGACGACTTTGGCTATAAAGGCTGGATGGTGGTGGAAGCCGAGCAGGATCCTGCTCTGGCCAATCCTTTCGAATACGCCGTCAAAGCGCGCAAATATATCCGCGAAACGGCAGGGATCTAATCGTTGTGACATTTTCAGGCCATACCGGGTATGGCCTGCTTTTTTTCCTTTCACAACCGGATTCAGGGCTTAACCACGGCGCCGTACCGTCCCCTCTCCCGGATTCAGGGCTCAACCACGGCGCCGGACAGTCCCCTCTCCCGGACTCAGGGCTCAACCACGGCGCCGGACAGTCCCCTCTCCCTCAGGGAGAGGGCCAGGGTGAGGGTGACGATGACGGGTAACGCGTCACTTCACTTCCGCCAGCGCGGTCTTATCCACATAAGGTTTCATCAGCGCGTCGGCTTCCTTCTGCGCCGCCTGAACCGCCGCTTCCGGCGTCACTTTGGCATCATTGACCACCGCCGCCAGCTGGTTCTCCATCGCCTTACGCACCGCCACGGTCTCCCAGGTGGAGTACCACGGATGGGCGTACTTAAGCTGCTCAAGCGCGATCGCCGCCCGCGGATCCTGCTGCAGATAGGCCTTCATCTCCGGCGTATCATATGACGCCTTGCGCGGCGAGAAGTAGCCGGTGAAGCGGCTCCACGCGCCGTTCACGTCGGGGCTCACCAGATAGGTCAGGAACTGATACGCCGCTTTCTTCTGCGCCTCGTTGATGCCTTTAAAGCTCACCAGGCTGGCGCCGCCGATCGGCACCGCACGCTGCTCTTTGGCCGGCAGCATCGCTACCCCAAGCTCAAAATCTTTGCTGTTCTCGCGCATAAAGCCCAGCGCGCCGGTGCTGAGCATCGCCATCCCGAGCTTGCCGGAGAAGAACGCGGCGCTGATCTGCTTCGAGTTCAGCACCCCGGACGGCATCACCTTGTCCTTGTAAATCAGATCCTGCCAGAAGCGCAGGGCGCCAATGGCGGTCGGCGAGTTGTAATAGACCTCGCCAGGATAGTCTTCGTTAAAGTATTTCCCGCCGTTGGCGCGTACCAGCGCCGAGAAGATCCAGCCGCCGTAGTCGTCGTTGGTCGACGGCAGCATGATCCCCCACTGGCCTTTGCTTTCGTCGGTCAGCTTTTTGGCATCGGCCAGCAGCTCGGCCCAGGTCTGCGGCGGCTGTTTGATCCCGGCCTGATCGAACATCGTCTTGTTGTAGTAGAGGATCGGCGTCGAGTTATGGAACGGGATCGCATAGGTGGTGCCCATCACCTGGGCGTTCTTATGCATCGCGGGCCAGAATTCCTTTTGCAGAAAATCGCCAGCCTTTTGATCGCCATATTTAAACAGCTCGTCCATTGGCAGGATCTCATCCTTCAGCGCCAGATCGGTGGTGAAGTTGGCGGACATGATCACCAGCGCCGGCGGCTGGCCGGCCTTCTGCGCCGATTCGGCTTTGATCTTGGTGGTGTCGTAGTTGCCGGTGAAGATGCCGCGTACTTCGACATCCTGCTGCGAGTCGTTGAATTGCTTAATGACGCGGGTCATCTCCATGGTCAGCTTGCCGTCCACCGGCGCCGGGAACATGAAGTCTATTTTCTCTTTTGCCAGCGCCGCGCCGCTCAGGGCAAGACTGAGGCCAACCGCGACTACCGTAAGAGGTTTAAACATGATTACACTCCATCAGTAAATTATGCTGGGTCTCAGCATGAAAAAGATGCACATCGGCAGGCGAGAAGCCGATCGGTAGTGACTCGCCTTTCTCCGGCACCGTGCCGCGGTGGCGGCGGCTAAAGCGCAGGGTGCCGATCGGGGTGCTGACGTGGAGCAGGTAGTCGGCCCCCATCAGTTCTCGTTGCAGAACGGTGGCCGGGAGGCGCAGATGGCCCTCCTCCACGCGGTCGGTAATATGTTCCGGGCGAACGCCCAGCCAGACGCGGGTCTGATCCCGGTGGCGCGGCGGCAGCGGATGGCGCTGTTCTCCCAACAGTACTTCACCGTTGGCGCAGGGCAGCGACAGGAGGTTCATCGCCGGCGAACCGATAAACCCGGCGACGAACAGGTTGGCCGGATTGGCATACAGATACTCCGGGCGCCCGACCTGCTGTACGTGGCCGCCGTTCATCACCACGATGCGGTCGGCCATCGACATCGCCTCGGTCTGGTCGTGGGTCACATAGATGGTGCTGGTTTTCAGCTGCTGGTGGAGGGCCATAATGCTGTCGCGCACTTCGCTGCGCAGGCGGGCGTCGAGGTTGGAGAGCGGCTCGTCCATCAGGAACAGCCGCGGATTGCGCACGATCGCCCGGGCCATCGCCACCCGCTGGCGCTGGCCGCCGGAGAGCTTCGCCGGTTTGCGGTCGAGCAGCGCCTCCAGCTGCAGCATCTGCGCCACTTTATCCACTCGCGGCTGCCAGCTGCTTTTCTCTTCCTTGCGCACCTTCATGCCGAAGGTGATGTTGTCGCGCACCGACAGATGCGGAAACAGGGCATAGTTCTGGAAGATCATCGCGAAGTTGCGCTCGCGCGGCGTGGTGGCGGTGATGTTCTCATCATGCAGCCAGATTTGGCCTTCGCTGACCGGCTCCAGCCCGGCGAGCAGGCGCAGCAGGGTGCTTTTCCCGCAGCCCGACGGGCCGACCAGCACCACGAATTCGCCTTCGTGAATATCCAGCGACAGGGCACTGAGCGCCGGTTTGCCGTCGAAACGTTTACTGATGTTTTGCAGACTGAGCATGGCGGTTAGCGCTCTTCCGTTGGGCAACTGATGTTTTCGTCGTACAGCCAGGGGCCGGCGTAGTGGGCCAGCGAGTGCTGGTAGCTCACCCACTGCTCACCGACCTGACGGTGCATCAGGCACGAGGCCGGGGAGAGGTCGTAATAGGGCCGGGTGTCTTCGTGGCAGTACGGCACCTGATGGACGGTACCGGGAATGGTGGAGATCAGCGCCTGGCGATACTGGGTCATGGTCAGGCTGTGGTTATGGCCGCAGAAGATGCGCGTCAGCGACGGGAAACGCTCCACCAGCGCCAGCAGACGGTGGCCGTTTTCGCAGGCGATCGGGTCCATCTGCGCATTGCCCAGCGGCAGCGGCGGGTGGTGCATAAACACCGTTGCCGGTTTGTCGCCGCCCTCGAACAGCTGCGCTTCCAGCCAGCCGATGGTCTCGTCGGTCAGCCAGCCTTTTGACGTGCCGGCATGACTGGAATCGATAAACAGCAGGCGGGTGGCGAAGTCATCCACCGCATAGCGCATATTTTGCGGATCGTTGCCCAGCTGCGGGCACAGCGGGTGAAGATGCTCCAGAAAATGGGCTTTGTCGTCGTGGTTGCCGGGGATCAGATACAGCGGATAGTTCAGGCTGCCGAGGATCTGGCGGGCCACCTGATACTCCTCCGGGCGGCCGCAGTTGACGATATCCCCGCTCACCACCACCGCGTCCGGGCGCTCGCGCAGCGCGTTAAGCTGGGAGACCACGTCGGCGTTGGCGGCATTGACGTCGATAAAGCCGTACAGCTTCTCGCCGCGGCTGCGGAAATGGGTATCGGAAATGTGCGCTAACAGCATGAATCACTCCTTATTTGATCCCGGAGAAGCCGAAGCTCCGCAGGAACTGTTTCTGAAAAAGGATGAACGCCAGCATCAGCGGCAGGCAGACCATCAGCGTCCCGGCGCCGATGGTGCCCCACTGGCCGCCGGATTCGGCGCCCATGGCGAAGGAGACCAGCCCGACGGTCAGCACCTGCTTATCGGGATCGTTGAGCATCATCAGCGGCCACAGGTACTCGTTCCAGTGGTAGGTAATGCTGACGGTGGCGAAGGCCAGTACCGACGGCCAGGACAGCGGCAGCAGTACGCGGAATAGCACCTGCCACCAGCGGCATCCCTCCATCAGCGCCGCCTCTTCCAGCTCTTTCGGGATGGCGAGGAACGCCTGGCGCATCAGAAACACGCCGAACGCTGAGGTGAAGTAGGGCATCATCACCCCGGTGAGGGTGTTGAGCAGGCCGAAGGTTTTCAGGGTCAGCATGTTCGGCACCATCATCACTACCGGCATGATCATCAGCTGCACCAGGAACAGGAGAAACAGCGTCTGCTTGCCGCGAAACTCGTGGCAGGCGAAGACGTACCCGGCGGTGGTGATGGTCAACAGCTGCACGCAGAAGGTGCCGAAGGTGAAGATAATGGTGTTGGCATACAGGCTCAGCCAGTCGGCGCTGTTCCAGGCGTCGCGGAAGTTATCGAGGGTCAGCGGCAGGCGGGGCAGCAGCGACGCCATATCGTCGCCGAAGGTGGTAGCGCTGAACGAGGTCGCCAGCATCCAGATAAACGGGCTCACCCATAGCAGCGCCAGGCAGCACATTAATACTGTGAGCGTAAAGGGCGACGAGCGGCGCAGGCGCAGCCACAGCGGACGGGCGGCGGCGGGTGTGCGGACCAGCAGCGGCGAGATGTCAGCGCTCATAGTGGGCTCCTTTCTCCAGCAGTTTCAGGTTAATCAGCGAGAAGGCGAACAGCCCGGCCAGGGTCAGGAAGGTGGCGGCGGAGGCTTTGCCGAGGTCGTGGGTATCCCAGGCGAGATTCTGGATGTAATAGAGCAGCACGGTGGTGGCGTTGTCCGGCCCGCCGCGGGTCATCACCGCCACGTGGTCGATCTGGGTGATGGAGTAGATCAGCGCGGTGGTGATCACAAAGCTTAGCGTCGGGCGCAGCAGCGGTAACGTGACCTTAAAAAAGACCTGCGTGCGGGTAGCCCCTTCCATCAGCGCCGCTTCCCGCGTCGAGGCCGGAATGCTCTGCAGCCCGGCGAGGAAAAACAGCATGTAGTAGCCGGCGAACTTCCATACGCCGATCAGCGCCAGGGCCAGCAGCGCGCTGTTGCTGCGCCCCAGCCAGTTGTTGTTCATCGGCCCGAACAGCTTCGCCAGATAGTGGTCGAGCAGGCCGAGGCCGGGCATAAAGATAAACAGCCACAGCGCGGCGGCGCTGACCATCGGGATAATCATCGGGAAGAAGAAGGCGGTGCGCAGCCAGCGGTTGACGCGATGGTTCTCGCTCAGGGCGACCGCCAGCAGCAGGGCGAGGGTCACCCCGGGCACTACCGTCAGCAGGATATAGAGCAGGTTATTGCCCAGCGACTGCCAGAAGACGTTATCGGCAAACAGGCGGGCGAAGTTATCCAGCCCGACGTACTGCGCGCCGTCGCTGGCCATGCGGGTATCAAACAGGCTGTCATACACCGAACGCCCCAGCGGGAACCAGGTAAACAGCAGTAAAAACAGCAGGGAAGGCGACAGGATCAGCCAGGGAAGCCAGGTCTTTCTCATGGTGACGCGCATCTCGTTCAGCCATTTATCGAAGCCCGGATTGTGGGAAGCAATGACTACAGAGGCATGGCGGGGAGATGACGGTTTGATGAAGCGACGGGGAAAACGCCGGGCGAGCGGGCCGCCCGGCGGGAGAGAACCATCAGAAGTCGGCTTTCAGCACCGCGCGGTAGCGGGCTTTGCCTTCGCGAACGTGCTTCAGCGCTTCGTTAATCTGCGACATCGGGAACAGCTCGGTGGTCGGGGCCACTTTGCTGCGCCCGGCAAACTTCATCAGCCTGCGCAGTTCGGACGGGTTACCGGTCGCCGAGCCGGAGATACTGCGGTCGCCGCCGATAAGGGTAAAGGCCGGCACCGGGAACGGCTTCATCACCGCGCCGACGGTATGGAAGTTGCCGCCGTAGGCCAGGGCTTCGAAGTACGGCTGCCAGTCGAGGTCCACTGCCACGGTGTTGATGATCAGGTCAAACTGACCGGCCAGCGCTTTTAAGGCTTCAGGATCGCGGCTGTTCACCACGCGATCGGCGCCCATCGCCAGCACTTCCTGCTCTTTCGCCGGGTTGGAGCTGAAGGCGGTCACTTCCGCGCCCATCGCCCGCAGCAGCTTAATGGCGATATGGCCGAGGCCGCCGATGCCGATCACCCCGACGCGGCTGGTGGCGGTGACGTGGTGGGTCAGCAGCGGTTTAAAGACGGTGATGCCGCCGCACAGCATCGGGCCGGCGGACGCCAGATCGATGCTCTCCGGCAGGGGGATCACCCACTGCCAGTCAGCGCGCAACTTATTGGCGAAGCCGCCGCGGTTAAGAATGGTCGGCACCGAGCCTTCCAGACAGTTGATCTGATTGCCGCTGATGCAGGCGTCGCAATGGCCGCAGCTGCGCGCCGTCCAGCCGATGCCGACCTTCTGGCCAATCTTCAGCCCTTTATCCTGCGCCGCGCTGCCCAGCGCCGCCACCCGGCCAATCACCTCGTGGCCGGCCACCAGCGGGTAGCTCGACATCCCCCATTCGTTGTCGATCATCGACAGGTCCGAATGGCAGATCCCGCAGTATTCCACTTCAACTTCGACATCTTCCGGCTGCAGCTCGCCGGCATCGTATTCCCACAGCGACAGATCGGCGCCCGCTTCTTTGGCGGCGTAGCTTTTAATGATGCTCATGTTCATTTCCTTGGGGTTGGCGTGATAACCCAGAAAGTGTAGAGCATGGTATTCCCCGGCGCTTGGCAATCGGAGGGGTCGCGCAGCGGGCGGACCAGCCGCCCGTTAAGGTCAGCGGCTGGCCAGCGGCCACTGATTAAGCTGGATGCCGCGCTGCGGGGCGTTCTCGGCAAAATCATCCAGCACCGCCCGCACGTCCGGGTCGAGATAGCCGACGCTGTCGTGTTCGACGATCACCACGCTCTTTTCCGGAATTTTCGCCAGCAGAGCCAGCAGATGCGGATTGTGCATAAAGGTCAGATTCTGCTGGATGCGCAGCACGTAGTGGTCATCGTAGCGTGCCAGCTGCAGCGAGTGGCGATGGCTGCGCCAGAGACTGAACGCCATCTGGGTGGCAAGACCAATCCCAATCCCCGCCAGCATGCCGAAGGCGATAATCCCGCCGATGGTGGCGAGGAACGGGACGTACTGCGCCGCCCCCTGGCGGAACTGCTCGATGAACAGCCGCGGCGTCGCCAGCTTATAGCCGGTATACAGCAGCACGGCGGCGAGGCTGGCGAGCGGGATTAAGGTCAGCAGGCCGCTGAACCACAGGCCGCAGATTAACAGCAGGACGCCATGGATAAAGATCGACAGCTTGCTCTGCGCGCCATTGCTGACGTTCACCGAGCTGCGGACGATCACCGCGGTGATCGGCATCGCCCCCAGCACGCCGGAGAGCAGGTTGCCGACGCCCTGGGCGACCATTTCACGGTTCGGCGAAGGGGGCGGATTTTGCGGGCGCAGCTTTTTCAGCGCCTCCTGGCTGAGCAGGGTTTCGAGGCTGGCGACCAGCGCCAGGGTCACCGCCACCACCCACACCGACGGATTACGCCAGGCGCTCCATGCGGGGGACTCCAGCTCGCCCAGCAGATCGCCGAGGCTGCCGAACGCCGGCAGGGTAATACGCGGCAGAGCGGCCAGCTGCTGCGGCACAAAATGGGTCAGCAGCAGGGTGGTCACGCAGCCGAGCAGGACGGCGATCAGCGGGCCGGGGATCCAGCGCAGGCTCTTCACCCGGCGGATAAGCGGCGAGCCCCACAGCCAGAGCACCAGCAGGCCGCCCGCGGCGACGGCAATCGCAGTGACGGAGAAAGCGGCATTGCCCTGAACCACATCGGCAAGCCCGGTCTCTTCCGTCGTGCCGAGTGCGACGGAGATCTGCTGCATAATCAGCAGGATGCCGATCGCGGCCAGCATGCCTTTGATGACGCTGGCGGGAACCAGCGAGATAAAGCGCCCGGCCCGCAGAATGCCGAACAGCAGCTGCAGCACGCCGGCCAGCACCAGCGCCATCAGGAAGAGGGAGAAGGAACCCAGGGATTCAATGGCGGCGACGACGATGGTGACCAGTCCGGCGGCGGGGCCGCTGACGGCGAAGCGGGAGGGGCTGAGGGCGGTGACGACCAGGCCGCCGATGATGCCGGTCAGCAGGCCGACGAAGGGCGGTAAGCCGCTGGCCTGGGCGATGCCGAGGCACAGCGGCAGGGCGACAAGGAAGACGACGATGCCGGCGAGAGAGTCCTGACGAAACGTATTCATGGGGCGTGCTCCTGCGGTGAGAGGTGTTCGACGAGGGTGGTTAAATGGCCGGAAGCCAGATCGTAGACGCAGCCGTGCAGGCTGAGCGGTCGCCCGCTGGCGAGCACCGTCTGCACCGGTTCACTCTGCAGCAGACGGGCGAACTGGGCGCGAACGTTGGCTTCCACCAGGGCGTCCAGCGCATGGCGAGAGGGCTCCGCGTCGGTGCTGGCGCTGGCGCCGGGGGAGGCCGCAACACAACAGTCATCGGCGATCTGCGCAATTTCGTGATGCAGGGTGTGGCGCAGCTGGCCGATGCGGCGAGCCAGCGCCGAGGACTCCTGCGCCAGCGGCAGGGTGGGCAGAGAGAGCGCCGCCTGTACGCCGCCGCAGCCGTAGTGGCCGCAGAGCACCACCCGCTCCACCTCAAGGTAGTCGAGGGCATACTGCAGGACGCTCATGACGTTGTCGTCGGCGGGATCGAGCATGTTGGCGATATTGCGGTGGACAAAGAGCTCGCCGGGCTGGCTGCCGGTGAGCACCTCGGCGGGCACGCGGCTGTCGGAGCAGCCGATCCACAGCGAGTGGGGCCGCTGCCCGTCGATCCATTTTTCGAAATAGTCCGGATCATGCTGACACTTCTGCAGCGCCCAGCTGCGGTTGCGGGCCAGCAAAGGTTTTAACGTCGTCACAAGTATTCTCCTGAGTTAATTCATCGAGTGAATATGTCCATCAAGACTCGTACAGCGACTGGTAAAAATAGTGTTTACCGGAACCCTTCACGCCTGAGGAAAATCCTGGAATAAACGGCAAAAAGAAAACTTTTCATTAATGTAAAGTTATAAAAATATTGATGAAATTAATATTTGACTGCGGGGGTGGATGAATAACAAAAAGGCATTGGCTAAAACTTTCTGGAATATATGGGAATGGTGGTGGGTGAGGGTTGGGGGGAATATTTGAGGAGTGGATATTGGGGATGAGTGGGGAGCGTTGGGTTGTGTTGAGGTATGCGGGTGAGAGTGATGTGAGAACAATTTGAGATGATTTTGAGTGGGGTTTGGGGGATAAAGGGGGAAAGGGGAGTGGCTGGCAGGTGGAGCTGGGGTCGTGGGGGTTGTGAGAGGAGGGGCGCTGGTGGCCGTCGCGCTATGGAACGGCGGTAAAAGGTGACGCCGCGCAGGATAGCGCTGTTTTTTTCAACACTTAGCGCGATGACGACACGCTGTCGCTTGCATGACCGCCGCCGACAGGTATAATCCAGAACGTTTCCGCATCCCCTTCAGTGCCGAAGTGGCGAAATCGGTAGACGCAGTTGATTCAAAATCAACCGTAGAAATACGTGCCGGTTCGAGTCCGGCCTTCGGCACCATCGGAACATCAATAGACGTCAACGGACGTCTTTTTTTGTGCCTGAAATCCAGTAACCGCAAAGCTTTCCTCGCTTTTTCGCTCAACCTAAGTCAACCTGATTCAATCTACATCAACTTACTGATGCGGGTACAACTGCGGGTATATCCCGGTTCGATAATGTTTGTACCCACACAGAACCCTTGAAAGGATATTCATCATGGCTCTGAGTGATGTGAAGGTTCGTTCGGCTAAGCCTGAAGCAAAAGCCTATAAACTAACTGACGGTGAAGGCATGGTTTTGCTGGTTCACCCTAACGGTTCCAAATATTGGCGGCTTCGTTATCGCTTTGGCGGTAAGGAGAAGATGCTGGCGCTGGGCAAATACCCCGAAGTCTCGCTTGCGGATGCCAGGGCGCGCCGGGATGAAGCTAGGAGGTTGTTAGCTAATGACGTCGATCCCAGTGAGAACAAGAAAGCCGTTAAGGTAGAGCAGGAGCAAGAGGCAATAACGTTTGAAGTGATTGCCAGAGAATGGCACGCCAGTAATCAGAAATGGTCGGCATCGCATAGCGCTCGTGTATTGAAAAGCCTCGAAGATAATCTCTTTGCTGCTATCGGTAAGCGGAACATTGCAGAACTGAAAACGCGAGACCTACTTGTACCTATCAAAGCCGTTGAATCATCCGGACGTCTTGAAGTTGCCGCCCGTTTACAGCAACGAACTACTGCGATTATGCGCTTTGCTGTGCAGAGCGGTTTAATTGACTACAACCCCGCGCAAGAGATTGCCGGTGCGGTTGCTACGGCGAAAAGACAGCATCGTGCTGCTCTGGAACTTAATCGCATTCCTGAACTACTTCATCGTATTGATCATTACTCCGGCAGGCCGTTAACCCGATTGGCTGTTGAACTCTCTTTGTTGGTTTTCATCCGTTCAAGCGAGCTGCGTTTTGCCCGCTGGTCAGAAGTAGATTTTGATACTGCCATGTGGACGATTCCAGGTGAGCGTGAACCGTTGGAAGGCGTTAAACATTCTCAGCGTGGTTCGAAGATGCGGACTCCACATCTTGTTCCCTTATCGCGTCAGGCCTTAGCTATTCTGCAAAAAATTAAAAGCATGAATGGTAACCGAGAGCTGATCTTCGTTGGCGATCACGATCCACGTAAGCCGATGAGTGAGAATACGGTAAACAAGGCACTGAGAGTTATGGGCTATAACACGAAAACGGAAGTTTGTGGGCATGGTTTCAGGACAATGGCCTGTAGTTCATTGATAGAATCGGGATTGTGGTCGAGGGATGCAGTAGAAAGACAGATGAGCCATCAGGAGCGTAGCTCTGTACGTGCGGCTTATATCCATAAGGCGGAGCATCTGGGGGAGCGAAGGCTGATGCTGCAGTGGTGGGCGGATTATCTGGATGCTAATCGGGAGAAGGGGGTTAGCCCGTTTGATTTTGGGAAAACAAAAAATAAAATGTGATTATAATTCAAATGGTTAAATGGCACTGATCATGGGCGGCGGCGTGAAGCGCCGCCTTTATTCGGCCAAAAGTGGATCTATTTTAAGGGTTAATGATCATTGTTGCCCTTTTTCGGAGAATCTGCTCTCTTCAAGCTCCTTATGAATAAGCCTCATATTAAGTAGGGAGACGCTGGGATAGTCATTCTGGCAGAACGAAATATAATAAACTCAAAAATACACCAATGCTAAAAATAAGACGAAAAAGAGAATTTCTTACCAATTCGTCCAGGCATGTTCCACTCCATGAGCCATTTCCCCAGCCTAATTGAAATAATGTAGACCATGAAATTAAAATAATGCCTAAAGCGCTGGTGCTATTTTTCCATGATAGATGAGGTGTTATTTTTAATACTCCTGTATAAAAACCAATGCCTGCTATTAAAAAAATAATGCTAAAAATATAGACTGTTGTCTTGAATAACAAAGTTCGTAATTCTTTTAGCCTCTGGGGATGAGAGTAGGTATGATTTTTTGGATCAAGACTGTAATTTCCTTGTTCGAGCTTCCGTTGATACTCTTTTTTCTCAAGCTCAAATGCCATTGAGTTTTCGGCTGCGGATAATACAAATCGGTTGGTGTTAGTGATTAAATACCACATGCCTTTATAAACATTCTGCTTTTTAGGGAACTCATTTCTTAGATTCATTTTTATCTTTTTTATGTTAAACCATCCTTAGGCAGCATTATACCGTCTAAGGATGGCTCTTGTCATTATTCCAAAATAGCTATTATACAGATAAACTATTAGTCATCATAAAATCAGCCATTAGTCCAGAAATTGAACGGCTTAACTCAATTTCATCATGAGGGATAAGTGCATATTGCCACGATTTCCCATTAAGTTTTTCAGCATTTTGATTTGCAAATTCGCACCAACGGATAGCTGCTCGCGTTTTGGCCTGAACTTCTGGTGTGTCGATTTCTGTCGCTTTTTTCGGTTCAATCAGGCAATAGCCATTGTCCATTTCGACAACGAAATCAGGTTCATAATTTCTACCATTAGCATATTCGATACGGAACTGACCTGGGCGAGGTTTCATCCAACGAATCACTGAGGGGTCATTCTCCAATATTTGGGCTAGGCGGAGCTCCCCATCTACAGAGTCAAATTTCTGATAAGGGTAACAGCATTTAGTAAAACCAGTGAAAATCATCTGGCGGACTTTATTTTTTTCTCCTGCGGGAACTGCAACACGGAAATCTCTCGGTTTTTCATTACCGGCAAAATTGAACGTCGCTGGATGTATTACATCAAAGCCCTGAGTTATACGCCCGGTATAGCCCGTTGGCGTTGTCCACATATTTTGTTTAATTTGCACCCATATAAATTCAGCCAGCTGCCGACCAGCATTTTTCAGAACGGATTCTGAATCTTCAGGCGGCTGATAACTGCACAAATGGCTCACCATCTGTCCGGCCAGTTTGTAGAGCATGTCGGCATGTTCGTCGTAATCAATTTCATCATGGTCGAGAAGATAACGAATGAGATAGTTTTCTAGCCTTTCTTCCGCTTCTCCACCTTCCTGCCAACTGATTGTCCGCTGTTCGTTATTCTCCAGATGCGTGAGTAAGAGCTCTTTACTGCCGGGTTTGAGCGCAATGCGATCCAACCCGGAAAGGTTGAAATCATTAAACCCGTAATTGACTTCACGTTCTGGCAAAACCACGATTCGAGGAATATCGATAGTATATTCCATCAGTTTTTCGGTGATCGTCCCGACCAACTCCTGAACTTCCGTATCCTCCATTGAAAGGAAACTTGGCTGTTCAACTTGCTCTTCAATCATTTCCGTCAAATCGAGTTGATCCGAAGACGATGAGATTTGATGTTGAGTCACTTCCCATTCACGCAAGGCTTGTTGTACCCGTCGAGTTACGTTTGCTTTCACCTCTGGCGTGCTGAGTTGCTGACTGCTGGTTAACCGTTTAGCTTCTTCTGACACCACTTTAAACGTGAGTTCTGCGACTTTACGTTCAGTTTCCGTATTGAGTACCGGTTTTGATATGGAGTTTGTCTGATATATCGCTTGAGGTTCACAAGCCTGCAACTCATTATTATCAATGACTTGATTTCCCAACAGGAATTCAGCCATTGATGGTACGATAATTTGCTGGGGTTTTACTTCTGGAATACCGTTTTCATCATCATCCAGCCCGATATACAGAACTTTCTTGATAATCGAGTCATCGTTATTGGCACGATCAATAATCTCCTGAAAACGGTCATGGGCAATAATCGTCAGGCGATCGACGGCTTCGACGCCGGTTCTTTTGCCGTAGGGAAGGCGCAGTCCTCGGCCTATGGTCTGCTCAGTCAGGATTTCAGAGGCAGAAGCACGTAATGGAACGATAGTGTACAGATTTGTAACGTCCCATCCCTCTTTTAACTTATTGACATGAATGACGATTTCAGTGTCTTTGTCATGCTCAACGGCCAAAAGCCGCTGCATAGTTTCTTCTGACTCTTCGCCTGACTGGTTAGAGTGAACAGTTATTACTTTGCCTTTATAAGCGCCATTGAAGAAATCGTCGTGTTCAATGCGTACTTTTAGCCTGTCTGCATGATCGGTATCCTGCGCAACGACTAGCATAAAAGGTTTGACCAGTTTGTTACCGGTGTTGTTGGCGAAGCTGGTTAGTTCCGTTTTCACGTATTCATGATGGTGGATTCCGTCTTCCAGCTTTATTTTTTCCAACTGCTCTTCAGAGTAGTTGGCAGCACGGAAGTCTTTGCGCGTGGCAACAGCTGGAATTTTGACGTATCCGTCTTTTAGTGCACGCGAAAGGGGATAGTGATAAATAATATTTTTAAAATCACGTGGGTTTGCACCTACGGTTTTCGGTGTGGCGGTTAATTCAATACCCAATACTGGATTAAGATCGTTAAGCGCTTGTGCGCCCGCACTAGCGTAGTAACGGTGGGCTTCATCCATCAAAACAACTAAATCTGGCAGGTTTGCAAGATAGCTAAAATAAGATTCTCCGACGTATTCCTGAATACGTCGAATTTTAGCGACCTTGGATTTAGCAGCACCTTTGGCATTTTCCAGTGCGTTGATTTTGGAAATATTGAAGATATTAATGTGCGGAGCGGTTTCGCTGCCAAAAAGATCACCCGTTTTGCTTTCGGCAATAGCATAATCCAGACGAACGCCCCGTCCTTCTTGATAGTCATCACCAGTGATTAGAACCGGCGGTGTTTGTGCCAGTTCAGGAATGCCCTGAAAAACATACTTTGGCGAACCGGGTAAAAAATCCATCTTAAGTTTTTCATAGATGGTTAAGTTCGGAGCTAGTACGAAAAAGTGGCGACTACGTCCGGTTAAGTATAGCCAGGCAATCATCGCTCCCATTAAGCGAGTTTTACCTACACCCGTAGCCAGTGCAAAGCAAAGTGAAGGGAAGGCACGTTCAAACCCTTTTACAGTGGGATACTGTTGACGTAGCAATTCAATCCAACGATTAAGGTCGGGATCTTTACTGAGACCGAACTGTTCGAGCACATCGCATAAGATGCGTAATGATTCATCCTGCGGATCGCGCAGTGACAGTCGTGCACTAATCCGATTGGCAATTTTTATGGCGTTGCTTTGGCTCATAATTATTCTTCGCCTTCAGTATCTTCGTCGTAGTCAATATCGTCAGGTTGTTCTGAATCTGATAGTACATTTAGCGTAAAGCTATAGTCATCCTGATCCCATTCGCATTTACTCAGAATGGCACGAGGAATTTTTACCAACGTCAGATTAGGAAAGTCTGCCCCTTCGGTCATAAAGGCTTTGCAGCAGATCAACAATGTACGTTCAGTTCCTACCTCTTCACTTATAACTTTGAGTTGTTCATAAGCCAAAGAACCGGTAGTGACGTAGATGTAATCAGTTTCTGTACTGTAACCATGATTCCAGTATTGAGTCTGACTTGGCGCATAGGTGAAATTCATATGCTTACACATGGCTTCTGCTAGCATTTCAGCGTTGTATTCTTTGTTGATCACCCAATTGCCCCAATGATCTTTTTTCAGGAGCGAGGGGGCCAGATGCAAATAGTGAAAACCGCCACCACCCTGCCAATTTACAGCTTTTGAAATTCCATCTTGATCAACTCCATCGACCACCCGTTTTAGCCGAGGTTGAACGTGAGTATGAGCTTGAGCCCCTAATTCAATTGTAATCCAGCGACGCTTCATTTTGTGCGCAACTGCAGCGGTCGTGCCTGAGCCGGCAAAAGAATCAAGAACAAGATCACCTTCAGTAGTACATAGTTCGAGAATTCTTCTTATTAGTTGCTCAGGTTTTTTCCCTTTAGGAAAAACTACTGCACCTTCTTTATGAAGATTATTTGACAATAAATCATCCCAATTGTTAGATAATGCTTCGCCAGTAATATATTCACCATCAATAAGTTGTGTTTTTGATGAATAAAAAAGTAATTGTTCACCATTGGTGAAATAATAGTCAGAATTATCTTCTCTAGTAGAACAAAATACTCCCTTATGTGTTCTTGAAAGAGATAAAGCTTCTCTCGCTGACTCATTTACATCCTTGTCTTTAACCCTGGCTGTACGTATAACGCGCTCGGGATTCTCTAAGACAAATTTCTCTAACTCATTTTCAAGAGAGTCTCCAAAATATTTTTTTAGATCTCTAGAACTAATGCCATGTTTTTGAGCAAAAACATTATTTACATTATCAATCACCCAGTCACTGTAGTTGTCATTGTAATTAACAATATATTTACTATATCTACTATCGCGTTTTATCTTTTTAAAACATTTCTTAGAATACCATTTGGTACGATCTTTTGCATACCAAAGAATATAGTTCGAGGTTGTAACTAGGCCTGGATTTTTTGCTTTTGGCCCTGAGACCGAGCTTTGCTTAAAGGTTATTACAGAACGTCTATTGCTACGACCAAAGATCTCATCGCACATTACTATTAAGTAGCCGAGTTCATTATCATCGATATGAATAAATATTGACCCCTTTTCATTAAGGAGTGTTTTTAAAATATTCAACCGTTGGTGCATTAAGCTAAGCCAAAGAGAATGTTCTAAGCCATCTTCGTAATTATCGAAAGCCTCTCCAGTATTAAATGGGGGGTCAATATAAATACATTGTATCTGCCCTGCATACTTTTGCTCTAGAGCCTTCAGTGCTAATAGATTATCGCCATGAATCAGCAGGTTCTCATTATCCGCATCGCCGTAAGACAATTCTTTGTCTTCAAGCAGAATACGCGGCTCCAGACGAGGGCGCTTATGCTTACCAATCCAGTTAAGTTCTAGTTTTTGTTTCGTTGACATAATCTATTTTTATCCAATACGTGCTCGTGCGCGTTCCTGTTCACGGATCTGCGCCTGAATTTGTGTATAAAGCTGTGCCCGTTCGTTATCGCGATCGGTCGCGGTCACTACCAGTGCGTAAGGCTCCTGCTCGCTGCTGAATGCTTCGCCCCAATCTCTGTCTTGACGGGTTACAACGATAAACCATTTTTCATCCGGGTTACGTTGGCGGAAAGTCCACACCGACGATTGTACTGTCCCACGTTCCCGCTGTTGGGCTGATACAACACGGTTAGCTTGAGCATCATCGGAGCGGGTTTCCGTTTCGCTCTGCGTCTGGTGATTAAAACTAGCCTGCACTTCATCCAGCGAGCGGCCCTTAACCAGCCGGAAACCGATTCGCGTAGCAGTATAATCCAGCCGGGTAGTACGCACGGCGGGCGAGTATGCCAGCGTGATGCGGATTTCTCGGGTAGCCCGCTGTGATCGTAAAAAAGAAGCCGGGAAGGGCAGTTCAAAAAATTGGTGCGCGTTATTTTCTATTTGCTCTTCGCATCGCATGACCACCACATTTTCAGAAGAACGGTATAACGCATCTTCATCAATGATGCCGTAGCCCGTCACGTCGCGCTCAATCTCCCGGTTTCTCGTTGCAGGGGTATTTTTATAGCTGTCTCTCATGGCCTCCGGGAAAGTTTGCGTAATCTCCTGAGAAACAGATGCATGATTGACCAGCATCGCCCGCAACATACTGGCAGACATTTCCGGGTATTCGTTTAACAGTCGACCCGCCAGATGTGTGATATACGGTGCGGCAAAGCTAGTGCCGCTGAGTTCTTTGAACAGCGTATTACCCTGAAACTGGTGATGGCAGCTTAACACGCCCAGACCACGCATATGTGCCTGCCATTGCCCTTGACGAACGTTGGAAGCGACACTCCCACCGTGCGCCACGACGTCGGGTTTAAACGCACCTTTTACTGATGGACCATGTCGGGTAAAAGGCGAAGGTTGGTTTTCTGTGGCTGGGCAGAGGTGTTGAATATCCTCAGGCCTCCGTTGCGTATCTTGAGTAGCGTTATGTCTGGCGATGCTGCCCACTGTCAGTACATTTAGTGCAGGAGCTGGATCGATGATAACGCTTACCTCATGCAACAGGTAATCAGGATACTCATCCCGCCAGCTATTCTGCGGTACTGGAGGTTCATCACTACCAGCAAAATTCCCTGCAGAAACAACAAAGAGCACATTGTACTGCCTTGACAATGTATCTAATAAGTACGCAATACCGCGGATATGTTTGCCATCGTAGGGCGCATTTGCATTCCCCAATGACAGGTTGAAAATGCGGCAACCAAGATCGGTAAAATACGCAACCGCGGCTGCAAGCGTAGCTTCAATAGTTTCGGCATTGAATTCAGCCTGCTCGTTCAGTACTTTTCCATTATACAGCCATAGTTGAGGCTGCCAGAAATTGCTCTGGTTACAAGCCTCAACATCACCATACAGCGCAATACTGGCAACGGCAGTGCCATGCCCCTGTTCATCAAACGCATCCTGATCGGGAATAAAGCTGGCGCTTTCTGCAATGGCAGTGCTTAACAAAGGATGGTTTGTATTAATACCACTATCCAGAATACATATCCTGGTCGCATTTTCCGCTGGCGAGCTCAGGCGAGCCGGAAGAGTATTGATGTCCCGGTTAATTTGTTGATAACTAATGCCACTAGACGGTGGCAAATCAATAAACCTAACGTCCCGATGAGCTAACAGGTGTTCCGCTTGCGCGAGTGAAACCTCGACCCGGTACATCAACAGGCTGTCCAGATTGACTTTGTCCTGCCTGGGAATATCCTGCTCCTGTAACCAGTGCTCAAAACGTGTATAAAGATCGATACGTTTGGGATGATGCGCAACTTCGATAGGCCAGAGCTCCACATCCAGTTTAAAGCGTTCCGCTACAGGAAAACCATAATGCCGAAGAGCCCAGCTTTTGCGATCTTCCGCCGACCAGCCCTCAATACCGTCAAGCGCCTCCAGGATCTGTTTGTAGGTTAATTCTGTATTACCTAGACCGAGGGATGACAGATGTTCTGCAAATGTAGCCAGCCCTTGCTCGTCACTAAAGACTACGCAAACTTGTTTATTTTCCTGACTGACAAACTCTACGCCATGATGTATCAATGCCGAAAAGTTCATCGTGCCGCTGTAGTTCAGCTTGAGTATATATCGACCATCAGCGGCGCTACCTGGTACCTGCGTCAGCATCGGGCGCACAGTCTGGAGCTGGTTCAATAACATTTGCCCATGCTGACGTAAATCGCCTCTGCGAATACGAGGCATATTGACTCTGCGGGTCCGTCGCTCATTCTGAAGAGGGGCTTTGGAAATATTTAGATGCTGATAATTCGCCGTCATGGCAGTCCCTTATCGGTGAGTTCTGGCGTTCTCTCGCTGCATCGCGTTTTTTAAATCTTTCAGCGTCAGGAATTCCTGGTGACGCAGGATCATGTGTTTAGTGGCTCGGCGAACAATGCGTTCGATATCTGCACCACTTTTGCCATGAAGCAAGGATAACAACTCATGATCGTCCAGTTCAAACTGTCGGCGAATGCCGCGTAGCTTTAACGCCAGCAACTCGCGTAACTGCATCTGATCTGGCAGAGGAAATTCAATCACTTCATCGAAACGACGCCAAATGGCGCTGTCCAAAATATGTTCATGGTTGGTGGCCGCCAGAATTAGACTTTTGCCCTGATAAGCATCCATCATTTGCAGTACAGCATTGACGACCCTGCGTAATTCGCCGTGTTCTCCGCTGTCGCCGCGTTCTTTACCTATTGCATCAAACTCATCGAACAAGACCACCAGCGGATGTTGGGCAATAAAATCAAAAATTTTACGCAGATTTGCGGCTGTTTCACCCAGAAATGAGGATACCAATACATCAAGGCGGACAATTGCCAGCGGCATGTCCAGCTCAAAGGCAATGACCTCCGCTGCCAGCGTTTTACCGCAACCTGGTGGCCCGAAAAACATGATCTTACTGGCTGCTTTCATCCCATAGCTATGCAATACATCGCTACGCCGGTGCTCTTCAAGGAGCTCATCGATCACTGTAGCACTGGTAGCTGGAAGGATCATTTCATCGAGGCTGCGCTGCGGCTGCCGTAGATCCAACAGTGGCAGCCCCCTTTCTTTGTCTACCGGTGCCGGCGGCAACGTAGGTGAACGCGAAGCCTGAACAATGTGATCGCCATAAAGAATATGCTCCAGATCGTTAGCCAGAAGATGGTGCTGTTTCTGACGTTCCTCATCAATAATGGCTTCTGAAACGCGACGGAACGTAGCAGTGTCGCCCGTCGCGCCCGCTTTTATCAGCTGTCTTAATACTTTACCGTTAGCCATTATTGACTCCTGAAACAACAACACTTCATGCGGAAGGTGAATTCAACGTCCAGCTCACCGCAAATAATTGGCTGGACGTTATTTCTGTCGCCAGCTTTTGTTCAACCTCTTCCAGCAGGCGGTCTTCTTCCTGCTCAATTTTTTTCTTTTCATCATGATACTGCAACATGATGTTGTCACGCTCGCGTTCTAGTGCCTTTAGCGAGCGTTTAGCTTCCATCTTCTCTTTCAGCGAAGGAAGTTGGCGGGCGGTTTTACGCGCTTCTTTAATTTCTGCATCTAGCTGTTTGATGCGTAGGTCCAGCGCGATGCGACGATCTTCTGACCAGCGTTCAAGTTTTTCTACTTCTTCATTGTAATAAAGTTCGTTATCACGTTCGACCTGCTGGATAAAAGAATTCCGTAAAACCTCACATTGTGCGGTTAAAGTGGGTAACACAGGCTGTTCTTCGATTGATGTTACCTCTGACAACGGCAAGCGAAGCAGACGGGATGCGGTTTCTTCCGCCACTACCTCACCATTTTCCGTTACGGCAGCGACAAGTAGCTGCTCTCGTTGTTGTTCTTGATTTCCGATACTGACTTTTGCTAGTAACAACTGCCCTGATTGTTGGCAAAGCAATTTTACATCAGCCAATTGTCCTGCCTTGGGTTGGTAGATGAAATGGAGTTTCTGACAAACTGGCAATGTGGAAAGGTCTTTTCCCTCATGTAGGGCCACATCAATCAGTTGCTTTCCGTATCCCTGATTAGGTCGGAAAAATTCTGCATCCTTTTCATCCGCAACAGGCCAGCTAACGTCATAATACTTTCCCGAGGAACGAAAACCAGTTTCAGAGTGCTGGAAATCGCTATTGTCACTTAGAAACATTTCCGCTAGCAGCAGCAGATTTTCCTGATAATCGTTTAACTGTGCGAGGGTCGTTGTGCGTCGAGTTTTTAGATTTCGGACGACATCTACATCGAAATGTTCAAATAAGGAACGCCGGGTTTCATTCTCCCGGTTTTCCAGCTGCTCTTTGAGTTCATCCTGGAGCTGATTAAACTCCTGTTCTATTTGCTCGTCGGAGCGGCAGTGCTGGTAAATATCATGGATACGCCGTTCAATATCAACGCCCGATTCAATCGATCCCAGAATATCATCGGATGCACCAAACACACCTTCAAAAAGCTGGAACTTCTGGCTCAATAGTTCAAAGACACGCTGATCGGCCCGGTTACCTTTATTAATGAAATTGACCACTACAACATCGTGCTTTTGTCCGTAACGGTGAACACGCCCGATACGTTGCTCAACCCGCTGCGGGTTCCAAGGTAAGTCATAATTGATTAACAGAGAGCAGAACTGAAGGTTGATACCTTCTGCACCTGCCTCGGTACATATCATCAGAGTGCCTTCGTCCCTAAATTTTTCGACCAGCGCCGCCTTCATGTCCGCCGTACGCGAACCGGAAACCCGGCCAGAGTTTTGATGCTTCTCCAACCAGTCACTATAAATCTTGCGAGACGCCGCATCGCTGTTACTGCCGTTGAGCAACACGACTTCGCCTTCATACCCATTGTCTGAAAGCAGTTGCGCTAGCCAAGTTTGGGTGCGCACGGACTCGGTAAAAATGACCGCTTTACGCAATCCGCCCAGTTCTACTGTGAATTCGAAAGCCCGACTAAGAACGCTTAACAATGCCTCCGCCTTGGCGTTTTTAGTTATAGATGCCGCTAACGTTTTATAACTTTTTAACTGTTCGATTTCTGCCTGTAGAGCCCGAGGATCGATGGTCTCTTCATCCTCGATACCTTCTTCATCACTGTAATCATCATAATTTTCATAATCAGTCAGGGCATCTAAGACCGGCATTTTATTTTCTAGACGATGAATCATAGTCTCCAGCGTTCCCTGAATCGCAGTGGACGATGAGGCCAGAATTTTGCGAATGACTAATGTTACTAGATGACGTGCACCACTTTTGATTGCCAGTAGATCGTCTTGCTGCAAATAAGAGGAAACCTGTTTATAGAGAGCTTCTTCTTCATCCGTCGGGCGAAAATCTTCGGTTATTGAATGACGGCGGGTAAAACTGATACCACCTTCCTGCTGAACCTGTCGGCGAAGCGTACGGTTACAGATCTTATTCAGACGTACCCTTAATAACGCTAATTCTGCATCGTCAATATTCTGCCGAGAATAACGGGCCTTAAACGAAGCCAAATCGCCGAAGAAATGTGGGTCAATAACGGAAACCAGACCATAAAGCTCAAGGATACTATTTTGAAGCGGCGTAGCGGAGAGCAGAATTTTTTTCCTGCCAGATAATGCACTACTGAGTTTTTTGGCCGTTTTAGCGCCATCGCTCTTGTAGATATTTCGCAGTTTATGGGCTTCATCCATGACGACCAGATCCCATGGGATACGGGCCAATTCATGTTCTTTACGGGAAGCGAATTCGTATGAACAAATACATATCGCAGCCTCCCCAGTTGCGTTTTCAATGTCAAATGGATTACCACATCCCTCTTTGATCATTTGATTGAAGCTTTTTGCTTCGATAATCCGCGAAGGTAATGAAAATTTCTCTTCAAGTTCCTGACTCCACTGCTTACGCAGCGTTGCCGGAGCAATAAGCAATAATTTCCGGCGTCGTTCTGCCCACTTTTGCGCCAAAATCAGGCTGGCCTCAATGGTTTTCCCCAGCCCCACTTCATCTGCGAGGATAACGCCATTCGACAAAGGAGATGCCAGTGCGAACATAGCGGCTTCTACCTGATGGGGATTCATATCAACTCGCGCGCTGGCGATGGTCTGTGTAAGTGAATCCTCGGCTTTGCCGCTTAACGTTAACCACTGTGCCAGATAGTGACGCTGATGATTTGAATACATTTTTATACCATTCAGATAGGGCGGGATGCAGATAGGTATTTTATTTTACTTTCATGAGTACAAGAGTTCTAGCCATTGTATTGTTCCTGCAGTGAGGCTGCGTGCAGAATCAGACCACATCAACATGAGGTGTGGTTCCAGACTCTGGCTTCTGTACTGGCGGCATCACCAACGGTGATGTAATGATCACCGTTGGTGATGATAAGGCATTTCTACATTCTCATCATACCACCTCTATTGGCTGGCTAAAGTCTCCAGTGCGACAGGTCAGACAGTAGCGTTCACTATAGTAATCGATCGCATACTGTGAGCAGTTCCAGGCCGCTTTACTGACCCTGGGAGCAGCATTGGAGAGGAGGCGTTGCAGGCGTCTAACAAGGTGCATTTCACCCGCATCCAGCATCACAAAGGCTCAATGCTGACGACCATTACTGGTAAGGCTTGTGTCCGTATGTTCAAACCATGGGCGCTCCTTGTCGTATTCTGGATGGTATTGCAGCGCACTTTCGCAGAGGTGGCAGGTATAGCGGTCGTAAGTGGCAGTCTGCGCAGTACGGGCACCGGTAAGGCGATCGTTACCGTCAAGAGCCATGAAGGATTTTGCGTACATAGTATTGTTCCTTACCGCCAGACGGCACGCAGGCGTCAGCCGTCCCTGATGAGCAGACTGAAATCATGGGGTTGAATGATTTGAAGGGTTGAGAGGGGATAGTGCTGCGGTTGTCACACTATGGAGTTCTGGCATAAAAACAGTCAGACGTCTCGGCATTTATCAACTCGTCCAACGCTTCTCTGAAATCTGCAGGATGGGTTCAGTTTTAGATGGGGACGCGAAGGCCCCCGATTTATCTTTCTCAGAATTGTGCGGTGTAATTCACGAATGCCAGCTTGTTGCCATCGAGGTCTTTGACGTAAGCGCTGTAGAAAGCTTCGACGAAATGTGGATGCAGGCCTAGTGCTCCCTCGTCCCAGGCATAACGTAAGGAAACATCTGCTCTCCTTTATGGTATCAGGGGAGTGAAGATAGCCCGCCTAAATCACTCAGGCTTTGTTTTTCATTCATCTGCTTTATGAGCCCAGGCTGGCATTGCTGTCAGGTAACGCTTTGCTCGTTTCCGAGCCTCTTCCGGGCCGACTTTTTGCCAGGAATCAAGGAAGCTGGCTAAGCCTGATACCGCTTCTTCCCAGGGTTTAAGATTGCCGTTGCTGTCGCTGCAGTACGCGCAATATTGATCGCTGGCACTGTGTGCATCGGGTGCGGACATCGGCATTCCGCAAGCCTGACAGAACTGTTCATGTTGTGACATATGATGCTCCTTATGGTGATATCCTGATTAATAAACATACTGAATATGTATTGTGCAGGTGATGCATCAGATCAAAGCAAAGGCGAAGCCCCCGGTATCTCCAGTCAGAAATACCGGGAACCTGTTGTTACCTGGCGATGAGCGCGAACACGCCCCAGCCAAAATATTCCCGCGCGTAAGTTACGTGGCGTTTTGGCGCGATGTTTAACTCGGCCCTGACTTCGGCGGCGAAGTCGTCGTCAGAATTGGCTTCCAGCCAGCGGCGCATGGTCAGCCATTTCGCAGCTTCATATCGGTCCCAGCCCTCCTGGTCTGCCAGCACCATTTCCACTACGTCGTAGCCGAGTTCATCGAATGCACTCACAAGTCCTGGCAGCGTCAGGAAATCGCTTGTCGAGCTGACGCCACAAGCCTGGGCTATCTCGTCCGTTGCCGGAAGCTGACGCCAGTAAGGTTCACCGATGAGCATGATCCCGCCCGGTTTAAGGCTCTGCGCCAGCAGTTCGACTGTCCCGGCAAAGCCTCCGGCAATCCAGGTCGCGCCGACGCAGGCTGCCACGTCACATTTTTCATTGGCGACGTAACCAGCCGCATCATTATGAATAAAATGTACGCGTTCGCTGACGCCGAGTTCTTCCGCGCGGCGTCTGGCCTGCGCGGTGAAGAGCGAACTCATGTCGATGCCAGTCCCCGTAATGCCATGATCCCGGGCCCAGGTGCAGAGCATCTCGCCCGAGCCGCTGCCGAGGTCCAGAATTCGGGTCTCCGGTTTCATGCGCAGCACGCGACTCAGCGTGGCGTACTTCTCTTCGGTAAACGGGTTGTGGATGCGGTGTTCGCTTTCACTGATAGTAAAAATACGTGGGATATCCAATGTGGAATTCCTTATATTGCGTTGTGTATGAAGAGAAGGTTCCTCTGAGGGTTTGGCTTTTTCAGCCAGCAGAACAAACAGCTTTCCTTCAAATGTCTCGCTGACTGGCCAGTCGTGGCTTTCAGGAGGAGGAAGCAGGGTAAAACCGACATTCCCGAGCAGGCTGACGTACTCGTCATCGCGCCAGGCCGTCATCTGGCTGCCGAAACGGGTGGTGTGACCGTTTGCTTTTATGGCCCAGAACTGTGTTGAGCTGGTCTGTGCTTCCTCATCCCAGCCATGCTCCGTCAGCAACAGGTGAGGGACGTCAAGAAACAATCCGTCCGGACAGCGTTGCCAGCTCGGTTCAGCCATTCCCTGACGTTTAACTTCGTCGAAAGTATGGACTTCAGTGAGCAGCCTGCCACCCGGCTCCAGCCACAGCGCGCAGCGGCTGACGAGTGAGCGCGCATCTGCCGTGCTGAACACATTCAGTTCCCCGAATGTCATCATGATGAAATCGAACGATTTATCCGGCCAGTATGCGCGGACATCCTGCTGAACATAGTCGATATTCATTCCTGCATTCTGCGCCTGCTGACGGGCCCAGCTCACGGATGCCGGTGAGAAATCCACTCCGGTGCAGTGAAATCCACGCTCCGCTAAGCGGTGGGTATAAAACCCGGGGCCGCAGCCAAGATCGAGGATATGTGCGCCAGGGGATAACTGACTGGCGATCCACTCGACCTGCAGCTCAATGACCTCCTGCCTGCGGCTGGCCCAGTCGTGATCCTGCGAAAAATGGTTCGCCAGCATGCGCTGGCTGAAGGCCGGTTCATCCCAGGGGATTTTACTTTCCTGCGCCGACAGGTGGATGCGCCGGGATGAGGAAATAAGGGTGCTGATATCCATCATGCTCTCCTTAGCGGTTATCAAGCTGTGCGCGAACGTTATTCAGCCCGGTGGTGTTGATGCGGTACGGCTGACCGTTGACGGACTTGATCAGTTTTTTGGTTTTGAGTTTTTTGAAGGTGGCGAGGGTGCAGTCGGTGAGCAACAACCCTTCGCGGGTGTAGCATTCAACGGCGGTGACGCGGCCAGACGCATCGCGGACGTGCGCGATTCGGCCACCTTTGGCGAGAACGTGTAAGGTACGTTGTTCCTGACGGGATAAATTCATACTGGAAAACCTGTTTAATCATCATGTGCAAAACGTGCAAACACACCGCGGTGTCCGCATTCGATTTCGGCGCATTGATAATCAGTCCGGCCTGAAAAGGTCGGTAAGCTGATTATCGGATGATTACATTCTCCAGCATCAAAGCCTCGGGTAGAGTTGAAAGGTATTTACGGAGCGAATAATAACACGTAGTTTTAGCAGGGATATGTTTCAGTAGAAAAAGTGTGATGTACTTCGGAAATCGAACGCCAGCTCATTTACTGAAAAAAGGCAGGTGCACTGACGAATGCAGGTTTTAGTACCCCTTATATGGCCTCATTGGCTTTTCCCCTCCGGAGGTTATTCTCCTTTTGTTAAATCCAGAACATAAATATGCTCACCCTCTTCGATGCCTGAAAAATGAAAGCCAGTCCTGATAAGTAATTTTATTGAAGAGGTATTTTTCGGATCCACACCGGCTTTGATGAGTGAAAAACCGTTCTCTTTTATCCAGCCGATGGTGGCGGTAATGGCTTCAAATGCATATCCCTGGCGAGCATGAGCGGGGCTGATGGTATAGCCGAGCCAAAATACATCGCATTGCTGACGTAAATAGATATCACCAATCAAAACCTGCGTCAGCTTGTTGACGATGGCCAATTGAATTCCCTGAGTAAGCGTAAGAATGCCCAGCAATGCTGATTCATAGTCCTCTTTTGTTAGCCCCTTAAACCCCTGATATTTCATCCACTCCGCATCATTGCGATACACCATAAAACTATCGATTTCGTGTGGCTGAAATGGCCGAATAATGCACCCTGCCGAAATGATTTGCATAAGACTTCCTTTTAAATGATTCATCTGCACCAGTCTCTGCGACCAAAAGAGTTACCGCCTGACGCTATGCCCGACAGCTGCTCTCTGACTATGTCCGATGTGTTACCGTTTTCATACGCAACACGAAAACTGTCAGTTTGAAGTTCCCCCCTCATTGGCATAGAACACAAACGCCAGTTTATTCCCGTCCGGATCGCGTACATAAGCACTATGGAATCCCTGTCCGTATTGCGGCCTGTGCTCCGGCGCACCTTCATCCGCGCCCCCCAGACTAAGGGCAAGCGCATGCAACTGTCTGATATGTTCAATAGAACGGGCGTTCAGCGCCACCATCGTGCCATTACCAACGCCCGCTGGTTGTTGGTTAAAGGGCCTGCCGACGCACAATCCGATGGTATGGTTATCGCTGAACGTCCCCCAGGATGCGCCTTCTTCATTCCGGCCTGCCTTAGGATGCCCAAGCAATTCCATCAACGGGTCGTAGAATCGGATGGCGCGTGGCAGATCGTTAGTACCCAGCATCACATAAGAAAACATAAACCCTCCTTACTTATTGTTTCTGACAGCCTACCGGTGATTCTGACTGGCTCTGATGCTGCCCACGCAGTTTAAGCAGGCGAGAAACTGATATGATGACGGCTATACCGGCCAGCAGCGCCGCGCCGTGGAAAGCAATCCTGCCGCCAGCATGGAAGTAAACCCAGCGGGTTATTTCAATGCTAAGGGCAATTATGCCGAGCGCCAGAATATTCAGCGTGGCAGAAACGGTGCCTTTTGGCAGGTTATGAGAAAAGAGCGTAAAGCGAAACAGCACCGGATAGAGCAGTCCAATACCCAGGGCATAAAAGCTCGTTCCCAGTACTGACCATAGCCAGACGTGTGGCCATAGCAGGTTGCCGACCAGCAAAGCCAGCAAACTGTATCGGGACTGTACCCCAGATAAAACGCGGTGAAGTCGGGTCTTTGATAAAATTCGCTACGATCGCACTGGCGATAATGATCCCACTAAACATGGGCACCTGTGTCCAGGCATAGGTTCCGGGAGACATACCCCCGTGCTCAATCAGGATCACGGGGGAGAGCGCCACCCAGGTGATGATAGGCAGGTTACCAAAAGCGACTGCCAGTGAGCCGGTCAGCACCACTGGATGGCGAAATGCCGCGATGAAATCTGACAGCACTTCACCCGGTTTAAATTCTCTTCCCTGAGATATAACTGTTTCCGGCATTTTGAACAGTAGTAAGAACCATACTACCAGTCCAAATACACCGATGATGGCAAACAGCCATTTCCAGTGAATGAACACCATCAGCGCCGCACCGGCCACCGGCCCGATAACTGGGGCGAGCAGAACAATAGAGGTCAGTGCAGCCATGATCCTGATGGAATCCATTTCACCAAACGCCTCCTGAATTGAGACGTAACCCACGGTTGAGATAAAACAGATGCTGGTGCCCTGTATAAAACGGGCAATAAAGTACTGTTCGATCGAGGTGACAAACAGCATGCTCAGGCAGGCTAAGGCAAAGATCATTGCACCCGTGAGCAGGACCGGGCGGCGGCCAATCCTGTCGGAGAGTGGCCCCAGGAGCCACTGTAGCGCCAGTCCGCCTGCCATATACAAACTGACTGATGCTGGAGCCAGCGTAACATCCGCCTGTAACTCATTTATAATGTTAATGACGCCCGGCTGAATAAGGTCCGTTGTCAGGTAGGCTGAAAAATCGTAGATGATCATCGCCAGTGGAAATAATAGCACGCTGCCATACCTGCCAATGCGTCCCGAAAATGGCTTCATAAACGGGTTCTCCGTTTTTTATTATTGAATGGTTATTATCAACTTAGATCGTGCAGGTCCTTATCCATCGCAGGAGTCAGTCTGAGATCAAGAAATTCTACCTCCAACCCCTTGCGCTGAGGTGTACAACACATGATGCCCGTTTTTACAGGGCCTGTAGGGAAATGGCATAAGCGAAGTAATGGCCAGTGCTGTCCATCTGAGGAGTACTGCAGTCGTAACGCATCTTTTTTACGGGTCAGACGCAGCCAGAATTCCTTCGGATCCCCGGGAAAGAGTCCTGTAGCCCAGTCGGAATTTCTCATCGTGAGTACACTCCCGATTGCAGGTGCTCCATCGTTAAATTCGATGCCAGCTTTGAGCCAGTGCTGTTCGTCAGAGAGCATCATAATTCCGGCCTGGTCATAGAGTGTGGTGAAGTCTGCGCGGATCCTGACCTGAAAAGTAAAATCACCTGTTACATCAGTAGCGTAGATGTGGCCGGTAAAACGCTCAAACCCGTACCAGGTACGGCACCAGAAATCAGTATGCTCATCAGTGATTACCGACAGGGCGTTATTTTCGTAGCACCATACGGCGGGCTCATTGATCCATTCAAACCTGCAACTCATCATTGTTCTCCTGTCATGCGGAATGCAGCATAACGATAGTTTAAAATGTCAGTTCCATTTCAAACTGGCATAACGGTTCAGCCTGATAACCCGCCGCAGTAAATAATGGTGCCAGCATTTCTGGGATCGCGGCTGATGTACCTATGCCAGGCCATCTGGAATTGATTTTCTGAAGCATTCTTTTAGCCCGTCCCTGGTAACGATACACCGGTTCCACAAACAAACAGCGGAGCTGAGGTTGTCCCATGAACTCCGCGACAGCACACCATGCATGGTCGTTATCCCTGAGGATGTCGCAGGGAATAGACAAGAGCTGCAGGGGACTGGCCAGCCAGGGAAGATCATCATCTGGTGCAGACCAGACGGTACGCAGGAAGTCATCAGCAGTCCTGGATTCCATATCCCCTGAAGATATTTCCAGATGAGACTGTGGATCTCCCCGGTATTTGCACAGATGTCGGCGAACCTGAAAACCGAGCGCGTGATAGAGAGCGATGGCCCGGGTATTTTCGCGCATCACTTCCAGCCTCACGCTGGATAACTTTTTCTCTTTTAAGGAGGTAAACAGAGGAGTAAGCATCTGTTTTGCCAGTCCCTGGCTCCGGTACTCGGGCAACACACCAAATGCGGCCAGACGCGCTTTGTCCATTCTGCGGGTTACGATGGCTATTGCCGCCGGGTTATCATTGACCAGCCAGACAAACGAGTCTTCAAGACTGAGTCCTTCGGAAATGAAACGTGAGGCAAATATTTCTGGTGGCAACGCAAACGGTGTCAATGATTCACTAAAGCTGTCTGCAAGAATACGGCTCAACTCCGTAATGCTGCATTCAAGGGCTGATACCGGAATAACGGTCATAGATAAAGCTCTCCATTGCGGTTACCGGGAGCTACAGGGGGAAAATATGCTCCCTGTTTTCTCAGACAGTGAAGCTGATTTCTTCAGAGCGGGCACTGCGATCGCCCTCACCATGGTAAACAGCTTCGATGTTGTTACCGTCCGGATCCAGAACAAAAGCGGCATAGTATCCGGGATGATAGGTTCGTTCGGCAGGTGCGCCGTTATCACGTCCGCCATGATTTAGTGCTGCGTGGTAAAACGCGTTCACCGATTCACGGTCTGCGGCCTGAAAGGCCAGATGGTGCCGTCCTGTAGGCACTCCGCCAGACTCCGAACTTTTTACCGACGAAATGACCAGTTCGTCAGCCCAGATATAATCGTCATCGGTAATAACCATGGGGATCTTAAGTTCCGCCAGAACAGCATTGTAAAACGCTTTGCTTGCGGCAAAGTTGTTTACCACGAGCTGGATATGGTCGATAAGTCTGCCACGATGCAGCGTATAGTTATCCATGGTTCATTTCCTTTTTCAGACTCCGTCAGTCAGGTCTATGCCTGTGAAACTCAACAGATGCACAACTCTACGTAATGCTTGTGTTGTTGAAAAAAAGTACGTTAAGTTTTGTGCGCTGCACCCGACAGGTATCAGAAAATCATTCCAGATTTGGTCTTGTACAGGAATTGCTATTCGCTTATGACCAGGCTCTCAATTGCCAGTTGAAAGATAAATAGCAGGGATGAGATAAGAGCAAGCCATTTTACGGGGCGTAGTTTACGTTCAGGTATAGAGAGCGTGTGGAGTATGGCATGACGCTTCATTTTATTTAGTGGCATGCTGCCTCCTGAAAAAGAGCCGCCTGCTCAGGCTGCTAAACAATGAAAAAGAATCATTCCACAAGCAAGGCACTTACGAGCAAGGTTAGTTGCCCTGGTGCTAACGTAACGGTTAAGGCGGTAAGAACAAGCCACTAGCGGCTAAACGTTTTCCTTCCGGGTTGACAGTTTCCTGCTTGAGAGCTGTTCGTTTGTTAGCCAGAACAGGTTAACGAATAAAATCATTATATCCATACTAAATAAATGGTTGTTTAGCGTTTATTTAAATAATGCCATTCGAATAATACGCACTCAAATAATAAACAATGTGGGACTATTCAGTGCTGCTAATTGACAGGCGCTCATGTGAACTGGAGAGATAATTGCTTCTGATGAGCCATCAATGCAATTACATCCCGGTCAGGGGATTCCCGGGTTTAAGTAGCGTGATTAACCACCATAAATATTGATTGAACTCATTTACCCGATTAGCGCCATTTTGATAGTCTCGACTTATCTCGTTGACTATCTATAGGATTTTTGCGTTGGAAATCTTTTTTTAACCCACTGAAAAATATCTCTTAAATATTTTTCATACATAAAAATTTATGGTCCGTTCAGTACGGATCCGATTTTGTATGGGTTAAAAAAGGTACGTTATGAAAGTTACATGGACCGTCACGCCTGTGGGGTATCAGCGCATCGCGAAACGATGCCCTTCTTGCAAGATTAAACGAGACTTCACGCCGTCAGGTGCATTTCGGGTTAATTCGCAAAAGAAGGTGCTGGACGTGTGGAGTATCTATAAATGCACACACTGTGATTACACCTGGAATATCTCCCTGTTTTCTCGTCTGCACGTCAGCAAAATTGACCGCGAACTTCATCATCGGCTGATGAGCAACGATGCAGCCACGGTTCAACATTTTTCCTGTGATATCGCGATGCTGAAGCGGAACAACGCAGAGCTATCGGGTCGGCCAAATTTTACCGTTCAGGAGCACTGGCCGGTAAGCATCACCACCCACCAGCGGGTCCGCGTTAGTGTCAGGATCTCTCGTTCATTTCAGGTAAGTCTGCTGTCGATTTTGAAGCAGCAGCTCATGCTTAGCTCTGGTGAGATTCAGAGAAGGGTGGAAGCAGGGCAGATCGGTGGCGTTACGATGAAGATGCTTAAATCGAGAAAGCTAAAGGCAGCGGAATATGAATTCCAGCTGTATGCGGAAACGTTGTATGCCCGGCGCAGGATTGTTCTGACACGTCGTTAAAAAATAAGAAGCTCACCCCCAGGAAATAAACGTCAGTATGGCAGCCGTTCAACATAATAATGGATAGGCCAGGGATAGGGTGGGCTTCTCTTTTTCAGGTTCTGAGCCAGAAATCGTTGCGATTAAGTCTGATAAATAATATCGCGTGAATTGTTTTAGAGTTGAATGGTGCCTTAAAGGATTGGTATATTGGGAAAGGCGTAGCTTAGAACGAATGGGTTATATCAATGACCGCGTGAATCAGCAATACGTTGCTGTAGCCAGCCTTCGATTTCACTTTGCTTCCAGCGGGAGCTGCGACCCAGCTTAATTGGCTTCGGGAACTGGCCGTCTTTTATCAGCTTGTAAAACCACTTGTCCGTCAGTCCTGTAAGCTTCGTGATGAAGCGCATATCCACCAGTTGATCATCAAGTAAAGAAATTTGTTCTGTCATAATGCTGTCTTCCATTGTGGGATTATCCTGAGCTGGTGGTTGATTGCTCGTTACTACCAGCCCTTCCACATCAATGGATTGATACGTAAAAAAGTGCAGAACGTGAGTTATAGCGTGCGAGGACGCCCCAGTCCGCTGGGTGGCGGTACCTCACTGGCTCCGTAGTGATAGTGACTTTGTTTTTGCTCTTCTTTGGCGAGATAGCTGATGATGTAGCGCAGGTTATCAATGGCTTCGGTATCATCGTAGTTCACCGGCCTATCAATACTGACGTCATAAGTGGACTTGTATTCGCAGCGGTTGTAATAGCCTTCTCGTTGCGTGATTTCCCGCCATATTGTTCCTGCTCTCTCAGCTATTGGGTAGGTAGCCTGGTTAAGGTGCCTGTCGAGATAGAACACGATATGGGCATGACAGCCGTGGTCTAAAGAGTTCTCGAGAACCCAGAAATACCCTGCCAGATTTGTGTGCTGCAGGATGCGTTCAACCAGCATGCGCACCCCTCGCTCGGTTTCATTCCATGAATAATGTCTATAGCGCTCTGTACCTTTTTGATAGAACAGGTCGAGTCTGAGGGCCTGTATTCGGGAGTATCGGTTCATTAGCTGATTCAGGTGGTCATTGATCAGAGACAGTAGAAACCAGTTCATCGTATATCTGGGGTTAAAGGGGTAAGGTGTGTGCATTGATTTATCCTTTGTCAGGTTGAGTACAAAGGATTGGGATGAGATGTAATTTTTAAGAGAAGCGTGGATACGGCAGATAAAGGGAACTGGTATCCAGGGGAATACAGGCAGTGTTGCTTGTTGGGGGAAGGAGCTGTGAACAGGGTGGTATAGAAACAGGGAGTGCCCCTTAATTATACTAAAAACCCAAATGTTCATATCTGCTGTTGAGCGATTCTAATGAGGTGAACAGAGGGGATTCATAGAGTAAAAACCACAGGAATAACGCAGTAAAATGTCAGAGTGTTATCACAATAAAATCAGCAGGATATCAGTTAAAAATCAGTCATTCTTCAGGTCTGTGACTCGCCTCCATCTACCAAAAAGATGTCCATGTTAATCTCTTTTCGGAAGCCAGAATCAGAGGGATGAGACGATGTTGCATTACGATATGATCCGCTACGAGATAATGTACTTAAAAACGCTTGATGGGTTTTTAAATACTGATCACTCGTTACTGTGCAGTACTTATGATACGCCGGATCAGTTTCGACATTTGATCTCTCAGATACTTGAACGGCATTTTTCTGGCGATCAGGACAGAATCAAAGCTGCGCGGAAAACACTTAAAGAATGGGCCGACCTGCAACTGATTGATAAAGATTATTTTGATTGTTTCAAAGGTACACCAAGAGCATCGTGGTTTGCTCACCATTATATTTTTGAATATCCAGTATTACCTGCAGGGTTGACACTTGGTGGGTTGGGGAATGACGCCGGTTGTTCAGGTGGTTTTAATTCTCTTTTAATGGACGATAATATCTTCACCAATTTTGATTTCTCTAATTTGAATATCGATTTGGATGATATTGATTGGGATCTGATAACAAATCTACAGGCCACTGCTTCGAAAAAACCGAAACGCGTTTTCTCCCGATTTTATCTGAACGCGGGAGCTTGTACCGCTCTGTACAACCCCACTCCGGTAACTGAGCGTGAACTCATCAATGGTATGATGAGGTACATTGATGAAGCTCCATACTCACTTGGAGATAAGATCTCTTATTTCAAAAAACTGCATGAGCGCTGGCTTGAGCAATATGATTTTTTTCTAACAGATTTTGACTGGATGTCACGTGATGATGAAACTCAGTTAGTATATCTCTGGGACTATCTCAAAGGAAAGGGACGAATAGCGAGCTATCTTCGCCCTTATAATACGTCTATGCGTTATGACATGATTATTGCGGCTATGGATGTGTGGAACGCCCAACCTGAAGAGAAGCTGGAGTTTATTGAGAAGATGAAACATGCCTGGCAGGCAGCGAAATCTTACCGGAAATCTACTAAATAGCGTTGTGATCGCAGTGATGCCCTGGTCTGATTTCTCAATGTAGTGATGAATCTGAGTCGACCCAGGGTCCTCTAACTAATTTTTCCTTGTCCCGTTAGGTACAGAGCACATACTGTTAAAGATTAATATGGCGGGGTATGGACGTCGGAGCTGTGCCTGCCTTTTAGATCGTTTGCTTCTGACTCGAAGCTTACAAGCTAGCTGATCTGAAGGTCCGCTGTGAGCGAAAAACGGACCTTCAAATCCGAACCGGTTCGATTGATTAACCTTGGCTGTCAGTCAAGCCATCGTTAACATGAATCCGATCGAAAATTCCTTATCGCATTTTTTACAAATACGCAGTGTCAAGAAAGACAGATTCTGGCTCATGACAAGTAGAGTGGTTCATTTGTATAAAGAGACTTCGCCTTCAGGACGCGTTTTGAACCTGCGATGCATCCACAGGTATTGCTCAGGAGCACGGAGAATTTCATGCTCGATGATCTTATTCATATAAGCCGCTGCGGCGACCTTGTCTTCCCCTGGATAGCCTGACAACGGATTGCTGATATACATGTGATAACCTTTTTTATCGCTACGTCGAATCATGCTAAGTGTGATTAAGTGTGCACCAGCGAGCTTTGACAGAGCATACGTTCCGTTCGTCGTTGCTGCTTTTTTTACCGAGAAAAAAGGTGCAAAAACGCTTCCTTTAGACCCATAATCCTGGTCTGGTGCAAACCAAACGGCTTCACCAGCTTTTAGCGCATGAACAAAACCAGATAAATTACGGCGATTAATCATAGCTTTATTTGAACGCATACGCCCTTTTGTCTGTACCCATTCCATTAATGGATCATTGTGTGGGCGATACGTTGCCATCATAGGATGACATAACCCCATTACCCTTCCACACAACTCAAGGGACATAAAATGAATCCCGACAACCATTACTCCTCTTGTCGCGCCGGTCAGGTTTTCAAGCCCTTCGACATCAAACCATTTTTTGACTCTCGCATCGCTCCAGAACCAGGCCATTCCTGTTTCCATCAGTCCCAGCCCAAGAGAAACAAAGTTTTTATTAACCATCTGGCTCCGGGCAAACGGTGTCATCTCGGGGAAGCACAGTTCGATATTTCTAATCGCAATTCCTTCCCGACGTTTCAGAAAGGGTCTGGATATTTTTCCAAGGCCAGAACCCAGAATATGTAAAACCGGGTAAGGAAGCTGAACGAGAAGCCACAGCAGACCCAAACCAGACCAGGTAAGCCAGTGGCGAGGATGAAGTAAATTATGAGTAAACGTCTGTGCCATAAATTTCCTTAATGCTAATGAAGGTTATAACGCAAAAGGAAAACAATGAGGCAATTCGTCTTTAGCGATACATTTTGTTTTAGACAATTTAAACCCATCTAAATTCAGAGAAAATAATTTTGAAATGCCTGGTAAAGGATTTAAAGAGCCAGAATGAATTGTAAGCCAGCAAATTTATTCTGTTATAAATCCATGGTTTTATCATTGATACTCAAGAAATTGTCTTCTTGATTCATCATCATCAAGGTACTCAAAAGAAAGAAGCCGAATTTTGGTAAGTTTATAAAACCACTCGCAATCGTTTCGTTGAATACTTTCGCCTGGTTTGAAACATATCCCTGAAGCCACCCGGATAATCGCATATTTACCATTACTAAACCTGACCCGGTGAATACAGAAAGGTTGGCCAGCCTGTCCGTGACAGCTGTTCGACAGGATATGCCCTTCAATAAAAACAGATTTTTTAGATTTCATTATCATACCCTCGACAACTGCAGTACAGGAGAAATGTTGTCATTTCCCGACATCACTGTCGTTAAGTGGCAGAAGCTGATCAGCCGCCGATACACCAGCATTCTGAAGGCCTGAACAACAGTCCGAAGGCAGGGCACTCAAGAACCGCATCTTTTCTTAGTTTACCTGCTTTCTGATCGGCTCTGTGTGCGCATACCGGGCAGGCAACATGAACCGGTCTTTCTTTAAAATACCTGAGCCCATTTGTATAAGACATAAATAATTCTCTGAGGAATACAGTAATTATTATACGCTTTAATAGAAAAATAACTGGCATAAGTTATGTTAAGTTGTGTCTGAATCAGGATATCAGATATTGAAAATTGAACATCTTATTTATGATACACTACCCTTCCGTGAGAAATTTAAGATGAAATCAGAAGACACCCTTGACTGGTATCCGGCACAACTACCGCCTGTGAAAATTATTCTTGGCGAAGCCGTGCTGGCTGTGGGTAAACAGGGCCGGCCGATTAATACACGCACCTTGCTGGAATACCTTCAGGTCATGCAGGACAAACAAAAAAGGCGGGATGACAAAATCGCCATGCAGACTGCGATTGATGTTCTCAGGGATAATCAGCGCATTAACGGCAGACGTTAATGCGCCTCCGGGATCAGTGTCAGTTCTGAATGATCTCAACCGTATGGTTTTGTCCATCATCCTTCAGCGGTATTCTGTCATCAGGGAGGAGAACACCATCCAGCGTCACGCAATATTCTGCATCGCCGCGTGAAACACTAATCTGATAATGGCTTTCACCATATTGATAGGCCATAGAAAAAGACGACCACTCATCCGGTAACCTGGCATGAACACTAAAGTCGGTGCCGGAACGTTTTATCCCCAGTAACTCCTCGGTAAGTAAACGCCAGGCCCAGCCTGCGGAACCGGTATACCAGCTCCACCCTGCACGTCCGGTATGGGGAGCGACGCTGTAGACATCAGCACTCATGACATAAGGCTCAGCTTTATAAATCCCGACAGAGTCCGCATTCAGGGTATGATTTATAGGGCTGAGCATTGACCAGAGTTGCCAGGCTCGTTCGGCATTCCCCATTCGGGCAAAGGCCATCACTGCCCAGATGGCGCCATGCGTATACTGCCCTCCGTTTTCCCGCACGCCGGGCAGGTACCCCTGTATGTAGCCCGGATTTGGACCGTGTCCGTCGAAAGGAGGCGTTAACAGTTTGATCAGCCCTCCTTCGTTATCCACAAGGTGCTTATCCAGCGCCTGCATGGCCTTTGCGCACCGTCCCGGGCTCGCGGCGCCGGACAATACAGACCAGCTCTGCGCAATCGCATCAATCCGGCAGTCCTGTGAGGTTTTCGAACCCAGGGGAGTACCATCGTCAAAATACCCGCGCCGGTACCATTCCCCATCCCAGGCGTGGGCTTCGAGATTACTTTGCAGGCGCAGAGCCTGTGAACGGCACATCGCGGCGACGCTTTCATCCAGCCTGCGCTCCGCCAGCGCTGCAAACCGCTGCAAAATGTCGTACAGGAAGAAGCCCAGCCAGACGCTTTCACCTTTGCCTTCGATACCCACCCGGTTCATCCCGTCATTCCAGTCACCAGCCCCCATCAGCGGCAGGCCATGCTCCCCGAAGCGAAGTCCATAGTGAATAGCTTTGACGCAGTGTAACCAGAGTGTCTCTTCGGTGCCGCTGATGACCGGCGTGTCATAGACAGACTCTTCACCAGGCTGAAGCGAGCGTCCCTCCAGATAAGGAATGCGTATTTCCAGTGCATCCATATCCCCCGTCGTTTCAACATAGTGGCAAACAGCAAGCGGCAGCCAAAGATAGTCATCGGAACAGCGGGTACGCACACCGTTGCCGTGTGGCGGGTGCCACCAGTGCTGCACATCCCCCTCGATAAACTGCCGTGATGCACAGAGTATTATCTGTTCACGCATCCGATTCGGAGCAGCGTGGCTCAGAGCCAGCGTATCCTGCAGCTGATCGCGAAAACCAAATGCACCGCCAGACTGATAGTAGCCACTCCGGGCCATAAGACGGCAGGCGACCGTCTGATACAACAGCCAGCCATTAACCAGTAAATTTACGGACGTGTCGGGGGTGTTAACTACGATTTTATCGAGAACATTGTGCCAGTGATTATGAATCCGGTTCAGCTCCTGGCGGACCGTATCCTCGTTCATGTAGCGGGCCAGCGTCTCCTGAGCACAAACATCATTCTCCTCTGCGCCGAGGATAAAAATAAACGTCCTCTGGTCCCCGTCAATTAATGTAACCGCCGATTGCACCGCTCCGCAGGGATCCAGACCGGCCCCCGTCTTACCAGAAAGCTTTTGCAGTTTCATGGCCGAAGGGGCGTGAAGGGAACCATTACGGCCAATAAACTCCCGGCGGTCCCCTGTCAGAGAACAGTCATTACCGCTGACGGCAAAAAATGCAGTTCGGCCGCCACCATTATCACCATAAAAGTTATTCGCAAGCACCCCGCAGCCGCCGGGCGTTCTGGCCACATGTGTCACAATGTGAGGGGCTGAGCGCGTTCGTTTTTCTCCGAGCGTCCACTCTACATAGCCTGTGACGGAAAGTTGACGTGTCCGTCCCGAAGAGTTACTGAGCGTCAGGAGCACCAGTTTAACCGGATCCGCTTCGGCAACCAGGACCGTCAACTCGCTGTCTATACCACTCTCACGATGGGCAAAAACGCTGTAGCCAAAACCATGGCGGGTCAGGTAATCACCGTGTCCACGAACAGGTAAAGCCGTCGGCGACCAGCACTCCCCGCTCTCTTCATCGCGCAGGTAAAATGCCTCGCCGCTGCGATCGCTCACCGGATCGTTCTCCCACGGCGTCAACCGGTATTCATGGGCATTCTCATACCAGGTATAGGCCTGCCCTGCCTCTGAGATCACGCTGCCAAAACGGGAATTTGCCAGTATGTTCGACCAGGGAGCCGGTGTAAGCGCATTTTCCCGAAGGACGATCTGATACTCCCGCCCATCCTGAGAAAATCCACCGTACCCATTGAAATGGCATAACTGACTGGTATCAGGGCTCCAGTCCGTATGTTGATTACGCTCGCGCACAGCACGCGGAATGAATGCCCTTGCCGGCGATTTCAGGGTATGAATACGCTGGTTAAGCTGCTCAATAATACCCCCTGCGCGGTCATCAAGATAAAGACAGGCCACGCTCATCAAAAGCAACTTATCCTCAGCGGAGAGATGCTCACCGTTGCGGACAAAAAGCCCGCCCTTTTTATCCAGCAGACTGGCTTCAGACCCGGCATAAATTAACTCCATAATCTGATTTTGTAATCCCTGCTGGTAGCCGCCGGGGCTGTTATTCAGGATAACCAAATCAACATTCAGCCCTTTCTGTCTCCAGTAACGGTGTGCCTGAATCAGTGTGGTCACTGAGGTGATACTTTCCTCGCTGGTTATACTCAGCAGCACTATCGGCAGATCCCCTGAAATTGCCCAGCCCCACAGTCCGGACTGGCCACGCCGGTTGCGGCCGATCGCCTGGCCTTCGGCGCGCAGCTCCTGGACAGGGTAAAGCACAGCGCTGGCGAGACAATTGAACAACGTGGCATCATCTTCACTGGCGTTCATCTGGCGCAATACCACCAGACTGTGAGACCAGGCCAGTTCAAAGACGCGATCGGCGATAGGGTAATCGCGATATTTCTCCAGCAACGCCAGGCTCTGCTGACGGGTCTCGCTGATGCCATAAATGATATCAATCGTAACCGGCTGCCCCGGCTGCAGAATGATTGCGTTGCGAATTGCCAGTATCGGATCCAGCACCGAGCCCGACGTGTTGCTTAGCATCCCTCCCGTCTCTATTGCCTGGGCATTCGCAGGGTTTCTGCCACGTCCAATAAACCTTGCCCTGTCCGTTTCAAACGACACGTTATGTCGGTTATCGCCATGCACCATCATCATATGAAACAGGCAAGGGCCCGGTTCATCCGGTGAGCGCGGGCGCCGGTGGCAAAGAATAGCGTCACGCTCAGGAGCCAGCTCAGTCTGAATAAACAAATTGCTGAATGCCGGGTGTGCCAGATCGCTGGCATCAGGTGCCAGTACCACTTCAGCATAGGTTGTCAGCTCCAGAGAGCGAGGCTTGCGACCACGATGAATCAGTGTGAGCCGTCGCAATTCAACATCATCCTCCGGAGAGATCACCACCTGAGTTTTGATGCTGAGTCCCCCGAAGCTGCATCTGAATTCTGCCCCCGCATCGGTGAACAACACTTCCTCGTCTTGTCCGCTGGTGTAGCCTGTCGGTTGCCAGGTATTGCTCCACACATCTCCCGTCTGGGTATCGCGGATGTAGCAGAATGCTCCCCAGTTATCACGGGTGGTATCACTGCGCCAGCGCGTTAGTGCAATATCATTCCAGCGGCTGTAACCACCGCCCCCCGCGGTCAACATCAGATGATAATGGCCGTTGGACAGGAGTTGAATATCCGGGGCGGGGGTATCCACGCTATAGAAAATACGGGGTTCATAGCGAACGGGTTTGACCCTGCCCTCATGAGATTCAAAATGACGGCGCGGACTGTACAGATCGACCGCATCCGGCACGCGCTCCTGTAACAGCAGACTCGCTGATCGGAATACCGTACTGGACATAAAGCGTTCAGTCATGGGGGCGTCAAGCAGCACATGAGCCAGCGCCTGAAATGCCATACCTTGGTGATGCGCCATCCAGGACTGTACCACCGCATAGAGCTGACCGGTTGCAAGACGTGAGGGGGTATAGTCCAGCGCTTCATAAAAACCGTATTCTCCGCGTGCACCATTTTTTTGCAGCCTGAACAGGTTCTCACAGGCTTTCTGTGGAGAAACCATCAGCGCCAGCAGCGTGGCGTAAGGAGCAACAACCATGTCATCGGCAAGCCCCCTGCGCAGACCGAGCCCCGGTACGCCAAATGCCTGATACTGATAATTATGCTGAATATCAAAAGCATGATAGCCAGATTCTGAAACCCCCCATGGTACTCCGCGTTCTTTCCCCCAGTGAATCTGGCGCATAACCGCCGACTGACTCATTTCATCGAGCAGGCTGCCGGGCCAGGTGGGCATAACCAGATTCGGCATCAGATATTCAAACATGGATCCGCTCCATGACATCAGGGCAGTTTCATTATCGATCGTGGTAAACAATCGACCCAGCGCGTACCAGCTTTTAAGAGGTAGCTGATTAGTCGCAATTGCAAGAAAACTGGTCAGGCGGATTTCAGACGGCAGGAGATCGTAGTGGCTCTTGTCAGGCATATTGGTGTCACAGTTATAACCGACGCTGAGCAGACTGGTTGCTTCACTGTACAGAAAGGCGAAATCCATCCGGGCATGCTCATCCAGCCGCTGTTCCAGCTCGGTGATAATATTGAGTCGCATTCGGGCCTGCTCCGCCACTGATGCCGGAGGCGTTCCTGTACCGGTTAATGTCGGACGGGCAAGCTCGCTCAGCGTCGGCAGCGTCTGTTCATTCCAGAATGCAGGTAACCAGCCAAGCAACAGAGACCATTCATGGCAAAGCTGAACCAGTTGATGCTCCAGATGTCCAGCCCAGCGCATCTCAAGAGGAGATCCCTGATGACATGCGCTGGTCAGATGGTTGCACTGGGTGCGCATGCTTTTCAGTTCGCTGAAAAACGCCAGCGGAGAGAGTGACACCGCATTCAGGCAATGCTTGCGCAGCAGTCTCAGGCTGTCAGGTGGGTTCTTAGCCCACTGTTTTTCCAGAATATCCAGCGTATCGTTCAGTCCTGCCAGTATCTGTTGGCTGCTTAAAACAGGCTGATGACGCATGGCGGACAGGCCTGCACGCAGGGTCAATAAATGCCCGGCCATATTGCCGCTGTCGACGCTGGAGATATAGCGTGGACTGAGGGGGACCAGCGTACGGGTGTCATACCAGTTGTAGAGATGGCCCCGGTAGTGCTCCATTTTATCCAGAGTGTCGAGCGTGAGCGACACGCGCCGGAGCACCTCTCCGCCGGGCAGGTAACCAAAGTCCCATGCCGTCAGGTTAGCCATAAGGGAAAGACCAATATTGGTAGGAGAAGTTCGGTGTGCCACCGTCGGTTGTGGTATTTCCTGATAATTATCAGGCGGAAGCCAGTTCTCTTTTTCTGTGGCAAAGGTTTCAAAAAATGCCCAGATTTCACGACTTGTCTGGCGTAACAGCTGTTTTTGTTCCTGAGTTGGCGAAAAAACCTTACGCACGGGCTGGCGACTCAACCAGCTCAGCAGCAGCGGGGCCACACACCATATCAAACCGATCGGTAACGCAATCCACAGCAGCTGGGGGGCAAATTGTCCGGTCAGTATTGTCAGCGTCACGCCACCGGCAACGTTCAGCCACATCGCCTGATAAAAACGTGCAACAGTGGATCTGGCCTGACTGCTGTCCTGGCTGTGGCTGACCCACTGGCTGAGGTGACGCCTGCTTATCCCCAGTCGCCATAGCGTCACGGCGATCGCTTTCAGCGAATATCCGGCTTCGTGCGGCAGTATCGCAAAATTAAGGCTGATACCTGACAGACGCTTCAGCGCGCCCGCCCCCACCAGTAACAGATGCGGCTTCACGCGGCGACGCAGAGGTTTATGCAGAAGGTCATGGCTGATGCAGAGGATGGCTGGCAACAGCCATATCAGCAACAGTATGCCCAGCCAGTAAACCGGATTGGGTACCCAAAGCAGAGTGAAGAACAGCAATACCAGTAAAGAGGGGGCGACCAGACTGCGACGTAGATTATCGAGTAATTTCCAGTAAGAAAGCGCGGTCAGCGGATTCCTGACCCGGGTTCCATCGGCTTTTCTGACGCGTGGTTTCAGCCAGTTAAGCAGTTGCCAGTCACCCCGGATCCAGCGTGAACGTCGTGCAACATCCGACAGATAATTATTAGGGTACTGTTCGTACAGTAAAACCTCGCTCAGCAGACCCGAACGTGCATAGCATCCTTCAAGCAGATCGTGGCTGAGTACCAGATTTTCAGGGCAGATGTTGGTAGTGGCCTGCATAAAAATATCAACATCGTAAATCCCTTTGCCCACAAACGAGCCTTCCCCAAAGAGATCCTGATAGATATCCGAAGACATCATCGAATAAGGGTTATTGCCCGGTACGCTGCTGCGCAGGGCTGCGTAACGCCCCTGACCGTTGCGTGGTATTTCCTCCGCAAGACCGGGCTGTAAAATACCGAATCCTTTGACAACCCTCTGGCGTACCGGATCATACTCAGGCGTATTCAGCGGATGCGCCATCGTCGCGACGAGTTTGTGTGCCGTATCACGCGGGAGCACCGTATCGCTGTCCAGGGTAATGACGTATTTTATGTGACCCGGTAAAAGGTGGGCAGGCATCTCTGCAACGCTGACGAATTGCGTTCCAGGATGGCGCAACCAGCTGTTCAGTAACGCCAGTTTTCCCCGCTTGCGTTCATAGCCCATCCACGCTCCTTCCGAGGGATTCCATTCAGGCTGGCGATGTAACAGATAAAAACGTGGTCGGCTGGAGGGGTAGCGGCGATTAAGCGCCTGCGTATCGGCGATAGCCTGTCTGAGCAGCGCGTGACTTTCCGGCGAGGATTCATTTTCAGAATCAGCAAAATCAGTGAGCAGCGCGAACCTGAGATTTTCGTTTTCATTCCCCAACCAGCAGACTTCAAGACTGGTGAGGAGCTGGCTGAAACTTTCGTGGCTGGTCAACATGCAGGGAATGACTAACATGGTGGCACTGTCAGCGGGAATCCCGGCTGAAAAATCCATCCCCGGCAAGGGTCGCGGAACGCGAAAACGGGTGGTTGCATCACTGAGTAAATCGCTCATTAACTGAGTCAAAGTGATAATCAGAGGCAATATCACCGCGATCAACAGCCAGTCCGTGCCCTGCATGGCGGTTTCGTGCAATATTGCTGCGGTCGCTGCGGTTGTCAGCAGCGTCAGGCTTCCAAGCCATGACAGCAGGGTTATTCTGTTGAAACTGTGCCGCAAGCGTAGGAGCCTTGAGGTGTCTGCCAGGAGATGAATATCCAGCGCCTGTCGACCTTCGCCCGCAAGATAATAACCAACATGATGTTCCGGTGTATCGGGCGCTTTTTCCTCTGAAAACGCCAGCACTTTCTCTGCAACCTCAGGCTCGCTGAGACCGCTGTCTCTGGCCAGAACCTCAACTACGTGCCGGTAATGATCCCGGGTATTGAAGTGCATCCGGGGATAGATGCCGGCAGGATCATTGCGTAATGTCTGTTCTACAACGCTTATCGTTTCGGCGAAATCAGCCCAGTCCGTTTCACTCAATAATCGCAGGCCTGCGATGCTGTTACTGACGGACAGCTGGCTGGCGGCAAGCTGCTGATTGAAACTATGTATGAGAACGTCAGTGGTGATCCCCTGTTCCCGAAGGCACTGTTCAACCCAGGTCAGAGGTAACGACAGCGCGTTGCCATGCCCCTGCAGGCGCCGCACCAGCTCTGCGACAAACGCACTGGTTAACGGAGGTCGGGAGCGCGCCATATCGGCAACTACCATGATTAAATCACCAGGCGCACTCTCTGCGCATTCGACAATCCTTGTTATCCACGTATCGGCAAGGTTTCTGTCCTGCTGCGCTTTTATCACTTCCATACTGATACGACGAAGATTTTCAATCAGTGCCAGGCGCAGCATTCCCGGTAACGCCCAGATTTCACCCAGCGTCAGCGGCGTCACCTGTTGATAGGCAGTGAGATAGCTGGTCAGGCTGGCGGCATCCCAGCGGCCATCGCCGTGAACAATAGCCTCTGATGCAATATGATAAATTCGTGGGCAATTCAGCGGCGATACCAGCGATGGAAGACCTTTACCAAAGCTTTTCGGCAGATGCTGGCGGACAGTGCGGATTTGTTCCTCAATCAGATAATAATTGTCCAGCAGCCATTCACCGGCGGGCATGATACTGGTCTTTTTACCCGCGTTAAGCTCATAGCAGTTTTGGGTAATGACGGCCTCATTGTCGCCAAGCCGTTTCAGAAGATAATAAGGATGCTTATCCGGTGATACTTTATGAGTCCGCGCCAGCTTCTGACCGTAGCGTTCCATCTGGGCGGTCGAAAAGAGTTCTGACCGCGGCGAGCTTTCACCGGCAGGATCGTTCGCCGAAAACGTTATGTTTTCGGCAGCATTCATCAGAATACGGGAGCGGTTAAACCACGCTCTTGGGTTCATTTTCATAGCATTGCTCTGATGCGACGTTAGCGCGCAGGAGCAGTTGCGAAATCAGTTCAGAAACGTTCTCTCAGGATGGGCGTCAGGCATCAGGGATTTAACAGCTGCCGGAATCTAACATAAGTATAGGACATGAGATCTGTTATGCGGTTTTTGTCGAGCTAGCGTCGGGAGATAAACAGAGCCTTACATCCGGGGCAAAGCATGGTCTGGTTGAGCCGGATTTTTGACAACGGTTGTGCTGATTTTAAGCCACAAACAGGACAGGCAGCAGCGGCAGTAGACGCACTGCTGAAGAGTTTCATTGCGTAATTGATAACAGACATAACCATTAACCTTTCAATGAATGAGATTCATCGTACCACATGTGGTTAAGTTTTAATCTATTTATTTTGACACACTGAAAATCAGGAAAGATAAATGTTCGCAGCCACAGGCCCCCTGAGACCGTTTATCCGGCAAAATTCTATGCGCCTTCCAGGGATGAGTAATTCTGATTAGCGGGAGTTAACGGCTGAAATGTGAAGCAGAACGTCTTTTCGGCCATCAGCTGGGATGATGAGGCCTTTACCGCTAAGAATGTCAAAGCTTTTGACAATTCCTGTCATTTTATGGGACAAGTCAATTCCTTATTGAAAACACGTAAAGATATACATTGAAAATGGCATTCAGCCACTTTTATTTTCCCTACAGGACCTCTGGACGGCTAAAAGATAATTTGCTTATATCGATTCCCTGTGCCTTAATGAATCGCATCAGTTAGATGTACGAATGAAAGTTTGAAATTTTCCGGGCAGTTCTCATTACCAGGTGCTATCGTTGATATCCCCTCTTTTGAGTCCATACATTTAATCTTATACGTTTACTATCAATACAATCATGTATAACGGAGTCAGTATGACCTCTAGAATTATGGGCCTGGTTAAATGGTTTAACGAAGACAAAGGTTTTGGCTTCATCTCTCCTCTTGATGGCAGCAAAGATATCTTTGTCCATTTGTCTGCACTTAATGGCGACAACTTTAAAACTTTATTTGAAGGACAGAAAGTTGAATTCGCCATTCACCGTGGAGACAAGGGTCCTGCTGCTGCAAACGTAACACTTTGCGATAAATAGATCATTGTGGGTCTGCGATAACGATGAAGGATTATTCCTGAGTAGACAGATCCATAACTTAAATCAGATGAAAGTCGTTTATTCTTAATGTCTGATCAGTATATTTTTCAAAATTATGAATATGCTAACCGATGTGATGAAGTGCAGTACTACTGCATAAAAAGTCTAAAAGCACAAGCTAACCACATGTTAACTAAGAAGTGCGTAATGGCTTTGACCTTAATGGCATCTGCCAGTTAATATCCACGAGAGAACAGGGTAATAGAATATGATTAAAGTCCTTGTTTTATTTAATGCTGAATACTGTAAAGTATATCCTCTATCAGGCAGGAATATCCAAACGGTGAAGAAACACATCTTCGGATTATGTCTGCAGGTTTTCCTTCCTTAACTGGCGATCATGGCATTGTTTACGTGGCTACTGACAGGGAGTTAACGTCACAGGAGATACTTGATGCGGCCAGGAAATATTTATAGCATTTTTTTCATGCTCTCTGCTTCACGTTTAATTGCAAGCTTATCCTATTTATCAGAATCGAACAAAAAATGAGTTAAAAACATTTATGGCCTGCTAACAACAGGCTTTTTTTTACATTTAACTTTTAGAAGCTTCCTCTGAAAAGAGAGAATAATTCACTTTCCTCGGACAAAATGCAGGCTCTCTCGCCCTACCATCTTGCTTTTTGTGCGAAATCTTCCTAAGAGGCAGGGCTAATTAACTTGTCGACTCTTCTGCTTTAAGTTCATCAAGTATGACTGATGCAACAAGATATAAAGATGTCCGCTTGTGGCACAGAGCGGGCTAACTCACCGAGCATAAAGTCCGCTGTGAGCGATCAGCGGACGTTGGCTACACTGTTAAACGTCGCAGACTCAGCTTCTGACTGCCAGTTTTTCGCGAGTTGGGCCTTCAAAGTAGATGCTCCTGATATGGCAATTACGGGGTTGAGTCAGCACAAAGCGAATTGTTTCCCAGACTGAACGCCCATTCATCAGACGTTCCCCCATTTTGGGCTGGCTATCGACAAACGCCTCTAACCCTGTCAGCTCGAAATCCGGGGGATACAACCCAGTCACACGTATATTTTCTTTAGACAACTGGTACGAAAGTTTAGTTGTAAACCCGCTAAGCCCGTGTTTACTGGCAAAGAAAGCGGGGTGCGCGATTGAATCTGTAAAATTAGGAATCCCACATGAAGATATAATTGAAACGATATCTGCGCTTTCTGAACGTCTTAACCCAGGTAGTAACGCCTGAGTCAGTAGAATAGAACCTGTCAGTCCAGAACTGATGGTATTGACAATTTCTGTGTCTGGTTGGTCGTCTAACGTTCCTGAAAGCCACTGAGCAGCATTGAGGATTAAAATGTCTATGGGTTTGTCTGAAGTTAACAACTGTGAAGAAAACTGAGAAAGGGATTTAGGCTGGGTTAAATCACAGAGATACCCTTTCGCCATTCCACCTTCAGCCGTGATGACACTGCAAGTTTTTTGAATATCATCAGCGCACCTCGCGCAAAAATCCACTTCGACGCCTTCTCGCGCCAGCCACACGCTCAGCGCCTGACCAAATCCGCCGCCGCCACCGGTAATTACAGCTCTTTTACCTCTCAGCATCTTCATCCATCCTTTATTAATAACTATAGGTTGATGGAGATATACATGAAGAAGCAGATTGACATCTTTCAGTTAGTGCCATTTTTTAACGATTGGGATAAGTTGCACTGCAATATTCCATAGTTATATTGTGCATATGCAACGTCCGCTTCCGGCACGCAGGTGTTGCTTAATGCACTAAGTAAACGATCGCCATGTTGAATGGCTATTTCTGACAAAGCGCGGCCCCTCTGAAGCGCCGTGAGGTCCGCTCTGAACGAGGAGCGGACGTCCCATCCAGCAGAAGAACGTAAAAAAACCGCCTCACGGCGGTTTAGCTGTCCAGTCAGGAAGTTGCGCTTGCGAGTCGTGCGGCGAATCCAATGAAGAACATCCCTACCAGCGCGTTTCCGATTGCAGAAAGACGTCGGTTGCCTTTAAGACGGCTAAGCAGATAAGAGCCACAGAAAACGAGAAAGCCGAAATAAACGAGAGTAATTGCGAACATTACTGCTGCCAGAATGATAAACGCCATCCAGGAGTGTTCAGCCTGAACATTGATAAACTGGGCGAAGAAAGAGATATAGAACAGCAGCGTCTTTGGATTCAGTAGCGTAACCAGCATTCCACGCCCGATGATCCCCCCGGCATCAGCTGAAGGTTTCTTTTCCTCACTTGTTTCGACAGCCGGCTTAAAGATAGCGCGTATCGTCTGGACACCGAGATAAAAAAGATAGGCAGCACCTGCGTATTTGATGGCGTTAAACAAGGCTGGAGTTGAGCTTATGACTGCGGCAAGACCACACCATGCCAGCAGAACCAGAAGTACGTCACTCATCAGAATGGAAAATATTGCAGCAAAGCCTCGTTTGACGCCGCTCGTAATGCTTGTTTTGATCACGAACATGGTCTCAGGGCCAGGAGCAAGCACTATCAGTGTCGCGCCAAGCAGATACGTCCAGAAATTCACGATACCAAAATCAGCAAACATTTTTACTCCAGTTCTCTCGTTTTATCGAGGCTATTCTAACGTAACCAGCGTTAATGAAAACACATCAAGGCTCCTTTCTATCTATTCAGCCAATGTCCGCTCCTGGCACAGAGCGGACAAGCTATCTGAGTTGAAGGTCTGATATGAGCGAAGAACGGACGTTCATGAAATAATGGGGCCAGTGAGCATCGACAAGTATGCCCAAAATCATGCTCGTTGATTTTGGGCTTTAGATACTATGCACATCAATATAAACCGCTTCCAGGCCGCAGAGAAAACTACGTCAGAAGCTTAATTTATCCTGCTTTTTTGTCCGCAACCCGTTAATAATACCTAAAAATGCAAGCCCGACGGGAACAAGGGATCCCCACAGGACGGCGTTCCAGCCGTAGAGACTGAGCAGAGCACCTGAAGAAAATGATCCAACAATCATCACCCCAAACACCACAAAATCGTTCAGGGACTGGACCTGGGTTTTCTCTTCGGGACGGTGATATTCAATGATCTTCGCCGATGCGCCGGTGAAGCCAAAATTCCAGCCCAGACCCAGCAAAATCAGCGACAGCCAGTAGTGAAAAATATCAGTTCCACCGAGTCCGGCCAGCACAGAGCATGCCGTGATAAGCAGACCCGCAGCGGCGATACGCATGGCCCCAAAGCGGTTAATTAATTTACCGGTGAAAAAACCGGGACCGTACATGGCAATAACATGCCACTGGATACCGAGATTGGATGCCTGCTGAGAAATGCCGTGCATGTGCATCGAGAGTGGTGCTGCCGTCATAAGGAAGTTCATTACCATATAGGTGACCGCACCGCTGAATACAGTTCTGGCAAACCCTGGCTGACGGACAATCTCGCGTAAAGACCGTCCACCCGTTTTTACCGCGTCGGCAGGTTCTGTGGTTTTCACGCCTTTGAGTATGAATGCCGAAATGACGGCCACGAGCGCCTGGGCGATGAACGTGACGGCGAAGGTATGAGGCAACCAGAGGTGCATCGTTCCGGAAACCAGCATGGGGCCAACCACGCCAGCAATCACTCCGCCCCCCATCACCAGGGACAGTGCCCGGGCACGGCGTTCAGGCGTAACGCCGTCTGTTGCGGCAAAACGAAAGCTGAGCGCTACCGCCGCATAGGCACCGCCCATAAATGCAGCAATGCAGAATAGCAGGAATGAGCCGATGAAGATGCCCAGAGCAGCCGTCAGGCCGGTAATGACGCCAGCCCCGGTGCCAACCATAAAGGCGGCTTTCCGGCCTTCTTTTCGCGCCAGTGAACCTAACGGCAGAATGCAGGCTGCCATCCCCAGAACAAACATGGTGATGGGCAGCGTGGCCAGCGAACTGCTGGGCGCCAGTGCGTTACCGACAATTGCCCCTGTGGCATAAAAGACAACGGAGTTAGCACCGGCGAGGGCCTGTGCGGCCGACAGACGTATAATATTATTTTTCTGAACTGCAACGGGCAGGAAATGTTCTGCGGACATGTGATTAATTATCCTGATTCATGGTGAGCACTATCCGGTATCGCGCCAGACCCTGCTTCAGTCTGCTGAGCGCCTCATTTGCCCTTTCAAACGGCAGCAACTCTGTGACAGGCAACGTCTGAAAGAGGTGGCTGAACTGCAGCGCGCGCTCGGTTTGCGCCGGTGTGCTGACGAAGGATCCTGTCAGGGTACGTTCAGCGCCGATCATCATACCCGGCGTGACCTGCACCGGCGTTTGTCCGGTACCCAGCAGGATCGCTTTTCCCCGGGGGGCGAGGGCGGACAGAAGGGCTGATACCGTCTCTGAAGCCGGTGCCGTTGCCATAATAAAATCCACACCGCCGTCATTTTTCAGACGTTCTGATGCGTTTTCCTTAAGTGTATCGATGTAATGATGCGCACCCAGCTCAATGGCCGCTCGTTCTTTTTCGCTACCGCGCGCCACCACCGTAACGTCAAACCCCATTTTACGGGCATACTGTACGGCCATGTGGCCAAGGCCCCCCACTCCGAGAACCGCCACTCTGTCGCCCGCTCTGGCGCCAGAATTACGCAGCGCGTTGAAGGTTGCGGTACCGGCGCAAAGGATCGGCGCTGCATGTACGGAAGAGAGCGCGGAGGGGATGGCTATCAGCGCGGTATGCCGCATGACAACGTACTCTGCGTAGCCGCCATCACAGCTTAGTCCTGGCGTAAGCTGGTTTTCACAGAGGTGAAAAAGCCCGCTGCGACAGGGTTTGCAGTGCTGACAGTACCCTCCCAGACGCCCGATGCCCACCCGCTGACCGGTTTGCCAGATATCGGGTACCCTGTTCCCCTTCCGGGCAATAAATCCGACAATTTCATGTCCCGGTATACGGCCGGGCTGGCCCGCCTGCGGCGCTTTTTCCGCGTCCCGGAGATCGGCACCGCATACGCCGCATGCTTCAATTCTGATGAGTACCTCATCCGGGCCGGGAGCGGGTACCGGCCGCTCTGTCATTTCCAGCACCCCGGGGGCGACGATCTGCATAGCGCGATATTTTTTATTCATAAATTGCACCGGAAAAATTAGAGGTATCAGATGGCAAGGGCGACGAGAAAACGGGATACCATGTTATAGGCGGCGACAGTGGCAACCGCTTCCACGGTCTCTTTTTCACCTAACAAGCTTTTCAGCGCCCCGATGACGTTCTCCTCAACCACGACGTTCCGGGTGGACTGGTTCGTAAGATGTATCAGCAACGTTTCGGTGTCATTAAAGATGTGTGGTGCGGAGGATAACCGCAGGGCTTCTGCTTTTTCAGCAGTGCCGCCTGCATCCAGATAGGCAGGGTAGTGCACGTTCCATTCAAATTCTGCTTTATTCAGGAGCGCAACGCGCAGCATGATCAGTTCCCGATATTCAAGGCTGAGCGAAAATTCCTGACGTACCCGTACCATCAGTTCGTTCCAGCCCGTGGCCAGGGGGGCACTCTTCAGTAATACCCGGTCAATACCTATCAGTTTTCCGCCGGGCCGACGGGCCTTTATCGCGTTGAGAAGATTGGCGTCAACGGGCTCTTCATCCTGCCAGGGGGTTACTCTTGGTGTGGTCATATCATTTTTTCCTGTTGAACAAAACAATCCAGCCGCGTCAGCTCAGTATTAAGTCACCTTCGATCAGCATATTCTGGGCCAGTAACCACCGGTTCAGGGAGGAGTCAATCACCCGCTGATGGACCCCTTCAAACTGATGCACCGTGCCGCTACCGCTTACGTGGATGACATACACAAGCCTGCCGGAGGCATCCTCTGCAGGTCTGTCACCGGAGGCAGGTATACCCTTCGGAAGGTGCCCGTCAGTGTGAATTTCAAGATGCGTAAGGGCGAGACCTTCAGCCCTGGCTTCGAGAATAAAGGCGGCCATTATGCAGGCGTTAAACGCAGCGAGCATCAGCTCCTGGGGGTCAGGAGCCAGCCCTTCGCCACCCAGCGAAACCGGTTCATCGGAATCGATAACATGACTTTGCAGGGCCGGCGAAGCGTTGTCTGCGGAAAAGGACTGGCAGAGCGTCCGGCTGGCCATGCCCCCCTGCCATGAGGTGACAAGGTCATAATGCGCGGTCTGGATTTGCATAATTACTCCAGTGCCGCACGCGGGTAAGCGCGTGCGGCATGGTCATCAGGCGTTACGGCCAGCCATTACGCCACCATCAATATCCCAGATAGCGCCGGTGACCCAGCCAGTCTTGTCAGAAAGCAGGAAAGCAACGGTTTCCGCGATATCGACCGGGGTACCCACGCGACCGATTGGGTGGAAGCTGTCAAAGCTGCTCATCACGTCCTTCACGTCGTCTTTCGGAATGAAGCCTTCGTAAATTGGCGTGTGAACAACGGCCGGAGACACCGCATTCACGCGGATCCCTTTTTCACCCAGCTCAATGGCCAGGTTTTTGGTCAGCGCGTGCAGACCCGCTTTTGCCATTGAGTAAGCTGAAGACGGAGTGGCACCGATGGCCTGCTGTGCCCACATGGAACCGATATTAACGATGGAGCCTTTAATGCCGGCTTCGACCATATTGCGCACCACGTCACGGGTAATAAAGAACGTCGCGCGGTTAATGCTCATGTACATGTCATAGTCTGACGTTTCATGTTCGGTGAACGGTTTCGGGAAAAATACGCCAGCCGCATTGACCAGCAGGCTAATATCTTTGTGTTCGGCATTAATGGTATTCACCACGTGCTGCATACCTTCTTCTTTCATCAGGTCGGCAACGATGATGGAAACCTGACCGTCTGCAGCCAGCGCCTGGCGGGCCTGCTCGGCTTTGTCCTGGCGATTGCCAACCAGCACAACGCTGCCACCGTTTTTCAGAACCAGCTTCGCCGTTTCGAAGCCCATACCGCTTGTACCACCGACCACTAACAGTTTTTTACCGGCAAAAGATGCGTTCATCGCTAACCTCTTTGAATTCATATGCTTGTCATTGATGAAAAGCCGCGCTCCTCATCGTGTGAAATCAGAATGCCACCCGGGCCCCTGATTGACGACTGAGAAGAAATTGCGACTCAGGAAAGAAAATCTTTCTCGCTGGCGTATACTGAGGAAAATAATGAATCAGGATAACCTCAATGCGATCGCTAAACCGACTTAAATGGCTGCATGCTTTTGAAGCCACCGCCAGGCACGGCAGCTTTACCGGCGCGGCACAGGAGCTGGGTGTTACGCCCGCCGCAGTAGGCCAGCTGGTCCGCTCGCTGGAAGACTGGGTCGGACACCCGCTTCTTCACCGCACCCGCTCAGGAAAAGAGCGGCTGACGCTGGTTGACGAAGCGCAGGAGGCACTCCAGGACATCACGCAGGGGCTCGACAAACTTGAAACCGGATTAAACAAGCTTCGTGGTCGCCGCTCGCGCTCAGTGGTGGTGGTGACGGCATCGCAGGTACTGATGATGAACTGGTTGATGGATCGCCTGAACCGGTTTTCGGAAACGCACGAAAATATCGATCTGCGGCTTAACGTCACGGAAAAGCTGATGGACGTGTCGCACGGCGAGGCGGATATAGGTATTCGCTGCGGCCAGGGCGACTGGCCAGGCGTGAATAAAACCTGGCTGATGGATGAGGAAGCGGTACTGGTCTGCAGTCCCCACCTAGTGCCGTCCGGGAAAATGGCCTGCAGTGAATGGCTCGCCACGCAAAAACTCATTCATGATGACACGCCCCACCCGGGGGCGGATTTTCCGTCATGGAATAATGTCCTGATGGCGATCGGTGCCCCCGAAGCGCTGGAAAGCGGGCTGCATATTAACTCCACCTCAGCGGTGATTCTGTCGGCCCTGAGCGGCAGAGGCGTGGCCATCGTGCGATACGCTCTGGTGAAAAAGCTTATCGAAACCGGACAGCTGGTCCAGCTGCATCCTGACCACCGGTGGCCGCTCAAGTGGTCTTATTATCTGGTCACCCCGCAGCAGAATGTAATGCGTGATGAAGTAAAAGTTTTCCATGACTGGCTTCTTCAGGATGTCGTTTCAGACCGCTCATAAACTGCCTCATCAGGCATCACGCTGTCCCGGCAATCAGTCCAGCCGCGTGATGCTTTATTCCCTGCTATACCACGACGTAGAATTTCTTCTCTGCTCCGCAAGATTATCTGATTTGTTGAAGCTGTCTGACTTTCTGATAATCGCCCTCAACGAAAGGTAATACAGGCCGGGTTTTTAAGCGGGCGTGTTACCTCAACCCTGAGCGAAGGAGAGAACGATGGCTTATCTGCAAATCACCCTAGATATCAGTAATGAAAACCGTGCGGCAGCCGCGGGGGTATACCAGAAATACAAAACCCCGTTTCTGACCATCATCGAGGGTGCCACCTCTAAAGAGCTGCTTGTCCGTGATGAGGATGTCCAGGTGCTGCACGGCTTTAAGACTGTAGCGCAGGCGCAGGCATACCTTGGCAGTCCGCTGTTCACGCAGGATGTCGTTGCAGGATTAAAACCCTATTTAAACAGCGCGCCTGACGTACGTATTTTCGACGTCATGTAATGATTTTTCTGAGACAAAAAATAACCGGAGTTATCAATGTTCTTAAACTGGAATGAATATCGCAGTGGCCTGCTCGCCACCATCGGCAAATTTGCCAAACTGCAGCCAGAGTTTATGAAAGGCTTTCAACAGATGGATAAAGGGGCGTCAGAAAACAAGCACCTCGATCCCAAAACCCATGAACTGATTGCACTGGCCGTGGCCGTCACCACCCGCTGTGACGGTTGCCTGGCCGTTCATGTGGACGCTGCGGTAAAGCACGGTGCCACGCGCGAAGAGATCGCCGAAGCGCTGGCCGTTGCCATTAACCTGAATACTGGCGCAGCGCTGACATATACCGCGCGTGCTCTGGATGTTTACGATAATCTGCCGAACAAATAGGCCTGCAGACGGCCCCTGCGGGGCCGTCTAATCACTCACTATGATGTTACTGAATTCTGATTTTTCGCAGCGTGCGATCGTTACTCCGGACGATTATCAGTGGATACCTTCTCCCCAGCCCGGCGTTAAGCGCGTGATGCTTGACCGGATTGGTCGCGAGCAGGCCCGCGCAACCAGCCTTGTCCGGTATGCGCCCGGATCCGAATTTCCCGCACACAGCCATCCAGGCGGAGAGGAGATTCTGGTGCTCGAGGGGACTTTTACCGAAAACGGGGTCAACTATCCTGCAGGCTGGTATCTGCGCAGCCCGGACGGTTCTTCTCACCAACCCTCAAGTCGCGACGGCACAACCATTTTCGTCAAGCTGCGCCAGATGTCTGCCGATGAACGCCAGCCGGTCAGGATAAATACGCAGGAGGCAGCTAACTGGCACGGTCAGCCGCAAAGACAAGTCTGCCCTTTATTCTCCGGCACCTCAGAAACTGTTCTGCTTCAGAAAATTGCCCCGGGCGAGCGGATCTTCTGTGCGCCGCTTGTTGGCGGAGCAGAGATCCTTCTTCTGCAGGGAGAACTCCATGCGCCGGAAGGTTGCTATGGGGCAGGAAGCTGGATGCGGTTTCCGCCGGGAGATATGCCTGCTCTTATGGCCACCGCCTCTGGCGCACTTTTTTATCTGAAAACGGGACATCTCAGCCCGACAACCCTGACCGGAGCGACATTATGAAGCAGAGCGCTGTTATCATTGGTGCGGGCATAAGCGGCCTTTATGCCGCCACGCTGCTTGAAAAGGCGGGTGTTGATTATGTGATCCTTGAGGCTCGTGACAGAACGGGCGGGCGCGTGCTGTCATGCCTGGAACTGGCGGGCACCTCCGCTGGCGTTCATGTAGATATGGGGGCAGCGTGGTTCTGGCCTGATATTCAACCGGACTTCGCGCAACTGATCGAGCGGCTTAATCTTCCGGTAATAGCGCATGGCCGTCCGGGTGACATGCTCTACGAACGCCAGCTGGATTCGCCCCCCGAACGCTACCCGGCATGGGAGAGCTCCCCGGCGTCTTTCAGGCTTAAGGGAGGAATGCAGGCGCTGACGGCGGCACTTAAAAGTCAGATCCCGGCTGAGAAGATTAAAACCGGCCATCAGGTGGTGGCGGTTTCCCGGGCTGGCAAGGAAGTGCAGATCCATACCCGGTCCGAAGGCAGTAAAAAAGCCGTATTTTCCGGTGAGCATGTCTTCCTCGCTTTGCCTCCTGCCCTGGCAGCTAAAATAGATTTCAGACCGGCGATGCCGGAACAGGTACTGTCAAACTGGCGGAAAATCCCGACATGGATGGCTCCCCATGCAAAATATGTCGCTGTATATAAAACAGACATATTGCATGAGCGGCAGCTTTCAGGGAATGCAGGAAGCCGCGTGGGGCCAATGGTAGAGATCCATGACGTATCCGAGCCAGATTCGGGCAAAACGGCGATTTTTGGTTTTATTGGCGTACCGGCAAAATCGAGATGGACTGTCAGCGAAGCTGTTCTCAAAAATCATTGCCGGGAGCAGCTTGTACGCTTATTTGGACAGGATGCGGCAGAACCCGAAGCTGAATATATTAAAGACTGGGCGGCCGATCCGTTTACTGCGACGGAATTTGATCTCCTGCAGGAGGTAGGGCACGTAACGCCTGAGCAACTTCCCACCAGGGGAGAGTGGTCTGGCGAGATGACTGGTATCGCCAGTGAATGGTCGCCGCAATTCTCGGGCTATCTGGCAGGCGCTATTGACTCTGCGTCATCGGGCATTAAACGCTGGTTTCAACAGAAATAACTCCGTGAAAATGGTTTGTTGCCTTTCGAACCGGGGAGGGGTTATTAAAAAATATGAGTTTCCGGTTCGATAATACGTCTGTTATTGGAAACAGCTGGCTTCTGAAACGTCCGCTTTTGGCACAGGGCTGCTGTTGCAGCCCTGACAACCTTAGACTTCAATCGATTCGGAGATCTCTAACGCATCATCGACTTCAATGCCCAGATAACGGACTGTGCTTTCCAGTTTCTTATGACCCAACAGAAGTTGGATCACCCGGAGATTCTTGGTTTTTTTGTAGATCTGGTAAGGTTTTGTTCTTCTCATTGAATGTGTGCTGTAAAGAGAATCTTCGAGACCAAGCTTTTCTACCCACCCATGAAAGATTCGGTTGTATTGCCGGGTTGAAATGTGCTGGTTAGTTCCGACCCGAGACCGAAACAAGAAGTCTTTACTATGCAAATTGCCAAGCTTAATCAATGCAACAACAGCTTCTCTTGTTCCCTTGGTTATCTCAAATTGCACAGGGCTACCGGTTTTCTGCTGCAACACCGTAGCTCTGCTTGAAACAGAGCTACCATATGCAACATCAGATACTTTGAGGCTCACCAGATCGCAGCCTCGTAGCTTACTGTCTAAGGCCATATTGAACAGAGCTAAATCACGCGTTTTACCTTCCATTTCAAGCCGGATTCGAATCCCCCAGATATGAGATATCTGAAGTGGTTTTTTTTGGCCTATGATACGGTCTTTGTTCCACGGTGACGTGTTCATACTCAAATCTCCTGCAATGTAGGAGATTTGAGTATGCTTGTCCCTTATGAGCGATGAGCGGACGTTTTCATAACTCTAACTCAGTTTCCCCACCCATTCGGTGCAAAACTCCAGATACGCCCGCACCAGTGCTGAGGGATGTTTATGCCGGGCGTAGACAAGGTGCAGAGGAAGCTTCTGCGTGGCTATACCGGGTAAAAGCTGTATCAGCTCACCACTTTCCAGCCAGGGTCTGGCTGCAAAATCCAGCAAATGGATAATGCCCTTACCATTCAGAGCGTAATGAATTAAGCCCTGGGTATTATTAGTGGAAAAGAAGGGCTCATATTTGACTCTTTCGGTTCCCGAATTCCATTCAAAAAAACTGTGATTCAGACTCTTCCAGGCAGCAACCGGAAGCCGGGCCATTTCTGCCAGCGTTTCTGGGGTACCGTGATGTGCCAGGAATTCGGGACTTGCGACAAACAGCCCTTCCAGGGTCATAAGGTGCTTAGCGATGACATCATCCGTATTCAGCTCGCCCATTCTGAGTGCCACATCGATGCCATCGCCGAACAAATCAACCACCCTTTCGCTGGAATGACAAAATACGGTGATGTCTTGATAACGTTGCTGAAACGCGATCAGTAAATCCCACCACAGTGAGAAGTCAGGCGGGACAGACAGGCGCAATTTGCCCTGTAAGGTGTGGACAGAAGTGACGGACTTTTGTGCATCCTCCAGTAACTCCACACCCAGACGAGCCTGTTCAAAGAACTGTTGTCCTTTATAGGTGGGTTTAATCCCGTGCCGGGAGCGTTCCAGGAGCTGTACATTCAGTGCCTGCTCGAGCTCATTAATTTTCCGACTTAACGTGGAAATCGGTACCCCTGCTCTGTCACTTGCCGCAGAAAAACTACCGGCATTCACCACTGCGATAAACAATTTCGTTGCGTTGAAATCCATCGTACTTTCCATTTTTGGAAGGAATATATCTATTTTTGGTGATTCCATTCCATTTTGTAAAGGGTAAAATTTAGCCTATGTGATTTCTTCAGGATCTAAAATGAAAAACCGCGTCAACAAAATCTTAAACATTCGCTATCCGCTTATACAGGCACCCTTGTATTTTCTGACTAATGCGGAACTGGTCGCTGCGGTTTCAAATGCTGGCGGTCTTGGCACCCTTGGACCTCACGCAGGTCAGGAAACCCTGCCCGGCTCGCGCTATGTGGCGCTCGAGCGTATGCGGGAACAAATCCGAAACGTTAAAAAGCTGACCAATAAACCCTTTGCTGCCACCCTGATTAACGGCCCGGACATGAGTTTCTGGCGGCCTACTGCCGAAATGCTGGTAGAAGAAGGCGTGGAAGTGGTACTGATCAATGAAGTGCTGGACTCTGAAATCTACGATTTTTTTAAAGGCCACAGCATAAAAATTCTTTACCGCGCCCTGACTCCCTCTATTGCTAATTCGAAAGAAGCGGAGAAATTAGGCGCCGACATCATCATTGCGACAGGTTTTGACGAAGGTGGCACCGTACCATCCCGGGTGATTGGTACGTTCAGCATCGTTCCCATGATCGTGGATAGCGTTAACGTTCCGGTCATTGCGGCGGGCGGTATAGGTGACGTACGCGGCGTGCGTGCCGCGCTGGCTTTGGGGGCGGAAGGGGTATTTGCCGGGAGTCTTTTTTTGACGGCGGTTGAAAACCCTGCCGCTGACAAAGTCAAACGCCTGATTGTCGATTCCACGGCAGAAGATTTGCTGCTGTTCCGCACGCTGCCGGCTTATTACCGTACCCTGCCCACCGATCTGAGTCCGACGCTGGCAGAGTTAGATGTGCAGGGCACCGATCGTGAAACCATGTTTAAAGCCATGAACGGCTACCACTCGCTGTGGCAGGCCATGAGGCTCGGCAACCTTGACCAGGGCGTCGTGTCCACCGGCACGGGTATTTCCGTTATCAAATCCATTCGACCGGCAGCAGACATTGTTGCCGATCTTATGCAGGACTTTTAAAAGAGGCTCGTTATGTCTGAATCACTGCTTTTTCGGGATGTCGTGCGTGAACGCCATTCAGTGCGTCATTTTCTTGCTCATCCGGTTCCGGAAGACATTCTCCGTTCGGTGTTAGAGGATGCACAGCGCTCACCTTCAAACTGTAATACTCAGCCCTGGCAAAAGCATATCGTCCTGCACAACCTGACGAAGACTAACCAATAAGGAGAATATAATGAAAATTGGCATTATCGGAGCGGGCAGCATTGGAGCGATCCTCGCCAGGCGGCTTGCCCGAGCCGGGCACGAGGTCAAGATCGCGAACTCCCGCGCCCCCGAGACAGTTCCGCCTGCGGCCCTGACCACAGGCGCCACCGCGGTCTGGGCCGCGGTGGCGACCGAGGGAGCGGATGTGGTCATCACCTCGGTCGGGATGAGCCGGATCCCCGATGTGGCTCTCCTTGTCGCTAAGGCCTCGCCGGCAGCAGTGATCATCGACACCGGGAACTACCACCCGCCCCGCGATGGCGTCATTGACGCATTAGTAGAAGGCCGGACGGTCGAGAGCCTCTGGGTCCAGGAGCAGTACGGACGTCCGATCATTAAGGCGTGGAACACTATTACCGACGTTTCCTTCGCCGAGAAGACCTCTGAGCCCGGCGCGACAGGACGCATCGCGCTTCCGGTGGCCGGTGACGACGACGTTGCACGAGCGCTGGTCATGGACCTCGTGGAATCCACTGGGTTTGAGGCGTTCGACGCGGGTGGGCTCACGGAGTCCTGGCGCCAGCAACCGGGAACGCCGGTCTACATGACTGACCTCACGGCTACAGAGCTGTCTGCGGCCCTGGCCAGGGCTGACGCTAGCCGCTCGTGGCGACGACGGGACCTGTTGTGGGCGGTGTGGTCCGAGCGCATGGAGGTTGAGGGCGACACGCCCGAGCGCCTGCTCGCGCTCGCCCGCGCCGTCTTCTAGATTATCCTCTTTTAGCGGTTGAGGGGATTTTCTGAATGACCCCTGCTCTTGGCTACGTGTCCGCTAGGACACGTAGAACTGAATAACATGTACAGGCCAACGTCCGCTTCTGGTACTAAACGGGCATCGTTCAATTTTTGTACTGCACAATTTCCTTTACATGTTAATCTAAATTCCCAAATAATTTCAGACAGATATTATCTCAGTGAATCCCTGCCTTCCTGACTGGAACGCGGGGTTTTTAATTTTTCACGCTGAGACTACTGTATGAATAAACCTGATGGCCTTCAGGCCTTTGAACAACCGCTCGCGTCGCTTCCGCGCACGCTTCGCCAGCTTATTCTTGAACGTATCCAGAACCTGACCCATTACGAGCCGGTGATTGGCATCATGGGCAAAAGTGGTGCTGGTAAATCCTCTCTCTGCAACGAACTTTTCCGGGGCGAGGTGTCCCCGGTGAGTGACGTGAACGCCTGTACTCGCGACGTACTGCGCTTCCGGCTGCGCAGCGGTCGTCACAGTCTGGTGATTGTCGATTTACCGGGGGTAGGTGAAAACGGGTGGCGGGATCACGAATACCGTGCCCTGTACCGTCGTATGCTACCGGAGCTGGACCTGGTTCTGTGGGTCATTAAGGCCGATGATCGGGCACTAACCGTGGACGAGCAGTTCTGGCACGGTGTGATGCAACCTTACAGGCAAAAGGTACTGTTTGTGATTAACCAGGCCGACAAAATCGAACCCTGTCATGAATGGGATACCCTCACCAGCAAACCTTCAACACACCAACAGGGAAATCTTAAAGCGAAACAGGCTGCGATTATGGCGATGTTTAAACCGCATCATCCGGTCTGTGTGGTGTCCGCCAGCACTGGATGGGGCATTGAGGAGATGGTGGCAGCCATGATGCGCTGTCTGCCTGACCGCGCCACCAGCCCGGTGGTGACACAACTGCAAGGGAGACTCTGCACAGAGCCGGTAAAGTCGCAGGCCCGTGACAGTTTCGGTGACGCTGTGGGCCGGGTTTTCGATACGGCTGAGTCATCTTCGTTCCTGTCTTCATCGCTGAAAACGGCGATTCGTAGCGTGCGTGATGCGGTGGTGTCGATCGCAAGGGCCATCTGGGACTGGATATTCTTCTGATATCGCAATTTTCTCTGCGAATGATGAACTGGTTGTTAATGATTTGTTGATTGTGGTCACGTCCTTTCCACTGCGTTTTACCATCAATTAAATCAGGCGAAGCATCATTATCTGTCAGACGAGCGCCCACAAGGCCGTGCTGCTCATAAAAAATAGTTCCGATGTTGTCCATACCCTGTCCACCCCTTCCTTTAAAGTAATCATTATTAATTCAGAGAGTTAACTTCTCAGGAGAAATCTTTCATGACGCTTCAGGAGCGGCGACATGACCGGCTAGCCGTCAGGTTATCGTTGATTATCAGCCGCCTGGTGTCCGGTGAAACTCTGTTTATTCGCAAACTGGCAACTGAATTCGGGGTGTCAGAGCGCACGCTGCGTCGTGACTTTCGGGAACGTCTGATGTATCTCGACCTGGATTACTACCAGGGGCAGTGCAGTCTGCGCTCGGATATTCACAGTACTCGGCAGGAAATAGATATTCTGACCTTTGCTCACCGCACGGGGTTGGCCCGAGTTTTCCCGGGCTTTGACCGACGACTGGTCAGCAGTCTGCTGGACTGTGATGATCAACCCTGTCTGGTATGGCATCAGGACAGGTCTCATCCCCCGGCAGGAAAGCTCTGCTTCTACAGGCTGGTCAGAGCTATTTCGGGATGTCAGCGCATCACCATTCTGACTGAAGGGGAGCGTCATGAGGCCGTTGCACCTTACCGGCTAATCGCTCTGGATGGTTACTGGTATCTGGTCGCTGAACATAACAGGCAATTACGTGTCTTCCGGCTGGATGAGATTCATCTGGTAAGGCCATCCCGGGAAACATTTATTCGCAGTGAACTTCTCCATCAGCTGTCGGAGGACAAACATTTTATCTCAGCCTTACCTCATTTCCGTTTTATTCAACAGTCGCTGAATTCATTTTCTACATCAGAAAGTCGGGGGCAATCCGGACAAACTGATTAGAGATGGTCTCCATAATTAAATGTAAGGCTAATGCAATGAAAAAATTTAACTTATTGTCTTTACTGCCAGTCATATTGTTCCCCTTACTTATCGCAGGTAATGCTCACGCAGCACGTCCTTATAGCGGGTTCCTGCCTGCGGCAGTGAATAATAAGAGTGGGAATATATTCTGGTGTGATGCCCACCGACAGGTCAGAAAACTGTGTACAGCGACGGAAGTGGATTCAATGGGATGGTTTATTGTTGTTCGCTCGAAACCTTCCAGAGATTGTCCGGGTGGCATATGGGGGTGGATCACTCCCAGTAAAGACGGTGTAGCAACAGGCTATACGATTACGCCAGGTAAAGAATTCAATCTCACCATGAAGGATATGTGCAGTCCGGATATGAAAGTAACGTTCCGCACGAATAAAAAGGACCCTCGTTATGACGATCTCGTCGGGATTTATGCCGGGAAAGAAGCGTTTCGCTACAAACAAATAAAATAACCCAGCTGTTTATTCATTACTTTATTGTTTTGAACAACAAAAGCTTTATTACATGATTTGAGGACAACATTATGCGATTGCCTTACGTAATATTTACAGCAGCTATACTGGCTTCTGTATCAACAGCACAGGCTATTCCCAATATGTGGACGAGTGGTTTTGGGATGGGCGTGACCGAATATATCATTACCAGCCCGGAGAAGGTGGTGTTTAATCTGAACTGTACTGGCAATCCGGATGCGCAGAATATTCTGCAACACGGTGTTGATCTCACCCTGCCTGATGGAACATCAGTAAGTTCTCACGACGACGGGACAGAAATAACGGTCGTCTTGGATAACAGTCAGTATCCGTTACCGTCATCCCTAGGCTGGAGGAATGGCGATAATGCCTGGGTGTCATTTATTGACGCGCTGGGTCAGTCCTCTAATTTCGATGTTTACGTCAACAATAACAAAGTAGGCACTTTCAGTCCGGGTCTGAAGAATACGCAAAAAGAGCTGTCTGACCTCAGTGAGTGCCGGACCACACACTACAGCGATTAATTATTCACACTTTAGACCTCTCAACCCCGCTACGTACCAACACCAGATAGCAACAGGCCATGCTCCTTCGGGAACATGGCCTTTTTGTTTTTATTTCATTATCAGATAAGGAGTTAGCCATGCGATTAGCCAGCCGCTTTGGCCGTATAAACCAGATACGCCGTGACCGGCCTCTGACCCATGAAGAACTGATGAGTCATGTCCCCAGCGTTTTCGGGAGTGACAAACATGAGTCTCGTTCAGACCGTTATACCTACATCCCGACCATCACAATTCTCGAAAACCTGCAGCGTGAAGGCTTTGAGCCGTTCTTTGCCTGCCAGACGAAGGTCCGTGACCTGAGCAAGCGGGAGCACACCAAACACATGCTTCGCCTGCGTCGTGCCGGTCAACTGACCGGGCATCAGGTACCGGAAATCATTTTGCTCAACAGCCATGACGGCTCCTCGAGCTACCAGATGCTGCCGGGGCTGTTTCGTGGCGTCTGTACCAACGGCCTGGTCTGCGGTCAGTCGTTCGGAGAAGTGCGGGTGCCGCATAAAGGTAATGTCGTCGAGAAGGTGATTGAAGGGGCTTACGAAGTGCTCGGTGTGTTTGACCGTGTGGAGGAGAAGCGCGATGCAATGCAGTCACTGGCACTGCCAGAACCAGCCCGGAACGCCCTGGCGAATGCCGCGCTGAAGTATCGCTTTGGTGAAGACCACCAGCCGGTCACGGTATCGCAGTTGCTGACCCCACGTCGCCGGGAGGACTACAGCGATGACCTGTGGACCGTATACCAGCGCGTGCAGGAGAACCTGATGAAAGGAGGTCTGTCAGGGCGAACCGCTCAGGGGAAAAGCAGCCGCACCCGTGCTGTTACCGGCATTGACGGCGATGTGAAACTCAATCGCGCCCTGTGGGTTATGGCAGAAAACATGCTCGAATTTTTCGGGCGTTAAACAACCGTTCCGGCATAAGGAGATAGTTTAATGGATACCCACAACCCTGAGTTTGCTGAGCAGGCAGCAATTACTGCCTCGGTAGTCCCTGACGAGTTACGTATCGGCTTCTGGCCAAAGCGCTTTGGATCTATCCCACAATGGATAACCCTTGAGCCCCAAATATTTGGCTGGATGGATCGTCTATGCGCTGATTACAGCGGCGGCGTCTGGAGCTTTTACATACTCAGCAACGGCGGCGCATTTATGGCTCCGGAGCCCGACGGTGAGAAGTGGACGTTGTTCAACCCGATGAATGGAAACGATGCGGAGATGAGCGGAGAGGCTGCCGGTATAGCGGCCTGCCTGATGGCATACAGCCACCACGCTTGTCGCACCGAATGTGACGCGATGACTGAGCACTATTATCGCTTACGTGACTACGCGCTAAACCATCCGGAATGCAGCGCCATTATGTATCTAATCGACTGAGGAATACCTGACATGAATATCGCATTATCTCCGGTATCATCACAGCCTGAACTTTTTCCGCTGGCGGTTATGGCTCAACATGATTACCTGCTTACCGCGACATCCGGATTAACACCCTATGCTCAACGGACCATCCGACGCGCTACCAATCTGCTGGATAAATATCTGCGCCAGCCCGGTATATCCTTTACCTCAAGTACTGCTGCCCGTGACTGGCTTCGGTTACAGCTGGCAGGACAAGAACGGGAAGTGTTTATGGTGCTCTATCTCGATAACCAGCATCGTTTACTGGAGAGTGAAACGCTATTTGCCGGTTCGATTAACCATGTACAGGTCCATCCCCGTGAGGTAGTGAAATCAGCGCTTCGTTTCAATGCTGCGGCCGTTGTGTTGGCGCATAACCATCCATCCGGTGATCCGGAGCCCAGCCAATGTGACCGCAACATTACGGGCAGGCTTAAAGAAGCGCTGGCACTGGTTGATGTGAACACTCTCGATCATCTGGTTATCGGTTCAGATGGAATTGTGTCGTTTGCAGAGCGAGGCTGGATATGAGGGCACTTCAATGAAATCTACTGACTCAGAGAACGATTCATTTCTCAAGTGGGGTCTGAATCGTAATGTGACACCTTGCTTTGGCGCTCGTCTGGTACAGGAGGGAAACCGACTGCACTATCTGGCTGACCGGGCCAGTATCACCGGTAAGTTCAGCGAAGCAGAATGTCTTAAGCTGGATTTGGCATTCCCGCATTTTATCAGCCAGATGGAATCGATGCTGACTACTGGTGAAATAAATCCTCGCCATACCCACTGTGTCACCCTGTACCACAATGGTTTCACCTGCGAAGCCGATACCCTTGGCAGTTGCGGCTACGTATACATCGCCGTTTACCCCACTCATTGTTAACTACTTTCACAAGAGCAAATATGAAAACTCTACCTGCAACAACTCCGCAGGCGGCGACGCTATGTCTGTCGCCTGTGGCAGTCTGGCAAATGCTGCTTGCTCGCCTGCTGGAACAACATTATGGCCTGACACTCAACGACACGCCGTTTAGTGATGAAACGGTAATTCAGGAACATATCGATGCCGGTATATCTTTGGCCGATGCTGTTAATTTTCTGGTGGAAAAGTACGGGCTGGTTCGTATTGATCGCAGGGGATTCAACTGGCAAGAACAGTCCCCATATCTGCGGGCAGTCGATATTCTGCGGGCGCGACAGGCAACTGGTTTATTGAAAAGAAATCGTATTAGCGCGGCACGGTGAACATTAGGAATAGCCTTGCTGATTCACACTGCAGCTTTCCTTACTTATTTACTCATTCCAAAAAGCACCTGCCGATGCTGGTTGGTGCTTTTACTTATATGGACGAAATATCATGCAAATAGAAGCTGTAATTTTTACTAGGCACATTATCGCAAGTACAATCCGGGAATGCTGAGCCGTCGTTGTTGATGGTTTTGACGCATGCGGCGAACAAGCTTATGATCCAGCTTAATTTCTTTTCCTCATGAAGGGACGGCTATGGGCAACAGAATGTGGATGATCCGTGGTGACGGCGGCAAGCTCTATGACGATTTTCGCGATAAGCAAATTGTAGGCATCGGTTGGTCTCAGCTGGCTCCATTAGTCAAACCCGGCTTGTCCCGAGCCCAGTTACTCGCCTTATACCAAGAGGCAGATCCCTTAACAAAGCAGGGAACTGCGCGTTCTGGTGCATCGCAGGTCTGGCGTTTTGTGAATGAGATCCAAAAGGGTGATTGGGTTATTACCTATTCGCCAGCCAACCGTACTTATTTGCTAGGCAAAGTCACATCCGACTTCCAATATCATCCTGAATGGGTGGAAGAGGGGATGGGGATCGCTCGGCAGGTTAAATGGAATACTCAAGAAATCGACCGCGATAGACTGTCTGTCGCTACCAAAAACACATTGGGTTCTACGCTGACGGTTTTCCAGCTTCCAGAATATGCGCTAGAAGAGCTTTTGCAGGATAAGAAACCCACTGCAGATGTAATTACTCAGAATCCAATTGCGATGGATGAAGATGAGGTTGTTTCTGATCCGCTTCGCGATATGGAAATGCTGGCGTTTGAGGGTATCAAAGATCGTATCAACTCTCTTGACTGGGATGAGATGCAAAATCTTGTTGCCGGAGTTTTACGCAGTATGGGCTATAAAACGCAGGTTTCACCTGCGGGTGCCGATCGGGGTAAAGACATCATTGCTTCACCCGATGGATTCGGTTTTGAAAATCCACGAATTATCGTTGAGGTAAAACATCGTAGGGAGCAAATGGGGAGTCAGCAGATTCGCAGCTTTATCGGCGGTCGCCATAAAGACGATCGCGGGCTTTATGTCAGTACGGGGGGCTTTACGAAAGATGCTCGCTATGAAGCCGACCGCTCGACGATACCTCTGACGCTCTGGACGCTTGATGATCTCGTCCGTGCGCTTATTGAGAACTACGAGCAAGTCGATATCGAGACCAAACTTTTGGTGCCTCTGAAGAAAACTTTCCTGCCTGCCTGAATCTTGCTTTGATAGCCATATCGGTGTTCTACTGGTGTGGCTTTATACCCACTTGCAATGTCTATTTTTTGTACGGATTTTAACTTGTGGGTACAAGTGCGGGTATAACTATTTATTCCTGTTTCTAAACATCATTGATATCAGTCTATTAGGTGTGAAATTCGAGTCCGGCCTTCGCACCATCGGAACATCAATAGACGTCAACGGACGTCTTTTTTTGTGCCTGAAATCCAGTGCTTACCTGCCATTCCCACACCCGCGAGACCAGCTCTCTCAAGATCAACCCATTTCAATACACATCTACTAACAGATGTTGGTACAGATGATGGTATTTCCGGTTCGATAACGCTGTTACCAACAGGGAGGGGATAAGCATGGCGTTAACAGATACCGAAGTCGGAATAGCTATAGGAGCGGAAAAACGGTCCGTTCAGGCAGTTCAGCAGAGTAGATAACGCTGCGGCATCGGCGGTGAGCCAGTCGAGGCTTTCTGGGGGAGCAGTTGGGTAAGCAGAAGGATTGCCGCAGCCGGATGGCGCAGGTAATCACGTTGCGGCAGATAGTGAAATCGATAGGGCTGGGTCAGCGGACCATGCCATGGAAACCAGCGTTCACCGCTAATATCTTCCACTTCGATATCGGTGATGAGTTTGCTCAGATCGTACAGTAACGCGGTGTAGATGATGACCGTTGTTCAGCGTTCTGACTGGGCGGCTTGATCTTCCGGCGCTGCATCAGGAGGAAAAAGATAACTCTGCCGCAGCCGTGCGGCATAGCAGGCAGTTTCGAGACAGTGATCGAGCAGACCGCCTGCGTGGGAATGGTGGGGGTTTTCCGAGGCTGGGAACAAATGCGCCAGTTCTGCTAAGCAGTGGATTGGTATCAGCCAGAAGAGTTCAAATAGTGAGGAGGGAAGCGCGGTGCTTTAGCGAATAAACTGGACCAGCTGTTGACGGGGAGTTTTAGCCAGTAGAGTTTGCGCGGATTCAGGATGCAGTAATCCCTCCGTGGCGCTCGGTTTACCGTCGGATGGTATGGTCTCTGGTTTTTTGCGCGTCAGCCATATCCGCATAATGCCCCTTTACCCTTTTTCGGGTAAGCCCGTTCCCCCTTCACTTTCTTCCCCTTAACCCTTTGGATTTTGCCTTTTGATGCCGTCAGATTTGGGGAGAAATTGTTTATTGGGTCGCGCAAATATATTGGAATGAAGAAAAACGGCAGAGCAGGGATGCTCCGCCTTTGATATGAAAATCATGCGCTCAACGCCAGTGGCTGCTGCGCACGTTCAAGCCGATACTCGCAGGCATTACGCGCTAATCCGCTGGCGCGAAAAATCACTTCTTTGTCCTGCTGCAACACCTTCAGCCACGATGCGATGTAGCTGTCATGCTGTAGCTTCGCCTGAATCCCGACATGAGCGCAAAGGAAGGCGGATCCCATTTCGGCCACGAGTCTTCGAAGCTGTACGTCGGATTGCCAAAGGTATGTTTCCGGCAGAGATACCGTCCCGACTCAGCCGCGAAGCGTGTCCGGGAGCATGTGTCAGCTCATGCAATAGCGTGCCGTAATAATCCTCACGCGAAGCGAGCTGCTCAGGGTGCAGCAGATGATGCAGTCGCGCCCTGGTGAATAATACGCCCGGTCCAGGCGCCGGTGAGTGATCGTCACCACGCTTTGTCGGGCAATCTGTTCAGCAGCGGCAATGGGATCATCGACCATCATGACAGGCTGCGAGAATGCCTGCGGCAAATCTTCACATTGCTGAATATTGAACAACCCGAACTCGAGTACCACGGCGTAAGACGCCACTTTAGGGTTGCCGTTAGCATCAAGAACCGTGTTCCCGTAGCTGTCCACAACCTCGCGCTGCTGGGCGGCCAGTTTAGATTTTTCGCCTTTACGAACATTACCGCCCGCGTTGCGAATTTGTGTGAAGGTCAGCCAGCGATCGCTCTCATATCCCTGTCTTTCTGCGCTGTTCCAGAGCAGAGGAATATTTATGCCGTGATAAAACCGCCCGGATAGGGCATTCATCGGCACTATCGGTTCCCCTTCCCGCCTTGGGCGAATCCAGGGGATCACGCCTTTCTCCAGCGCGGCGATAATTTCATCGGTGACTTTCTGGTAAAGATCGTTGCTTCTGTTCATAAGCGTAACCTCATGATAAAGAAGCCGGGTACAGCGCTCCCGGTCGGGAGTCGTCCGGCTCAGGGAGTGAAGGATGCTGAGGCAATCAGTATGTATGAAGGACATTAACCAACTGCTGGTTATCTTCAAGCGTTAAGCGCAGAGGCGTCATCAGCGGTACATTGCTGCTGTAAGAGGGCAAACAGTACAGTCCGAAATTAATGCTCTTACGGTCCTGGCCAGCGCTTTTGAATGTCAGAATGGAGGCGACAATCAGGTTTTCGAGACGGTCGTCTTCCTGAGAGGGATCAGGGGAAAAACTGACTACCTTTTCCCAAGCCTCAGGTGAGACAGACAACGATAAGGATTTTGCTTCAGAGCAAGATGAAGTTGGCATAGTGTTTCTCCAGTAGTGAAAGCAGAGAAACAACGCCCGGCAGGGAGGGATTCCCTGCATGGTGGGAGAGAGGATGTATCAGGCGCTGAGCGCTGTCCGCGAGGATGATACGGAGCGGACGAAAAGGCGAGCCTCACCGGGTAAATGGAAACCTGAAGGCTCCGGTTGCGGGGTATTCGGTACTACTGAAGCAATTTTTTAAACCAAATGCGATAAATGTATGTACATAAAAAATTGAGTGCTTTCATATCCATAAGGATTCCAAGATGGCTTAGTCTTTTATGTTGTATCAAAATAACCTCATTGTTGTTAATTTCAATGAAATCAATGGGTTGTTTGTTTTTTAGAGAGCATTTTTTTGTGTCATTTTTTTGTTATTAGAATTATAATGTAATATAAGATTTTAAAATGAGTTTCATGATGAGTGTTGATATCCATAACATAAGTATATTTTCTTTTTTCTCTGGTGCAGGATTTTTAGATCTTGGTTTTGAGAAAAATGGGATTACTATAAATTTTGCGAACGAAATTCATAAACCTTTTCCAGGTCGCATATACCTTTTCTAGAGATAAAATGAATTTGTCTTTACCTAAATATGGATGCCATTTGGAAAGTATAGAGGAATATATAACTGGGAGTCGGAAGAAGTTTCTATCTCAGTTGATCAAAGAATCGAAGAAAGATTCTGTTGTAGGATTTATTGGAGGTCCTCCATGCCCAGATTTCTCTAATGGAGGTAAAAACCGTGGACACCATGGAGATAATGGTAGACTAACGAAAGAATATGTTGAACTGATTTCTATATTTAAGCCGGATTTTTTCCTTTTGGAAAATGTTAAAGGGCTTTGGAAAACGGAAAAACACAGAGCTTTTTATAATGATATGAAAGTTTTTTTGAATAACAATGATTATGTATTGACTGATTGTCTTGTCAATAGTTTAGAGTTCGGTGTTCCGCAAGATCGCGACAGAATTATGTTGTTTGGTATTAACAAAAAATTATTATCTCATAAAAACAAACAAAATATCGGCAATGATTTTCCTTGGCGTAAACATATTTGTTTTGATAAAAATAAAATACCAAGCAAGAAGAATTGGCCTCAGCAAGAAATATATATGAAGGATTCGTTAAAGAGCTGTCCTTCATATGTGGAAGAGTTTATAGAATTAACCGTAGAACATTGGTTTGAGAAAAATAATGTATCAGCACACCCTAATTCTTTACACTACTTTCAGCCGCGAAACGGACTGTTAAAATTTCAGACTATTATGGAAGGTGATGATAGTCGTAAGTCTTTTAAACGGCTGCATAGGTGGCGATATTCTCCAACAACAGCGTATGGAAATAATGAAGTTCATTTACATCCCTACAAGGATCGCAGATTAAGTGCTGCTGAAGCATTGGCAATTCAATCGCTTCCTAAAGAGTTTGAATTGCCAGCATCTATGTCTTTAACCGATATGTTTAAAACAATTGGGAATGGTGTTCCGTATCTACTTTCTTTAGGAATAGCAAAGTCAATCACTGACTATTTAGAACAAATTAGAATTTATCATTAGAACTAGAAAACCTCTAGTTCTAATGATAAAATAGCGCTACATGTTATTAAACTTAGTGGCGCTATATGATCAACTTTGATGAACTAATTCATGACATTGAAAATCTTATTGATTTGCCATTAGTAGATGTCAAGAACAGTAATGAGATCTATATGATAAAAAATTTAGTTCATCTAAAGAAAAAAATTTATTTATCCAGCGAAGGTAAAAAAAGGTTATTAGCGAGAAACTTTAAAGACCTTGAATTAGTATTAAAAGAGCTAACAAGAACAAACTTTTGCTGCGTCAGTGATATATTAAAAACTACAGATGTAAATATAATGCAGATTGAGA
>ENA-UEPL01000105-UEPL01000105.1-human-gut-metagenome-genome-assembly--contig:-NODE-105-length-75614-cov-5.909250_pt1 | contig 75614 bp, 56 predicted proteins | sample MGYA00242896_ERZ507908 | MGnify/ENA primary metagenome ERZ507908 (study PRJEB26167, sample SAMN06115518) | human gut metagenome | host: Homo sapiens | place: China:Chongqing | collected 2015-08-20...
AGAAAAATATGGAGCGTATGAGCGCAGATGTGGACTGGCTGATTGAAAAATTCGATTACCAGAACAAGGACGCGGACTGGAAAAATTCCAAAGATGCCATACAGCGCGGAATGCAGAATATCCGGGGCGGTTACCCGGCCGATCCGGTTTATAAAATGAATAAATAGACAGGAGAAATGAGAGAAAAGACATGAGTAATGCAAAAGAAACCAAAGTAGAAGACCACGATTATTCCCTGCAGCCGGTGCCTCAGTTTGCACGGCGCAGGCTGCTGACAATGTTTATGATCATGCTTGGCTTTACGTTTTTTTCAGCCAGCATGTGGACGGGACAGACGCTGGGTGACAGCCTTGACCTGTCCGGCTTTATCGGTTCCCTGATCCTGGGAGGTATCATTCTTGCAATTTATACCGGCTCTCTGGCTTATGTCGGTGCCAAAACCGGACTTTCCCTGGATCTGCTGGCACAGCATTCCTTCGGTGCAAAGGGCTCCTATTTGCCGTCTGTGCTGACCAGCTTTACCCAGATCGGATGGTTTGGCGTAGGCGTTGCGATGTTTGCAATTCCGGTTGCAAAACTGATCGCTCCGGAAAATCCCTGGCTGCCTTATTTGCTCGTTGCGATTGCCGGCATTTGCATGACCGGTTCCGCATTTTTCGGAATTAAGGCGATGACCATCGTCAGCTATATTTCCGTTCCGCTGATCGCAATTCTTGGCATTACGGCGATGGTAATGGCGGTCAAAACCGGTGACGTTCCGCTGGCTGAAAAATTTGCAGAAAGCCAGGGTATGAGCGTCATTGCAGGCGCCGGACTGGTCATCGGTTCCTTTGTCAGCGGCGGTACGGCAACTCCGAACTTTGCAAGATTTTCCAAAACGGCACTGCAGTCCGTTATCGTCACAGTAGTCGCATTCTTTATCGGCAACAGTCTGATGTTCTGCTTCGGCGCGTTCAGCGGCGTTTATGTAGGCGGAAACGATATTTTTGAAGTTATGGTTGCGCTGAACCTGACGGTATTTGCGATTATCGTCCTGGGCTTAAATATCTGGACAACCAATGATAACGCGCTTTATACCGCAGGTCTTGGACTGTCCAATATCACAAAAGTGCGTAAACGTCCGATGGTTGTAATTTCCGGTATTCTGGGAACCGTAACCGCGGTATGGCTGTACAACAATTTTGTCGGCTGGCTGAATATCTTAAACTGCACACTGCCTCCGGTTGGCATGATTGTTGTACTTGGCTATTTCTGCCATAAAGAAGAATACGAAAAATGGGATGTGATTCCCAGACAGGTCAACTGGTTTGCAATCGCAGGCGTCCTCATCGGTGCGGCTGTTGCAAATCTGGTTCCGTGGGGCATCGCTTCTGTCAACGGTATGGTCATTGCAGCAGTATGTTACCTTGTTGGAGAACTGGTAGAACGGAAGAAGAAAAAATGACATTACGAGAATTACCAATTGGAAAAACAGCTACAATTAAATCGGTCGGAGGAGAGGGTGCGCTTCGGCAGCACTTTCTGGATATGGGACTGATTCCGCAGGGCGACGTGACGATGGTGAAATATGCGCCCATGGGCGATCCGATGGAGTTGCGGATTCACAGCTATGAACTGACGCTGCGCCTGGCAGATGCGGAGAAAATTGAAATAGAGAATGTGCGGGACGTCTGTCCTGAGACTTCCCGGCAGATGGGGAAGCCGATTCCGCATCCGGGTCTGGGAGAAGAGGGAAAATATCACGATAAGGAAAAGGAAGATCCGCTGCCGGATCAGGAGGTGCTGACGTTTGCCCTTGCCGGCAACCAGAACTGCGGAAAAACGACACTTTTTAATCAGCTGACCGGCTCAAATCAGCATGTTGGAAACTTTCCGGGTGTTACGGTAGACCGAAAGGACGGTCAGATCCGTGGACAGGAAAATACGCTGGTAACGGATCTGCCGGGCATTTATTCGATGTCTCCCTATTCCAGCGAAGAGGTTGTGACGAGAAACTTTCTGCTGGAGGAGCACCCAAAAGGAATTATCAATATCGTGGATGCGACAAATATCGAACGGAACCTTTATTTGACGATGCAGCTGATGGAGCTGGATATCCCGATGGTGCTAGCGCTTAATATGATGGATGAGGTGCGGGAAAACGGCGGTTCCATTCTGGTTAATCAGATGGAGGCGCTTCTGGGCATTCCGGTTGTTCCGATTTCCGCAGCCAAAAACGAAGGCATTGAAGAGCTGATTTCCCATGCGGTTCATGTGGCAAAGTATCAGGAGCGCCCCGGACGGGTGGATTTCTGCGACAGTGAGGAAGACGGCGGTGCCGTGCATCGGTGTCTGCATGCGATCATGCATTTTATTGAAGATCATGCAAAAGAAGCGGAGATTCCGGTGCGGTTTGCAGCTTCAAAGCTTGCAGAGGGAGATGTCCTGATCCGGGACAGCCTGAAGCTGGATGAAAATGAAAAGGAAACCCTGGAACATATCATCTGCCAGATGGAAGCAGAGCGGGGGCTGGACCGTGCCGCTGCGATTGCGCACATGCGGTTTGATTTTATCGAAAAGGTGTGCGACGAAACGGTGATTCGCCCCAAAGAGAGTAAAGAACATATCCGCAGTCAGAAAATCGACCGGATTTTAACGGGAAAATATACGGCACTTCCGTGCTTTGCAGGCATTATGGCGCTGGTGTTTTTCCTGACCTTCAGCGTAATCGGTTCAGGCCTGTCAGATCTGCTCGATGCAGGGATTACGGCGCTTGGAAGCTGGGTGGATGCGCACATGACAGCGTGGAACGTAAACGATGTGATTCATTCTCTTGTGATGGACGGTATTTTTAATGGCGTCGGAAGCGTGCTGAGCTTTCTGCCCATCATTGTGACGCTGTTTTTCTTTTTGTCGCTGTTGGAGGACAGCGGATATATGGCGCGGGTTGCGTTTGTGATGGACAAGCTGCTGCGCAAAATCGGTCTTTCCGGCAGAAGCATTGTGCCGATGCTGGTTGGATTCGGATGTACCGTGCCGGGCGTTATGGCAAGCCGGACGCTGCCCTCTGCCCGGGACCGGAAAATGACGATTTTGCTGACGCCTTTTATGAGCTGTTCTGCAAAGCTGCCGATTTATGCGTTTTTCACAGCGGCATTTTTCCCGAAACACGGGGCACTTGTGATGATTGCACTGTATTTTGGCGGAATTGTGATCGGGATTTTGATGGCACTTTTCATGCGCGGTACGTTATTTCAGGGAGAAGCGGTTCCTTTTGTCATGGAGTTGCCAAACTATCGGATGCCGGGAGCCAAAAATGTTGGACATTTGCTCTGGGACAAGGCAAAGGATTTTCTGCAGCGGGCCTTTACCGTTATTTTCATGGCAACGCTGGTGATCTGGTTTTTACAGACCTTTGACCTGCATCTGAACATTGCAGCGGATTCGAAAGACAGCATACTTGCGCTGGCTGCCGGAAGCCTTGCATTTTTGTTTGCACCCATGGGCTTTGGAGACTGGCGGATCTCCACGGCGCTGATCACCGGATTTATGGCAAAGGAAAGCGTGGTTTCGACGCTTTCCGTGTTGTTTGGTTCCACCGGGGCGCTGCAGACGGTTCTGACGCCGCTTTCTGCTGCGAGCCTTCTGGTGTTCTGTCTGCTGTATACGCCCTGTGTGGCGGCGATTGCTTCGATTCGTCGGGAGCTTGGCGGAAAATGGGCGGTATTTGTCGTGGTCGGACAGTGCGTGATCGCCTGGATAGCGGCGTTTGTGGTCTATCAGGTTGGCCATTTGTTTATTTGATAATATAATGCCGGGTCTGCGGCGACTAAAATAGGAAATCAGGAGAGGTACATTATGAAAAACCAAAGCATAACCGAAGCGATGCTTCAATTTATCGAGGAGAGCCCGACGGCATTCCATGCGGCGGCAAACGTAGAAGCGCTGCTTTTGGGAAACGGCTTTGAAAAGCTGGAAAATCTGGCGGAGGGAGCTCTCGTGCCGGGTGGAAGCTATTATACGATGCAGAACGGTTCTGCGGTGCTGGCGGTGAAAATCCCCGAAAATCCTGCCAAGGGTTTCCGGATTGCAGCAAGCCACAGCGATTCTCCGTGCTTTAAAATCAAGGAAGTGCCGGAGATGAAGGTGGAAAACACCTATGTGAAGCTGAATGTGGAAAAATACGGCGGCATGATTTTAAGCCCGTGGCTGGATCGCCCGCTTTCCGTTGCCGGTCGTGTGTTTGTGGCCGGAAAAGATGGAAAACCGGAGGTAAAACTCGTCAATCTGAAAAAAGACCTGTTGATAATTCCCAATGTAGCGATTCATTTTAACCGGGAAATCAACAATGGCTTTGCATACAATCCGCAGACAGACATGGCACCGCTGATGGGGCTGGATCAGGAGCTTTCGATCAAAAAGCTGTGCGCAGAAGCGGCGGACGTGGCGGAAGAGGAGATTCTTGGCAGCGATCTGTATGTGTATAACAGGGATAAAGGGCGCATCATGGGAGCGGACGATTCCCTGATCGGCTCTCCGCGTCTGGACGATCTGCAATGTGCTTATGCAACGCTGCGCGGATTTCTGGCATCGAAGCCGGAAGAATTTATCAGTGTGTATGCGCTGTTTGACAATGAAGAAGTTGGAAGCGGAACGAAGCAGGGCGCAGATTCCACGTTTTTGGAGGAGTTTCTGGAAATTGTTCTGGAAAATATCTATCCGGATAAAAACAGGCTCTGGAAGCGCAGCTTTTATCAGAACAGCTTTCTTTTGTCCGCGGATAACGGACATGCGGTGCATCCGAACCATCCGGAGAAGACCGATCCGACTAACCGTCCGTACTTAAACGGCGGCGTTGTGCTCAAATATAACGGCAGTCAGAAATATACGACAGACGGTTATTCTGCAGCAATTGTCCGCCAGATCTGCAATACCTGGGAGATCCCGCTGCAGACCTTTGCAAACCGTTCGGATATCGCAGGCGGCTCCACGCTCGGAAATATTTCTACTGCCCATGTCTCCATTCCCTCTGCGGATGTGGGACTGGCACAGCTGGCCATGCATTCTGCATTCGAGACAGCGGGGGTGAAGGATACCGAAGCACTGGCACAGCTGGCAGAGCATTTATTTGTGTGAGTTTCCTTTGACACGAGAGGACGAAATCGGAGTGTTGTTACCTGACCCCGGGAAGAATTCGCTTCAAACGAAATTAAGACGAAAAATGTTGGATTTATTTCGCTATATAGGATGTAATTGCGTTAGATCATCGTTTGGAGGTGCGTTATGGACTATTTATCTTGTGCGGATGTTGTTTCTGACGAGTCAAATGTGAAAAGAATGATAAATTAATAATCGATTACCGTGATGCCCATTATATTGACGAATAAACTGGGAAAATATAAACTCCTTCGATACGGACTGATCGCAGGAGTTGTTTTGCTGCTGTTTCTCATAGGATTTAATTCTACCTGTAACGTAGTGATAATTGCTATCGATATATATGGAGTCTGGGCTTTTTTCAGAAGAAAAAAAGAAGATGATCTGGCATGGGAAGAGCGCCAGGCAAACGAAGAAAAAGAGCGAAGGGCCACAGAGTGCTATCAGAAAGCAGAGGATATCAAAAAGACAGATCTGGTGCAGGCGCGCGAACTTTACCGCGAGGCAATGGAGAACACAGTCCGCTGAAGGATTTGCCTCGGATCCATATGCTGTATGCAGAGAAATTGAAAAAAGAGGCAATAGACAATCTGAAATCGGAACAGCGCCCAGAAGCGTATCCATCTCGCATCGAGGCATGCAGAGAGGCTATTTTGGAAACGGGAAAGGCAATTTTCTGGCAAAAATGTATTTCCAGACAGCCGGAGAAAAATGATAAAGAAGTAAATCAGATGTATGAAGTGCAGAAGGAGCTTTATGTATATCTGGATTCCCTGGAGGATCTGAAACATTACGCGGAAAAGAAAAAGCGGATCGATGCGGAAATAGAAAAGGCAGAAGAAGAGCACGCAAGGGAAGCTGCTTTGTACGCGCAGAAAAAGAAGGAAGATGCTCTGCGGAATGCAGAGATGATGGGAGTCATTTTTGGAGCAGAGATGGAGGCATATTTGCTGGCAAGAGACTTTGCAGAAGAAATCAAAGAGGATCCCTGGCTGTATTGTGCCCTTACAGATGTCGATCCGTGGCTTGTGAATATACTGTAGGACTGTAAATCTGCGCCAGGCTGCACCGGACTTTACAGGAGAAGGAGAATGTCAATGCCCTACGATTTTCGGGATAATCGAACGAATTACGAAAAAGAAAAAGAAGTGCGGGAAAAGCGTCTGTCCGCTTATTCGGAAGACATTCAGAAAAGGACGTTGGAGCAGTCCTGTGAGCTGATCCGGCAGCTGGTGGAAGAGAGACAGCGGCAGGGGATGACCCAGCAGGAGGTGGCGGACATTACAGGAATTTTGCCTTCGAATCTGGCGCGGCTGGAGAGTGGAAAAAGAGTTCCGACACTGGTTGTTTTACAGAAATATGCCTCCGCCTTGGGAAAACATATCGAGTTAAAGCTTTGCGACGGGGCGGAGGAATAGTATGGGGGAAGAAACTCAACCAATCGCCGGTTTACATAGGGATATTGAGGAACTTCCGCACGCGGAGCTATTGACTGTCCTCCACGAAAACCACGACGAGCAGCATCTCTGGGACTGCATTGTTGCATTTGAGGGATATCCGTTTCAGACGATTTCTGGACTGCCGTTTTCCTATCAACTGAAAACCGGACGAAACGGCGAGCTGACGAAGGAGCTCTGGATTGACCGGCGGGAAAACAGCAAGAGCCTGGCGTGGAGCTCGGTGCGGCTGGCATTTGAAAAGACGGAAGGAAGGCCGGTTGTGGCACGACCGAAAGCACTGGGAGATATCCGCGGCATATCTTATATTTACGGGATTTTTCTGAAATTTGGGCTGATCGAGGCAGCACAGAACAATACGAAAAAAGAAGAGACCTGAAAGTCGATTACTGTTCACTCGCGCCATTCGCAAACGGTACGAGTGAACTGCAATGGAAATTTTTTAAAATCCGCAAAAAGTCTTGCATTGCGCACACTCCTATGGTATTATGAATAAGCTGTCCGTAGAATATTACAGGCAGTGGCCGAAAGGCCTCGCGGATGAGAACAAGTACAGATAACCAATCAATATAAGACGAGGTGAAAGGAAATGAAAGCAGGAATCCATCCTAACTACTACCAGGCAACTGTAACCTGTAACTGTGGCAACACATTCGTAACCGGCTCTACCAAGCCCGAACTTCACGTTGAAGTTTGCTCTAAGTGCCATTCTTTCTACACTGGCCAGCAGAAGGCAGCACAGGCTCGCGGACGTATCGATAAGTTCAACCGCAAGTATGGTGTGGCAAGCAAATAAGAAATTGGGTAAGGTTGAGGTTTTTATAAATCTCAACCTTAATTTAATTGTGACAATAGAATGCGCGCTTTGCGAGCATTCTATTCCTTTTTATCGTATAGGAAACTTCGTTTCTATACGATAAAAACGCTCCGCGAGGATGCGCACTCAGCGCAAGGGTAGATGGTTGCTAAAGCAACCGCGCCTCGGCGCGAGAATGTGCCAAGGCACATTCTTATTCATGACAATAGAATGCTCGCAGAGCGTGCATTCTATTGTTTAACGTGCAGAATTCTTTTTAATAAGGACTACAATTATGGGAAAAAAGAGAAAAAAAAGATGCTATTGCGGAATCGGCGGGCAGGCGGTTCTGGAAGGTGTCATGATGAAAAATCAGGACAGCTATGCGGTTGCAGTGCGCAGACCGGATGGTGAAATTGAGCTGAAAAAAGAAGATTATAAAGGAATCTGGGGCGATAAGAAGATCACGAAGATTCCTTTTTTACGCGGTGTATTTAATTTTATAGACTCGCTGGTGCTTGGCATGAGCACACTGACCTGGTCGGCGCAGTTTTTTGAAGAAGACGAGCCGGAGAAGAATATAGCCGACCAGAAGAAAAAGTCCAAAAAGCCGGAGCAGAAGGAAGCGGTTTCGGATGCAGTCACAGAAAACGTGGATGGGAAAGCGGATGCGACGGATACGAAAGAGAAAAAATCCGGCGCGGCAGAAAGCATTGCAGTCGGCGGAACGGTTGCGCTGTCGATTCTGATGGCAGTTGCAATTTTTATCGTGCTGCCGTATTTTCTGAGCATGCTGTTTTCCCACTATGTGCTGAATGAGTCGCTGCTGGCGATTGTGGAAGGCGTGCTGCGTATCGTGATTTTCGTTGCATATGTAGCAGGAATTTCTGCGATGAAGGATATCCGGCGCGTATATATGTATCACGGCGCGGAGCATAAATGTATCAACTGCATCGAGCGCGGCAGAGAGCTGACGGTGAAAAATGTCCGCAAAAGCTCCAGACTGCACAAGCGCTGCGGAACGAGCTTTTTGTTGTTTGTCATGCTGGTGAGCATCGTACTGTTTTTGTTTATCCGGGTACAGAACCCGCTGTTGAGACTTGGATTGCGGATTCTTTTGATTCCTGTGATCGCCGGGATTTCCTATGAGCTGATTCGTCTGGCTGGACGCAGCGACAATTTCCTCGTTCGGATCATTTCTGCGCCTGGCATGTGGCTGCAGAGGCTGACAACCAAAGAACCGGACGATTCGATGATCGAGGTTGCAATCGCCTCTGTGGAAGCGGTATTTGACTGGAAGGCGTATCTGAAAGAGACGTTCGGATACGACGTGGAGGACTGGGAAAAGCAGGATGCGGCGGCAAAAGCGCAGGAAGCAGAGGACGCAGAAGCGGCTGACGGTATGGAGGCAGGTAAAGTAGCTGCGAAAGAAAGTAGGGAGCAGTGATGGAGTACCGTAGCCTTTATGCCATTGGAAAAGAAAAGCTGGCGGCAGCAGGCATCCCGGAAGCCGATCTCGATGCGCGGCTGTTGCTGGAATATGTCTGTCATACGAGCCGTAACGATCTGCTGGTGCACGGCGATTGCGAGGTTGCAGAGCCAGAGCAGCAGGCGTATGAGCAGTTGCTTGCAAAACGCGCAGAGCATATCCCGCTGCAGCAGCTGACCGGAGAGCAGGAGTTTATGGGACTGACCTTTTCAGTCAATGAACATGTATTGATTCCTCGTCAGGATACGGAAGTTCTGGTGGAAGAAGTGATGAAAAACCTTCATGACGGATTTCGGATTCTGGATCTTTGTACGGGTTCCGGCTGCATTTTACTGAGCCTTTTACACTATTCCAACGATTGCAGCGGCGTTGGCGCCGACCTGTCGGAGGAAGCGTTGGAAGTGGCGCGAAAAAATGCAGAGCAGCTGGGGGAAAGCAGTGCGTTGTTTGTGCAGGGCGATCTGTTTGCGCCGGTCGAGGGAAAGTTTGAGATTATTGTATCCAATCCGCCTTATATCTGCTCCGATGTGATTCCGACGCTGATGGAAGAGGTGCGGGAGCATGAGCCGATGCAGGCGCTGGATGGCGGTGCAGACGGACTGGATTTTTACCGGAAAATCATACAGGGCGCAAAGGAACATCTCTGCGGCGGCGGGCAGTTGTTTTTTGAGATCGGTTACGATCAGGGAGAAGCTGTGCAGCGGCTGATGGAGCAGGCAGGCTACCGGGAAGTGGAGTGCGTGCAGGATTTTGCCGGACTGGACAGAGTTGTATTTGGAACGTTGTGGTAAGTTACAGTTCACTCGTGGCTTCGCGTTCACAGCTTCCATGCTTGCATGAGAATCTGTGAACACGAAGCTATGAATGACACGGGGAACTGTAACTGTTTTGACAGATAGAATGGAGAAAATCAGATGTTTGATAAACTGGAGGATTTGCTGATTCGGTTTGAAGAGATTATGGGCGAATTAAATGAGCCTGATGTCACAGCCAATCAGGAACGCTTCCGTGCCCTGATGAAGGAGCAGAGTGATCTGACTCCGATCGTCGAGGCGTATCGGGAATATAAAAAGTGCAATCAGGATATCGAAGACAGCCTGATGATGCTGGACGAGGAAAATGATCCGGATATGCGCGAAATGTTAAAAGAGGAGTTAAACAGCGCAAAGACCCGTGTTTCGGAGCTGGAGGAGGAGCTGAAAATCCTGCTGCTTCCCAAGGACCCCAACGATGAGAAAAACGTTATCGTGGAAATCCGTGCGGGTGCGGGCGGCGACGAGGCGGCGCTGTTTGCAGCGGAAATTTATCGGATGTATGTGCGTTATGCAGAGCGTCAGCGTTGGCGGGTGGAGACGATGGACGTGGAAGAAATCGGCATCGGCGGCATGAAATATGTCAGCTTCATGATTTCCGGTCAGGGTGCGTATTCGAGGCTCAAATATGAGAGCGGTGTGCATCGCGTGCAGCGTGTGCCGGAGACGGAGAGCGGCGGCAGAATCCACACCTCGACGATCACGGTTGCGATTATGCCGGAGGTAGAGGATTTCGACGTGCAGATCGATATGAACGACTGTAAATTCGATGTATTCCGTGCATCCGGAAACGGCGGTCAGTGCGTCAACACGACGGACTCTGCGGTACGTCTGACCCACATCCCGACCGGAATCGTGATTTCCTGCCAGGATGAAAAGAGCCAGCTGAAAAATAAAGACAAGGCGTTGAAGGTGCTGCGTGCAAAGCTGTATGATTTGGAACAGCAGAAGCGCCACGACGAGGAAGCTGAGCTGCGCCGCAGTCAGGTAGGAACCGGCGACCGTTCTGAGAAAATCCGTACCTACAACTTCCCTCAGGGACGTGTGACGGATCACAGAATCAAGCTGACACTGTACAAAATTGATGCGATCATGGACGGCGACATCCAGGAGCTGATCGATAACCTGACTGCCGCTGATCAGGCGGCAAAGCTTGCAAAGATGAATCAGAATGCAATCGCCTGATCGGTATGCGATCCAGGCAGCAAAACTTGCAAAGATGAATCAAAATGGAATCGCCTGATCAGCAGGGTATTTAAATAGAGAATAAAAAACCCGCTCCCGCACCTCCGGACGATAAATTCCGGGTGCGGGAGCGGGTTTTTATAGTGATTTGCAGATACGTCGCAGATCTTCTGATTCATGACAATAGAATGCTCGCAGAGCGTGCATTCTATTGTTTTATACAGTCTTAACAGTCTTTAACAGCTCGCGGATCTGTTCTACGGACAGCCATTCCGTATTATTGTCGGAGCTGTAGGAGAAGCCTTCGGCTACCTTGTGACCGCTCATGTCAGGCAGCTGTTTGTTGTTCCAGGTCATCTGAGGATATACGATGAAGTGCTTTTCGTATTCGTAGGTCGTAAAGGAATCCTCGGTTGTTACCATGATTTCATGCAGCTTTTCGCCGGGGCGGATACCGATTTCCTTGATTCCGCAGCCGGGAAGCATCGCTTCTGCGAGGTCGGTAATCTTAAAGGAAGGGATTTTGCTGATAAAGGTTTCGCCGCCTTTTGCTTCTTCGAGGGCTTTAATCACCAGTTGCACGCCCTGCTCCAGGCTGATCCAGAAACGGGTCATGCGCAGGTCGGTGATCGGAAGCTCTGTCTGCCCGTCTGCGATGAGCTTGCGGAAAAACGGGATAATCGAACCGCGGCTTCCTGCAACGTTGCCGTAGCGAACGATCGAGAAGTTGATGTCCTTATTGCCGACATAAGCGTTCGCTGCGATAAACAGCTTGTCGCTGACGAGCTTTGTGCCGCCGTAAAGGTTGACCGGGTTTACCGCTTTGTCGGTGGAAAGTGCAACGACCTTTTTTACATTGGTGTCCAGGGCTGCCTCGATGATGTTCATCGCGCCGTGGATGTTGGTCTTGATCGCTTCGTTCGGGTTATATTCGCAGGCGGGAACCTGTTTTAAGGCTGCTGCATGGATGACATAATCAACACCTTCAAATGCGCGGCGCAGACGCTCCTGATCTCTGACATCGCCGATGAAGAAGCGAAGCTTGTCTGCATATTCCTTGAATTCATTTTCCATCATCCACTGTTTAAATTCGTCTCTGGAATAAATGATCACCTTTTTGGGGTTGTAGTGCTCCATGACATAACGGGTAAAGCATTTGCCGAAAGAACCGGTACCACCTGTGATCAGAATTGTTTTACCATCTAATAACATATATACATTCCTCCGCTGAATTGGCAGAATGAGCCAATCATTCAATCTTTATCATCATAGCATAGATTGGGCGCAATTGCATCATCTTTTTTGTCAGAGGGTCTGTAAAAATCCGATCAGCCGTCTGGCGATCCGCAGCGCTCCCGCATCAGAGGGATGCAGTCCGTCGGGCATATAGGTTTCTTTGATGATATCGACTTTGGGCTGTAGACCGCTTGTGGAGAAAAGATCGAGAACCGGAAGTCCGTAAAATTCGGCAACCTCACGGATGATGGAAACATATCCGGCGAGGTTTGTTTCCTCCGGCAGACCGTTTTCTTTTAATGCCTCATTTTCGCTGCAGCGGTGCAGCGGCGTCATGAACAGGATATCTGCGTTTGGAAAGCGGTGGATGAGTTTTTCACATAAAACGTGCATTGCGCCGTAAAAGGTGTAAGGATCGCGGGATTCAAATGTGCCGAGCTTTGCATCCCCGTGTCCGAAATCGTTGGTTCCGCCGAACACAACGACAACGTCCGCATCGGAATCCATCGAATCGGCGCGGTTGACAAAGGAAAGGTCAGGTTCCTTTGTCGTCAGGTTTTCGGTCTGACAGGCGATTCTGGTTGCACTGATGCCATAATTTTTTACAACAGCGCCGGAAAGCTTCCCGAATACGGAAACATAACAGTGCTCTGTATCAGAAGCACCGACACCCTCCGTAATACTGTCCCCTAAAAAATAAATCTTTTTGCCTTTTAATTCCATGATAAATTGTCTCCCCTTTTTGTGTGACTGCAGCTTATGCGCTGCTTGCAGCAGGCAGTTAGTATTCTCCGTTATCATAGTCTTTTCGGGGAAGATGTGCAAGGCATTTTGCAAATGGCGTATCCGGCATTCGCAAACGGCTGCAAAGTATGGTATACTTGACTATAGTTCACTCGTGGCTTTGTGAGCATCGTAGATGCGATTTTGCGAATGGCGCGTGTGAACTGTAAAAACAACAATCCCAGTCTAACGATGAGAGGAAAAAACGATGTCGCTGCAGTTTATCACAGGCGCGTCCGGCGCCGGGAAAAGTACCTATATTTATCGGCAAATCATTGCCCGTTCCGAAAAAGAACCGGAGGGGCGTTTTTTTATCCTTGTGCCGGATCAGTTTACGATGCAGACGCAGAAGGATCTGGTCAGTCTGCACGACCGGAAAGGGATTATGAATATCGACGTTCTGAGTTTCGGACGTCTGACGCACCGTATCTTTGAAGAGATGGGCGGAAACCGGCTGCCGATGCTGGACGATACGGGAAAAAGTCTGATTATCCGGCGTGTGGCGGCGGGGAAGAAAGAAAAGCTTCCGGTGCTGGGCGGCAGGCTTGGACAGACAGGCTATATCCATGAGGTAAAATCGGCGATTTCGGAATTTATGCAGTACGGAGTCGGTTTGCAGGAGCTTGACCAGCTGACGGAGTTTTCGAAAAAACGAGGGCAATTATACTATAAATTAAAAGATCTGCGGACGGTTTACGAGGGGTTCCAGAAGTTCATCCGGGAAAAATATCTGACGACGGAGGAATCGCTGGAGGTGCTGGCGTCGTATGTGCCGCAGTCGAAGCTGTTGAAGGACAGCGTGATTGTATTTGACGGGTTTACGGGCTTTACGCCGGTACAGAATCGGGTCATCGCAGAGCTGATGAAGCAGGCAAAAGAAGTGATCGTCACAGTTACCCTCGGAAGCGGGGAAAATCCATGGGAGGAAATCCGGGAGCAGGAGCTTTTTTCCATGAGCAAAAAGACGATACAGACGCTTGCAAAGCTTGCACGGGATGTAGAAATTCCCATCGCGGACGTCGTTGAAATTGCACCGAAATGTTCGCCGCGGTTTTCGGAAAAAGGAATGCTGCAGCATCTGGAAAAATACCTGTTCCGCTATCCGGTGTGCGTGTGGAAGCCTGCGCCTGCAGAAGTGAGCACGCAAAGTGCTTCGGCTGGAATGGCGGCGCAGGAATGTGCAGAGACTGGCGGGCAGGAGCGGTTCGCGGCGCAGAACACTGCGTCTGGCTTGCCGCTCGTGCAGATTCGCCTTCTCGAAGCCTCCACACTGCGGGAGGAGGTGCGCCAGATCTGTATCGCAATCCGGCGGCTCGTGACGCAGCAGAATTACTGTTATCGGGATATCGCGGTCATCTGCGGGGATTACACCTCATATGCAAGCTGCATCGAGCAGGAGTTTGCGGCATTCGGCATTCCGGTCTATCTGGATCAGACGCGGGGCGTCACTCTGAATCCGTTTATCGAGTATATAAAAAGCGCACTGCAGGTACGAGTAAAGAACTGTAGTTATGAATCTGTTTTCCACTATCTGCGCAGCGGTCTGGCGGATTTTACGCCGGAGGAAACGGATCGGCTGGAGGTTTATGTCCGGGCGTTGGGCATCCGTGGGCGGAAAAAATGGGAGACACTGTTTGTATATCCGACCGAAAACATGCTGGATGGGCAGGCTGAGCTTGCACAGTTAAACGCTTTGCGGGAGCGGCTGGTTTTGGGGCTTGCGCCGCTGTACGGAAAATATAAAACGACGAAGGAATATGCGCAGGGATTATATGAATTTATTGCGCAGAGTAAAATCCAGCAGAAGCTAAAAAGCTTCGAGCAGCGCTTTGCAGAGGCGGGAGATCCGGTGCGGGAGCGGGAGTATGCGCAGATTTACCGACTGGTGATGGATTTGCTCGATCAGATCGTGAGCCTGGTCGGGGAAGAGGAGACGACAGTAGAGGAATTTGCAAAGCTTCTGGAAGCCGGATTCGAAGAGCTGCAGGTTGGCACGATTCCCCAGAATGTGGACCGCGTGGTGGCGGGGGATATGGAGCGGACGCGCTTAAAACAGGTGAAGGCGCTGTTTTTTGCAGGCGTAAATGACGGCAATATTCCGGGCAACGCGGGAAACGGAGGGATTATTTCCGACCTCGACCGGGAATTTTTAACCGGCTCCGGGCAGGAGCTTGCGCCGTCGCCGCGGCAGCAGATGTACATTCAGCGGTTTTATTTGTATTTGAATATGACAAAGCCATCCGAGCTTTTGGTGCTTTCCTGGGCGCGGATGAATCTGGAAGGAAGGGCGCTGCGAAAGAGCTTTCTGGTGGGTCAGGTGCAGCGGCTGTTTCCGACGATTCCGACAGAAAAGCCGGAGCTGGAGCCCATGCTTTTACAGGTGCAGTCTTTTTCGGATGGACGGGAATATCTTGCGAATGGACTTAGAAGCTATGCGGATGGGCTGTTGGATGAGGCAGCGGAGCGTGAGTTTCTGACGCTGTACCGGGTTTACCAGCGGCAGGATGTGTACCGGTTGTGGAGCGGACAGCTGACGGATACGGCATTTTTTTCCTATCAGGAGCCGTCCCTTGGAAAAGCGGTGGCAGCAGCGCTTTACGGGCAGACAATTTCCGGAAGCGTCAGCCGTCTGGAACAGTTTGCAGCGTGCGCTTATGCCCATTTTCTGCGCTATGGCATGAAGTTAAAGGAGCAGGAAGAGTTCGCGTTTGAAGCGGTGGACATGGGAAATCTCTACCACGGTGTGCTGGAAATTTTTGCGGAAAAACTAAAGGAGATCGGCAAAAGCTGGTTTGATTTTACAGAGGAAGAGGGCGAGCGGCTGGTGGACGAGGCGGTGGATGCGTATGCGGTGACATATCATCACACGGTGCTGTTTGACAGCGCGAGAAACGCCTATATCGTGCAGCGGATCAAGCGGATTTTAAAACGGACGGTAAGCGCCATGCAGTATCAGCTCAAAAAAGGCAGCTTTGTGCCGGAGAAGTTCGAGGTTTCGTTTTCGGTGCTGGAGGAGTTGGATGCGGTCAATATCGCGCTTTCTGAGCAGGAAAAAATGCGGCTGCGCGGCAGGATCGACCGTGTGGATATGAAAGAAGACCGGGAGCATGTTTATGTCAAGGTCGTGGATTATAAGTCCGGCAGCAGGGAGTTTTCGCTGGCGGCGCTGTATTACGGACTGCAGCTGCAGCTTGTTGTATACATGAATGCTGCGATGGAAATTGCCGGAAAAAAGCATCCGGAGAAAGAAATCGTCCCGGCGGCGATGCTGTATTACCGGGTGCAGGATCCGATGATCGAGATGCCGGAGGGCGAGCCTTCGGCAGAGGAGGTCAATGCGCAGGTGCTGCGCGCCCTGCGGACAACCGGCATTGTGAATGCCAGGGAGGACGTTGTCGAGGGGCTGGATCAGGGCTTTTCAGGGCGTTCGGATGTGGTGCCGCTGGAACGGAAAAAGGACGGCAGCTTTTCGGCGCGTTCGAGTGTTTTGGAAGAGACGGATTTTCAGGCGGTATCGGCATTTGTGGAGCAGAAAATCCGGCAGGCGGGACGACAGATTTTGGATGGAAAAATCGCACTGGACCCCTATGAGCAGGGCAACAGAAACGCCTGCGAATACTGTGCGTACCAGAAAGTGTGCGGATTTGACAAAAAGATCGACGGGTTTGTAATGCGCGAGCTGGAAAACCTGAAAGAAGACGAAGCGATGGAGCTTATCAGAAAGGAGGTCGCCGATGGGAATGAAGTTCACGGAGGATCAGCAGCGGGTCATTGATCTGAGAAACTGTAATATTTTGGTGTCGGCGGCGGCAGGCTCCGGCAAAACGGCGGTGCTGGTCGAGCGGATTGTGGAGCTGGTCTCCGGTTCAGGATGCGATTCGGCGCGGGCAGTGGATATTGACCGGTTACTGATCGTAACGTTTACGAATGCGGCGGCAGCACAGATGCGGGAGCGAATTACGAAGGCACTGTCCGACCGCGTAGAGGCAGAGCCGGACAACGAGCATATAAAAAAGCAGCTGATGCTGATCCACAATGCGAAGATCATGACCATCCACAGCTTTTGTTTATATCTGATCAAAAATCATTTCAACGATATCGGTCTCGACCCGGATTTTCGGACGGCGGACGAGGGCGAAATACGCCTGTTGAAGCAGGAGGTTTTGTCAGAGCTTCTGGAAGAGCAGTTCGCGCTGGGACGGCAGGAATTTACCGACTGCGTGGAATATTTTGCCTACGATGGTCGGGAAAAACGGCTGGAAGAGCTGATCGAACGGTTATATACCTTTTCCGGAAGCTATCCTTTCCCGGAAAAATGGCTGCGGCAGCACCGCATGGATTATCATGTGGAGACGTTTGAGGGGCTTGTAAAAACAGAGTGGTTTGCAGGCATGATGCAGGAAATTTCAGCCCTGCTGCAGGAATGCAAAGAGCAGGAAAAAGCTGCGTTGAAGGTGTGCGAGGAGCCGGATGGGCCGTATTTTTACGCTGCAGCGCTGGAACAGGATCAGGAGCTGATCGCAGGGCTGGAAAAGGAGCTGGCGCGCGCAGCAATGCCCGCATCGTGCGAATCGCAGCAGCCTGCGTCGCCTGCCGAAACAGACACGTCCGCTGCCGCAGACGCCTTCGAAACCCTCGCTACGCGGGTGCAGGGCATTTCCTACGCCCGCATGGCACCAAAAAAGGATGACAGCGTGTCGGCAGAAAAGCGCGAGCAGGTCAAGGCGATGCGGGAGCGTGTGAAAAGCCTTTTGGGGACGCTTTCCGAAAAATATTTCGTATCCGGCCCGAAGCAGTGGCTTGCAGAATGCAGACAGGCGGACGCAGCGCTGTGCGAGCTGGTGGATCTGGCGCTTTTGTTCGGAGAAAGACTGACGGAGAAAAAGCGGGAAAAGAACCTGCTGGACTTTGAGGACATGGAGCATCTGGCGCTGCAGATTCTGTTAAAGGAAGAGGAAAACGGACAGATGGTGCCGTCGGATACGGCGCTGGAATACCGGGAACAGTTCGTAGAGATTCTGATCGACGAGTATCAGGACAGCAACCTCGTGCAGGAATTTCTCTTACAGAGTATTTCCGGCGAGGACGACGGGCGATTTAACCGGTTTATGGTAGGTGACGTCAAGCAGAGCATTTACAAATTCCGTCTTGCACGGCCGGAGTTGTTTTTGGAAAAATTTGCGACCTATCAAAAAGAAGACGGAAACTGCGTCCGTGTGGACTTAAAGCAGAACTTTCGAAGCCGCCATGAGGTGACGGACTGCGTCAACGACCTGTTTTTACAGCTGATGCACCGAGAGCTTGGCGGAGTGGAATACGACGCGGATGCGGCGCTGTACCCGGCGGCGCAGTTCCCGGAGGCAGATGGCGAAGCAGCGGACGCGCGGGAGAAGGGCGTAGCGCTCGGTAGCGAAGAAAAGCAGGGGAGTGCTGTGCCGGTGAGTACGGCTTGCGAAGCCTCGATCGCCCGCTCCCCTTACGAGCCGGAGCTTTGCATTGCTGCAATATCCGGCGAAAAGGGTGAAGACCCGAAGGAGCTGGAAGCGAAAATGATCGCCGGAAAAATCCGCGAAATCGTTGGAAAGCTCCCGGTGCGGGACAGCGAAAGCGGACAGCTGCGCCCGGCGCGGTATCAGGATATCGTGATTTTGCTGCGGACGACATCCGGCTGGGACGAGACGTTTAAAAAGATACTGGAAGAAAATGCAATTCCGGTCTTTGTGACGTCCAAGACGGGGTATTTTGCGGCGACGGAGGTGCAGACGGTTTTGAATTTTCTGCGTGTGCTGAACAATCCGCTGCAGGAAATTCCACTGTTCGGCGTACTCAAATCGGTGCTGTTTGGATTTGGCGATGCGCAGCTGGCGACGCTGCGCGCACTGGATGAGACGGGAAAACGCTGCCTGTACGATTGCGTGAAGCTGGCGGCGGGAGAAGGAGAGCGTGGGGAAGGCAGCACAGGATATGGAAGCAGAAGCAATTGCGCCGATGCCTCCCTTCGCGAAAAATGCTGCAGCTTTCTTTCCTTTTTAAATCGCTACCGGGAGTACTCGGTCTATCTGCCGATTCACAAGCTGATGGAGCAGTTTTTGGAGGAAACGGGCTATCTGTATACGGTCAGCGCGCTGCCGGGAGGTGTGCAGCGCAGAATCAACGTGGAAATGCTGCTGACGCGGGCAGAAAGCTTTGAAAAGACGAGTTATTCCGGTTTGTTTCATTTTATCCGGTACATGGAACAGCTGGAAAAATATGACATAGATTACGGCGAAACGGGCGCGTCGGACGAAAACGCGGATGTCGTGCGGATCATGAGCATTCACAAGAGCAAGGGGTTGGAATTCCCGGTATGCTTTGTGTCGGGACTGTCGAAACGCTTTAACCGGCAGGACAGCGTAGCTCCGGTGCTGATGGATATGGATTTGGGACTGGCGATCGACTGGGTGGATCCGACAGCACGGATCCGACATACGACGCTGAAAAAAAATGTGCTGGCGCGCAAATTAAATGCCGACAGCATGGGAGAAGAACTGAGAGTTCTATATGTTGCGCTGACGCGTGCGGAGGAAAAGCTGATTCTGACCGGAACCTGTAAAGAAGACAAGCTGCCCCGGGAGGATGCAGCGCAGGGTGCGTATGGCTATTCGGCGCTGCGGCTGCAGGAAGCGTCTTCCTATTATGATCTGGTGCTTCCGGCATGGCAGTCCGTCGGACGTCGGCTTCAGATCTGTACGCAGGAAGAACTGCTGCAGGCAGAGCTTGTGCGTGCGTCCCTGGGATACAACAGCAGACAGAAGCTTTTTGAGGAAGCCGGAAAAGAGCCGGAGGCGGCAGAGCTTGCGCTGTGCGAGCGCCTGCAGAAGCCCTATGCACATGAAAACCTGGCGGGACTTTTTGTCAAAACAACCGTTTCCGAGCTGAAAAAAGAAGGCATGCAGGAGGAAGCTGCGGAAGGGCTCGAGCTGTTCCCGGAGGAAGAGGTCGTGCCGTATCTGCCACAGTTTGTCAGGGAACAGGAAGAAACCGTGAGCGGGACGACACGGGGAAGTGCGTACCACAGACTGCTGGAGATTTTCCCCTTTGAACGGCAGGAAACCTGGACGGCGGAAAAAATCCGTACGGTCATCGAAGAATACAAAGCAGACCGAAGGCTGTCGGAGGAATATGCTGCTGCGATCAATGTATACAAGATCCGGGCATTTTTACAGACGCCTCTTGCAGCGCGCATGGCAAAGGCTGCCCGAAGCAACAGACTGCACCGGGAGCAGCCCTTTGTGCTGGGGCTTTCGGCAAACCGTTTAAATACAGACTTTCCGGAGGATGAAACCGTGCTGATCCAGGGAATTATCGATGTTTATCTGGAGGAAGAGGACGGCATCGTGCTGGCAGATTATAAGACCGATCTGGTAAAAGACCCGAAGGAGCTGATTTTGCGCTACCGGATTCAGCTGGACTATTATGAGGAAGCACTTGTGCGGCTGACCGGAAAATGCGTGAAGGAAAAGCTGATCTATTCCTTCGGGCTGGAACAGGAGATTACACTGTAAGATGGAAGAATTTTATTATCAGAAAATGGACAGGCAGAAGCAGGCCGTGTATCACGGCATGCTGCAGGGCGTCCGGCAGCTGGCGGATCAGATTCAGCTGCCGCGTGTGGATGGAAAAGAGCTGTATGACATTTTTTTCCAGATGCGGCTGGATCACCCGGAAATATTCTGGGTGGTCGGGTTTTCATGGAAATATTACCCCGACTCCCCGAACCTGATTTTCGTGCCGGAATATCTGTTTGAAAAAGGAAAAATCAAAGAGCATCAGATAGCGCTGACATCGCGGGTGGAAAAGCTTGCACGGCAGGCGCAGGGACTTTCGGAGTGGGAAAAAGAAAAATATGTACACGATTTTATATGTGAAAATGTACGGTATGACAAGTTGAAGAAGCCGTATTCTCATGAAATCATCGGACCGCTGGGGCAGGGCGTAGGCGTCTGCGAGGGAATTGCAAAGGCGGTCAAGGTGCTCTGCGACGCCCTCGGGCTATGGTGTATGATTGCGATTTGCGGCAACAATCCGGAAAAAGGCATCAAATACCGCCACACCTGGAATATCGTGCGCATCGGCGGGCAGTATTATCATCTGGATGCGACATTTGACAATAGTCTGACCAGAGGGGCGCGGGAGGATGTCGAGTACCGTTACGATTATTTTAACCTCGACGATAAGGCGATGTTCCGCGACCATGAGCCGCTGATCGCGCCGGCGCCGGCGTGCACGGACAATGGACATTTTTATTATAAGGAAAAGAAGCTTTCCTTTACGAAAATGGAGGAGGTCAAAAAGCGCGCGCAGCAGGCGGTAAAAAAAGGAAAAGTCCTGACGTTTCACTGGCGCGGTTCGTATCTGACGAGGGATGTGCTGCGGGAAATCCTGAATGTGCTGGAAGACGCCGGAAAAGAAAAATCGAAGCTGCCCCATATTTACGCGAATGCAGCGCAGGCGGTATTTCGGGTGTGGTATTCCGATATCGACACGCTTACGCCGGAGATTGTGCTGGAAGATGCGAATGAGGGAGAAAAGATAGAAAAGGGATTGAAAAATCCGGAGTGATTCGTTATAGTAAGAACGTGGTTTTCCACAAATAAATACTTATGAGGAGGATTTACTCATGGATAAGAAGTTTGGCATCAAGCATGTCGTAGCGATGGGTATCGGAACCGCGCTGTTCGTTGTTTTAACCAATGTGCAGATCCCGGTTGGTTTCATCCCGAACACAGCTCTGCAGACCCGCGCAGCGGTACTTGCATTTTTCTCCGCTATTTTTGGCCCCGTTGTAGGCGGTGCCATCGGTCTGATCGGTCATGCACTGGGCGATGCAGTATTTTACGGAAGCGTATGGTGGAGCTGGGTATTCCCGGACGCTGTATTCGGCATCATCGTTGGCCTGTTTGCTGCGAAGTATAAAGTAAAAGAGGGCAGCTTCGGCGGCAAGGAGATCGGTCTGTTCAATATCGTACAGGTTGTTGCAAATGCACTGGCATGGATTCTGGTTGCTCCGGTTCTGGACATCGTAATTTATGCGGAGCCTGTAAATAAGGTATTCACACAGGGCGTGGCTGCTTTTGTTGCAAATGTAATTATCATCGGCATTCTGGGAACTCTGCTGTTAGTTGCCTACTCCAAGGTCGGCGCAAAGTCCGGAAGCCTTTCTAAAGAGGAATGATACATGACTCCGATCATCGAGTTTAAAAACTATACTTTTAAATATCGATCACAGTCAGAGCCTACACTCCGGGACATTGACCTTAGGGTCAATCCCGGAGAGAAGGTTTTAATCGTGGGACCGTCCGGGTCGGGAAAATCGACTCTGGTGCACTGCATCAACGGGATGGTTCCTTTTTCATACCCTGGCGAAAGCAGCGGAACTTTGACTGTGGGCGGTAAAGATCCTGCGAAAACCGGTATTTTTGGAATGTCCAAAATCGTCGGTACGGTGCTGCAGGATACAGACGGCCAGTTTATCGGCCTGACGGTTGCAGAAGATGTTGCTTTTGCACTGGAAAACGACTGCGTAGAGCAGGAAGAGATGTTCCGCGCAGTAGACGAAGTGGCAGAGGTTGTGGATATCAAAGCCCTTCTCGGCAATGCACCGACGGAGCTTTCCGGCGGACAGAAACAGAGAGTTTCCATGGCAGGCGTGCTGGTAGATGATGTGGATATCCTGCTGTTTGATGAGCCGCTGGCAAACCTTGACCCGGCGACCGGCAAGCGGGCTATCGACCTGATCGACCGGATCTGCCGGGAGCGCCACAAGACGGTTATCATTATTGAACACCGGTTAGAGGATGCCCTTTACCGGGATGTGGACAGAATTGTGGTGATCGGGGACGGAAGGGTTGTAGCGGATATGACGCCGGACGAGCTGCTTGCCTCCGATATTCTGATTCAGGAGGGCATCCGTGAGCCGCTGTATGTGACGGCGCTCAAACATGCGGGATGTCAGGTTGCGGCAAAGGATCATCCTCAGCATATCGAGACGATGCATCTGGAGCCTTATCAGGAAAAGGTAAGGACCTGGTTCGAGAAGGTTTCCCTGCCGGAGACTCAGGCAGAGGAAAAGCCGGCCCTCGAAGTGCTGGATCTGGACTTTTCCTATATTACAGGCAAACCGATCCTGTCGGATATTCATTTCCGTATTAACAAAGGGGAAATGCTCGCAATTGTCGGTAAAAACGGCGCGGGCAAGAGTACGCTGTCAAATCTGATCTGCGGCTTTATCCATCCGGATCACGGTAAGATCCTGTTAAATGGCAGTGATATTGCGGACAAATCCATCAAGGAGCGCGGCGAGGCCATCGGGCTTGTCATGCAGAACCCGAACCAGATGATTTCCAAGCCGATGATTTTTGATGAAGTGGCACTGGGACTGCGGGTCCGGGGCGTGCCGGAGGAAGAGGTAAAGGAACGGGTTTACGAAAAGCTAAAGATCTGCGGTCTGTATCCCTTCCGGAACTGGCCGGTTTCTGCGCTGAGCTTTGGTCAGAAAAAGCGTGTGACCATCGCTTCGATCCTCGTCATGAATCCGGAGATCCTGATTCTGGACGAGCCGACGGCAGGACAGGATTACCGTCATTATACGGAAATCATGGAATTTTTAAAGCACTTAAATGAGACCCTTGGCATTACGATTATCATGATCACACATGACATGCATCTGATGCTGGAATATACCGACCGTGCGATCGTTATCGCAGACGGCGAGCTGATTGCGGATGACAAGCCGGCAAAGGTGCTGACCAATGAAGCAGTTGCAGACCGTGCTTATCTGAAAAAGACGTCGCTGTACGATCTGGCGGTGCGCTGTGGCATTGAGGATGCGTCCGGCTTTGCAGAGCGGTTTATTTATTATGAAAGGCAGGTGAGAGCGGATGGCAGGCAGAATTCTGACGTACAGTGAAAAAGATACCTGGATCCATCGGCTTTCCGGCGTTTCTAAAATGATCTTTTTCCTGCTCTGGTCGCTGACCGGTATGCTGACCTATGACACGAGAGTGCTGATGGTTATGCTGATCTGCAGTCTGGTGATCTTTAAGGTTTCTCATACGGAATGGAAGCAGGTCGGGACAGTATTTCAGTTTATTTTGCTGTTTTTGTGTATCAACCTATTTGCGATCTGGCTGTTTTCCCCGAACCAGGGGACGGTGATCTACGGCACAAAAACGGAGCTTTTACACCTGTTTGGCAATCATAATATCACAAAGGAACAGCTGTTTTACCAGTTTAATATCTTGCTGAAGTATCTGACAGTAACGCCGGTGGTACTGATGTTTATCGTGACGACCAACCCGAGCGAGTTTGCGGCAAGCTTAAATCGTATGGGTGTCAGCTACAACGTGGGCTACGCCATCGCCATCGCACTGCGCTACATCCCGGATGTTCAGTCGGACTTTACCAAGATCAAGCATGCGCAGGAAGCGCGGGGCATCGAGATGAGCAGCAAGACATCCCTCTGGACAAGAATCAAGCGGATGAGCGCGATTATTTTCCCGCTGCTGTTCTCCAGCATGGATCGTATCGATGTGGTCAGCAATGCCATGGAGCTGCGGGGCTTCGGTAAAAATAAAAAACGTACCTGGTATATGGGAAAGAAGCTGGTACGAAATGACTATCTGACGATTGGATTTGCGGTAGTATTTATGGCGGTTGCTCTGACGATTACATTTGCGGATGGCAGCCGTTTCTGGAATCCATTCCAGTAAAAAAACGCGGAGCTGTGGGACACGGGTATCGCGTTTTTAGAAAAAATACGGGGCGCGGGCAAATTGGGCGCAGCGCTCCGGGAAAATAGAATCAGGGGATGCAGCGGATTTTTTATCGGCTGCGGAAAGGGGAATGTATGATTTACACACTGGAAAATGACAGCCTGAAGGTTCAGGTAAACTCCCACGGCGGCGAGCTGTGGTCGATTCAGACAAAGGACGGGGCCGAATATCTCTGGCAGGGCGATGAGACTTACTGGAAAGACCGCGCATTGAATCTGTTTCCGTATATCGCGCGTCTGACTGAGGGCAAATATATGCTGGATGGCAAGACCTACGAAATGCCGATCCACGGCTTTGTTAATTCTTCCGATCTGGAAGTAGAAGAGCATACGGCACAGAGACTGGTGCTGAAGCTGACAGACAGCGAGAATACGAGAGAAATGTATCCCTTTGCGTTTGTTTACTGGCTGACCTATGAGCTTGTCGGCAACAAATTAAATGTTACTTTTGCGGTAGAAAATAATGACAAAAAGGTGATGTATTTCGGCGTCGGCGGTCATCCGGGCTTTGCCGTTCCGCTGGAAAAAGGCCTTGAATTTGAGGATTACTGCTTACAGTTTGAAGCTCCCGGGAATCCGATCCGCGTTGGTTTTTCTGAGGACTGCTTCGTAAATGGCGAGGACAGCGAGTTTATTTTATCTGACGGCGGTAAGCTGCCCCTTGCACACAACCTGTTCGATCAGGATGCGATCGTGCTGACTGATATGGCGAAGGCAGTGACCCTGTGCAGTGAAAAAGGAACAAGAAGCGTGCGCGTATCCTATCCGCAGATGAATTTCCTGGGGATCTGGCATATGCCGTTTACCGATGCGCCCTATGTCTGCATCGAGCCCTGGTCTGCGCTTCCTTCCCGCAAGGGCAGGATCGAAGACCTTTCTAAGCAGCCCAACCTGGTTCATCTGCCTGCAGGCGAGCGGTATGAAAATACCTGGAGTATTGAGATTTTCTGAATTTTGCAGAACTGTGAAAAGGAATGTGCCTTGGCACATTCTTGCGCCGAGTGCGCGGTTGCTTCGGCAACCATCTACCGCGCCGAGTGCGCATCCTCGCGGAGTGTTTCTTATCGCATGGAAACGAAGTTTTCCGTACGATAAAAAAGAATCCGGCGTCAGACAGCGATAGGACTGTGCGCCGGATTCTTTTTTTATAAATCTGAAATGCTCGCAGAGCGTGCGTTTTATCTCTGTGTCGCCATGGTTTTTAATTGTCCCATGACCTTTTTGACCGGAGGCAGGTAGAGGATGATCAGTGTCAGCACCGCTTCCACGGACAGATAGATGCCGTTGTAAACCAGGGAATAGACCGGTGCGGACATGCCGTAGTCTGCAGCGTAAGCGCCGAAGAAGATCATACCGGATAAAAATGCGAAGAAATAACGACCGAGTACACCTGCGATATAGCCCTTCACCAGACCGTTTTTCGATTGGGAAAACAGGCCGGATAAGCCGAGCGCACCGAATGCGAAGATGTAATCAACGAGCATCTGCGGTATGCTGATGATATACGGATCGCTGACCAGCTGTAAAAAGCCGTAGGCGATGGCGGTCATCAGTCCGGCACGCAGACCGTACCAATAGCCGATCAGGACTAAGAACAGCATGGAAAATAAAGTGATGGAGCCGCCGAAGGGCAGATGGAACAGCTTGATTTCGGAAGTGACAAAGGCAGCAGCTATCGCCATTGCGGAAAATGCCAGCTGACGTGCGGAAAATTTGGGCTGCTTCACAGAATTGCCGATAAAGCAGGCCAGCAGCAAAAGCGCCAGCATGAGGACAACCAGTGCGGTATAACCGGCAGTGGTCAGCTGATAAGTCGTTCCCCATTCATCCGTGATGGGGATTGCAAAAAAATTGGACATAAAAAAAACCTCCTTGTGTGCACAGGAGGGGACGAAAAACAGGACAGATAAAAATCTGTCACATGTGTCTCCCTACGCCGGTATTATCCGGTTCAGGTGATGAGGGTCAGAAATCCGGGCGGATATTCAGTCTCAGCAATCGCTCCCCTGGCAATGGTATGAAATTCTGAAATGGAAAAAGAAACGCGTTTTGCGAGCTTTCGCCATTCCACTGCTTATGATAGTCGGGTTGAGGGAGCGTGTCAAGCTTTTTTCAAAGCTGCGGAACCTTGGCCTGCGCATTGTGAAAGTTCACCCGCGCCATTCGCAAAACCGCGTCTTCGACGCTCCCCGCTGCTTCGCGCTCCTTTTGCTCATAACATGGCGCTCCCTTCGTCCCTTCCTGCAGGCTGATTTTCATGCGAGCATGAAAATCAGCCTGCAGGAAGGGACGAGTGAACTGGGAATAAAATTAGGGCTTGTAACCGTTTCGGATTGGGAATATACTAATATACTGAATTGACAAAAAAGATAAAACGATAAAAGGACTGCGAATAAATTGAATAACGATAATTATAAAAAATGGTTCATCGGACTGGCAGGCGGCTTTGTAGTCATTGCAGGAGTGCTGACCAGTTCGTTTTATGTGTCTTATGAAAAGGTAAAAGGAGAACTGACACAGACCAGCGCCGAGCTGTTAAACGCACAGAGTCAGGTGGAGGATCTGACAAAGGAGTTGGAAGAAAGCAGTAATGCAGTGGAAGAAACGCGGGAAGGCTATGTGACCGTCATGCTGCAGGACGGCGAGAAAGAGGATCTGCCGGAAATTCCATTTTCTGTAGATCTGGAGGACTGGAACTATGTGCTGGTCAATGAAAAAAATCCGCTGCGGCAGGATTTTGAGGTAGATCTGGCCAAGACGGACAATGGGAAGTATGTGGACAGGCGGATTCAGAAAGCCCTTGAGACGATGCTGGCGGACGGCAAAAAGGAAGGGCTGCCCCTGATGGTTTGTTCCGCTTACCGCGATTATCAAAAGCAGGATCAGCTGATGGACAACTCCATCGCAAAATTCGTAAGGGGCGGCATGAGCTATAAGGACGCTTTTTTCAAGACGAAGGAAGAAATCGCCCTCACCGGTGCGAGCGAGCATCACACCGGTCTCGCCGTGGATATCGTAGGAAAAAATCATCAGGGCCTGGATAAATCCCAGGCTTCGACCAAAGAGGCGATCTGGTTAAACGAGCACGCTGCGGAGTATGGTTTTATTCTCCGTTTCCCGCAGGACAAGGTGGCGATCACCGGGATTTCCTATGAATCCTGGCATTTCCGCTACGTTGGGGAAGAGGCGGCGAAGTTTATGAAGGAAAATAACCTGTGCCTGGAAGAGTTTGTAGAGCTTGCAAAGGCACAGCAGGAGCAGGAAGCGTTAAAAGAAGCGGAGATGGAGTAGCGATACGACATCAGAAAGAGAGGAACTGTCATGGCAGACTGGGAAGCAAATGTACGCAGGGTTGTCCCCTACACACCGGGAGAGCAGCCCAAACGAAATGACATCATCAAGTTAAACACCAACGAATGCCCGTATCCGCCTGCACCGGGTGTGACAAAAGCGCTGCAGGAGTTTGAAGCGGATAAGCTGCGGCTGTATCCCGATCCGGCGGCGCTTGAGCTGCGGGAAGCGATTGCAGCGGCGGTTTCTGTTTTGGAGCATCCGGTTGCGGCAGACCAGGTGTTTGTGGGCGTCGGCTCCGACGATGTGCTGGCGCTGGCATTTCTGACCTTTTTTAACAGCAAAAAGCCGATTCTGTTCCCGGACATCACCTATTCCTTTTATGATGTCTGGGCAGATCTGTATGGCATTCCCTATCGGACGCCTGAACTGGATGAAAGGTTCCGTCTGAAAAAAGAGGACTACCTGACCGAAAACGGCGGCATTATTTTCCCGAACCCCAACGCACCGACGGGTTTGATGGAGAATCTGGATACGATCGAGGAGATCGTGGCAAAAAATCCCGATTCCGTTGTGATTGTGGACGAGGCCTATGTGGATTTCGGGGGTGTGAGCGCCCTGCCTCTTGTGGATAAGTATGAAAATCTGCTCATCGTGCAGACGTTTTCGAAGTCGCGGGCACTTGCGGGTATGAGAATCGGCTTTGCGATCGGTCAAAAGAAGCTGATTTCCTATTTAAATGATGTCAAATTTTCCTTCAACTCCTATACAATGAACCGCCTGACAATTGCCTGCGGAAAGGCATGCGTAGAGGATCGTGGGTATTTTCAGGAGATTACGGGGAAAATCGTGGCGACCCGGGAATGGACGAAGCAGAAGCTGGCAGAGCTGGGCTTTACGTTCCCGGATTCGAAGGCGAACTTTATTTTCGCAACGCATAAAACTGTCCCGGCGCAGGAGTTATTCGAAAACCTGAAAACAGCCGGAATTTATGTGCGATATTTCAAAAAGCCCAGAATCGACAACTATCTGCGGATTACAGTCGGTACGCAGGCAGAGATGGAGCGGCTGGTGGAAGTGCTGGCAGAGCTGGTGAAATAGGGCGCGGCAGAGGGAGCATGGATAACGGATGGAAATGTATGAGGATTTTGCGTTAGTTTATGATCGGTTTATGGATGAAACGCCCTATGAAGAATGGTGCCAGTTTGTAGTCGAACGCCTGAAACAGGATCAGATCACGGACGGAATCCTGCTGGATCTCGGCTGCGGCACGGGCTCCATGACGGAGCTTCTGGCAAAGCAGGGCTACGACATGATCGGTGTTGATCTGTCAGACAGCATGCTGGACATTGCAATGGAGAAGCGTGCGCAGTCCGGTCAGAATATTTTGTATCTGCAGCAGGATATGCGGGAGTTTGAGCTTTACGGAACGGTCCGGGCGGTGATCTGTCTGTGTGACTCGTTAAATTATCTACTGGAAGAAGACGACTTGCTGACAACTTTTAAACTGGTAAACAACTATCTTGACCCGAATGGGCTTTTTATCTTCGATTTTAATACGGTCTATAAATACGAAACAGTCATCGGTGACAGCACGATTGCGGAAAACCGGGAGGACTGCAGCTTTATCTGGGAAAATTATTATACGGCGGAGGATCAGATCAACGAATATGATCTGACGATTTTTGTGAAACAGCAAAAAGACCTGTTCCGCAAATTTACGGAGACCCATCTGCAGCGCGGCTATACGCTGGAAACGATGAAACGTCTGGTGGAACAGTCCGGATTGATTTTTGTCGAGGCACTGGATGCAGACACGCATGGCAGTGTAACGGAGACGAGTGAGCGGATCTATGTGATCGCGCGGGAGCACGGAAAAAATCCGGCATAAGAAATGAAATATCTGCGCAGTGCAGAAAAGCTATGGGACGAAAAGCGCAGCGTGGAAATGGCAGGGGCTTGCCGTAAAGTAAGCCCGAGGAATGGAGGAACTATGGGAGATTATATGGTGCGCGCGACGGCGGCCAATGCACAGGTGCGCGCGTTTGCAGTGACAACAAAGGAGCTTGTGGAGAAAGCAAGACAGGCACACAACACCAGCCCGGTAGTAACGGCGGCGCTGGGACGTCTGCTGACAGCCGGCGTGATGATGGGCAGCATGTTAAAGGGCGACGACGATCTTTTAACCCTGCAGGTGCGTGGCGACGGTCCGGTTCGCGGTCTGACCGTGACGGCAAACGCAAAGGGCGAGGTCAAGGGCTATGCGACGGTGCCGGACGTCATCCTGCCTGCGAATGCGAAGGGAAAGCTCGACGTCGGAGGGGCGGTCGGCAGGGGAACGCTCTCTGTCATCCGTGACCTTGGCTTAAAGGAACCCTATGTGGGACAGACAGCTCTGGTAACCGGAGAGATCGGGGATGACCTGACCTCGTATTTTGCAACCTCCGAGCAGACGCCTTCTTCAGTGGGTCTGGGCGTTTTGATGGAAAAGACGAATACCGTGCGCTGTGCAGGCGGCTTTATCATTCAGCTGATGCCCTTTACGGAGGAAGAGACGATTTCAAAGCTGGAGCATAACCTGTCGCTGATCCATTCCGTGACGGCACTTCTGGATCAGGGCTTGACACCGGAGCAGCTGTTAGAGCGGGTGCTGGACGGCTTTGATGTGGAGATTACCGACCGGATGCCCTGCAGCTTTACCTGCAACTGCAGCAAGGAACGGGTGGAAAAAGCACTGATTTCCATCGGCAAAAAAGAACTGCAGGAGATGATCGACGAGGACAAGCCGATCGAGGTAAACTGTCATTTCTGCGGCAAAACCTATAAGTTTGACGTGGATGAGTTGAAAAAAATGGAGAAAAAATCCCGATGAAAGACGGTTTTTTAAAAGCTGCGGCGGCTGCGCCGAAAATCCGTGTTGCAGACCCTGCCTGGAACGCACTGGAAATCTGTAAGGCGCTGGACTCCTGTTATGCACAGCGTGCGAAGCTGATCGTTTTGCCGGAACTGTGCCTGACCGGGTATACCTGTCAGGATCTGTTTTTGCAGGAACGCCTGCTGGAAGAAAGTCTGGAAGGGCTGCAGACGGTGCTGGAGCATACGAAAGGGCACGATGCGCTGACCTTTGTGGGGCTTCCCTTTGAAAAAGACGGAAAGCTTTACAATGTGGCAGCAGCAGTGCAGGACGGCAGGATCCTGGGGCTTGTCCCGAAGCAGAATATTCCAAACTATGGGGAATTTTATGAGGTGCGGCATTTTGCGGCAGGCAGCAGGGAAGTGTCCGAGGTGGATGTGCTGGGACAGACCGTACCCTTTGGCGGAAATCTGTTGTTTTCCTGCAGGAATCTGAAAGGGCTTGTGGTGGGCTGTGAGCTGTGCGAGGACGTCTGGGTGATGGATCCGCCCTCGACGGCGCTTGCAAAGGCGGGCGCGACGGTGATTGTCAACCTGTCCGCCTCCAACGAGACGGTGGGAAAGGACACCTACCGTAAGAGCCTGATCGCTGCCACGAGCGCGCGGCTTCTGTGCAGCTATGTCTACGCGAGCGCGGGGGATGGAGAATCCACCCAGGATCTCGTTTTTTCCGGGCATCATATGATTGCAGAGAACGGAAGCGTGCTGGCAGAGGCTGCACGCTTTGAAAACGAGACGATTTTTTCGGAGCTGGATGTGCATAAAATCTGCCACGAGCGGCGCCGGATGAGCACGTTTGTGCCAGAAAATACGGAACACTGTGTGCGGATTGGCTTTACATTGGAAAAAGAAGAAACCAGACTGACGCGAACGTTTGTCCAGACGCCGTTTGTACCGTCTGACGAAGCCCTGAAAAAAGAACGCTGTGAGCAGATTTTATCGATTCAGGCACATGGACTGAAAAAACGCTACGAACATACCGGCGCACAGACGGCGGTGATCGGTGTGTCCGGCGGTCTGGATTCGACACTCGCCCTTCTTGTGACGGCGCGGGCATTTGATCTTCTTGGAAAAAGCAGAAGCGATATCATAGCGGTGACGATGCCGTGCTTTGGCACGACGAACCGCACCTACGAAAATGCCTGCAGGCTGGCGCAGACACTCGGCGCAAAGCTCGTTGAGGTCAATATCCGCGAGGCGGTGCAGGTGCATTTTCGGGATATCGGTCAGGATATGGAAAAGCATGACGTAACCTACGAAAACGGACAGGCGCGGGAGCGCACGCAGGTGCTGATGGATCTCGCCAACCAGAGCAATGGTCTGGTCATCGGAACCGGGGATATGTCGGAGCTTGCGCTCGGCTGGGCAACCTATAACGGCGACCATATGTCGATGTACGGCGTAAACGTCGGCGTGCCCAAAACCCTTGTGCGCCATCTGGTCGCATACTGCGCGGATACATGCAGCGAGAACGAAAAAGTGCTGTGCGAGGTGCTGCTGGATGTCCTCGACACGCCGGTAAGCCCCGAGCTTTTGCCGCCGGAGGACGGAAAGATCAGCCAGAAAACAGAGGATCTGGTGGGTCCCTACGAGCTCCATGATTTCTTTTTATATCAGCTGCTGCGCTGTGGCTTTGGCCCGGCGAAGATTTACCGGCTTGCCTGCAGGGCATTTGAAGGCATTTACAGCAAAGAAACCATCGGCAAGTGGCTAAAGACCTTTTGCCGCCGCTTCTTTGCACAGCAGTTTAAGCGTTCGTGCCTGCCGGACGGACCGAAGGTCGGAAGCGTTGCGGTATCGCCCAGGGGAGACCTTCGGATGCCTTCGGATGCGAGCCGCATGGCATGGCAGAAAGAGCTGGATCAGCTGCCGGAATAAGCCGCCGATCGGCTGCAGGATAGGTCTGCGTTGGCGAGAATGCGGCGCGGGTCAGTCTCCTGGATATGCCGCCTTTTGCAGCGCAGCGTCGATCGCCTGCAGCAGAAGCTGCGACGTGTAGCGGTTTTCGTCCGGATAGGTGACGCCTTCGAGGGACTGTTTTTCACAGATCTGTTTCGCCAGTGTATCCATGCAGGGTTCGACCAGCGGATACATGGCTGTGACAGTCTGGCTCAAATTGACGAGACGGATGGAAAGAATATCGGAGCTGTCCACGACGACCTCCACATCTGCATGGTCGCTGCCAAGCTGTACGGTGGAGGTATATTTTCCGGGCAAGTACAGGGAGGCTTCTTTGTCATAATCCGGTTTAGGGACGGTCTTTTTGGGCAGGAAGGTCTGCAGCAGCAAAAACAGCAGCCCGACGCCTAAAAGGAGCAGGATTCCGGTATAGATCAGTTCTTTTAAATGAAGTACGATAATTTTTGTTTTGGAACGCATTGCGATACCCCCGGGTGCTTTGTTATTCCAGTGTACGCGCGCGCAGGGCGGATTATGTCTGTCCAAAAGGAGAACGAAACTTTATGAAAATCAGATTTACAAAAATGCAGGGCTGCGGCAATGATTACGTTTATATCAACGGATTTACAGAAAAAGTACCGCAGGAAAAGAAGCCGGAATTTGTCCGCTTTGCCAGTGACCGTCATTTTGGTATCGGCGGCGACGGCGTGATTTTTATCAATCCGTCTGACGAAGCGGATTTTGAGATGGAGATGTATAACGCGGATGGCACGAGGGCAGAGATGTGTGGAAACGGCATCCGCTGCGTTGCGAAGTACGTGCATGACAAGGGGCTGACAGATCAGACGCAGTTTTCGATTGTCAGCGGCGGAAAAGTGAAATATATGGACTTGACAGTGGAAAACGGCATCACAAAAGCGATCCGTGTGGATATGGGAGAGCCGATCCTGACGGCGGCAGAGGTTCCGGTTGTTTCCAAAAACGAGCAGTCCGTTGACGAAGAGATCGTAGTGGATAACGAAAAGTACCGGATGACCTGTGTTTCCATGGGAAATCCGCATGCGGTTGTTTTTGTGGACAGTACGGCAGATTTTCCGCTGGAGCAGATCGGACCGCATTTTGAAAACCACGAGCGCTTCCCGCGCCGTACCAACACGGAGTTTGTAGAGGTTGTATCCCCGGAATATGTAAAAATGCGGGTCTGGGAGCGCGGAACCGGAGAAACGCTCGCCTGCGGGACGGGATGCTGTGCGACGGCGGCTGCCTGCGTGTTAAACGGCAAAACCGGACGGAAAGTGACCGTAGAAGTCCTGGGCGGCGCGCTGACGATCGAATGGGACGAAAAAACGAACCATATCTTTATGACAGGCCCTGCGGAATTTGTATTCGACGGGGAACTGGAATATGAGGGTTGAGAGTTAAATGATTCTGAAAAAGAAGATACCGAGAGATTTTTATAAGCTGTTCCGCACGCAGAACATGGATTATTACATGCAGCTTCTGACTGCGCTGTATCAGGCGATGCAGGAGGCGTACGCGCTGACGCAGCTGACGGATTCGGAATGCAGAAGCATTCTGGCGGAAACGATTGCCAGAGTCAACATGGTCTGGTGGGATGACGAGACGGAAAAAACGGAGGACGAAGGCTTTCCCGGGCTTTCGCCCTCCGCTGTTTTGGACAGACTTGTAAAATGGGGCTGGCTTTCGAGCGATTTCGACGAAAAATTAAACTGCTATATCATCGGCTTTCCGGAATACAGCAGACTGTATGCAGAGCTGTTTGACCGCCTTGGAAAAGAGGACGACAGTATGGAGCGGGAGAGCATCCTGTCTGTATACAGTGCGCTTTACACCTATGACGCCGACTCGGAAAAAAACAACAGCATTTTAAAAAGCGCTGTCCGGACGTCCAAAAGCCTGGGACAGATGCTGTCCAATATGCAGGACAGCATGCGGTTGTGGTTTGACGAGCTTTCCAAACGGCGGGATTTTATCGGGATTCAGGAAGTTCTGGTCAACGAGATCAACAACCGCGAGAGTGTCAAATACGCGATTCTGACGACGACGGACAGCTTTTACCGTTATAAAGAGGCGGTCAAGGAGCTGATCGCAAAGATTCTGGAAGAAAATGAAAACCGCCGCGAGAAGCTGATGGCGCAGAAGCGGATGCTGGCGGCACAGACAGGCGGCGCAGACGCTTTACAGGAGACTGCGGCGGATGGCAGCACACCCGCCCTTTTAAAGCTGGAGCGCAGCATTCAATTCTGCGAAGAGGCGGCGCAGCTGGTTCTTTTGGTGGAGCGCGAATTTGATTTAATCGAGAAAAAGTATAACCGCTTGATCGAATTGAAAACCGTCTTTGCACGGCGGGCGCTGGCGAGAATCCACTACCTTTTGCAGGAGGGCGCAGGCGCAGAGGACAGCACACTGGAGCTGATCGGTCTGCTCAACAACAGCGGCAAAAAGAATGCGCTTCTGGAAGATTTCCGGGATAGCCTGTATGTGACGGCACCGTTTTCCATCGTCGGGGACGACAGCCTGTACAACCGCCGTCAGCGGCAGGAAAACGAGTTTGTACCGCTTGCCCTGCAGGAGGAAGCGTCCTCGGAGATCGCAGATTTTGTCCCGAAGCCGCTTTATACGGGAAAACAGCTTCAGGAATTCCGCAGACAGCATACGAAAGACGGAATCTTTCAGGTTTCGGCGGATACGGTGCAGTCAGCAGAGGATCTGGAAAAGCTTCTGTTTATCTGGCAGGAGGCGACCCAGAGCAGACAGGAGGAAGACCGGATTTTGCTGCAGGAGGAAATCCATCAGGAGGACGGCTTTTCCTACACCGGTTTTAGTATAGACGAAACGGAGAATTGATACATGTTTTCATATCTGGAAGAACGCACGCCTGCCGAGGTGGAAGCGATTCGAAGAACCATACAGGAGCTGCTTCGGCAGACCTGCATTTTACAGGTAAAATATGATCCGGTGACGCTGACGGCGCGGGATAATGCGCGCTATCAGGTCTGCTTAAAGCACCGGGAGTTTATTGCAGATTACCTTTCCGTGATCGGCTGCGAGCTCGTGCATGACCCGCAGGATCACCTGTTCCGGATTACGGGCGACGGCGCTGCGATAGAAAAAATGAGCCTGACGACGACAAAACTTTTACTTTTATTGAAGCTGATTTACCGGGACAAAATCATGGGCGAAGGGCTGCACGCGACGGTGACGACGCTGGCGGAAATCCGCGAATACGGAAGAAATACCGGACTGCTCCCCGGAAAATTGAACGCACAGGACTGGCAGGCTGCGTTGAATCTGATGAAAACGCATCAGATGATCGAGCTGCCGGGCGCGATTTTGAATGTGGAAGATCAGACGCCGATCTATATTTACGGGACGGTGAATATTTTCTGCTCTTCTACGGCGATCAATGAGCTGGTACAGCGTTATCGGGACGATGCAGAAGAAAAAACGACGGAAGGAGAAGTGGCAAGTGAAACAGGCGAAGAAGATCTTTACCCGGATGTGTCTGAATAACTGGGGCGGAATCAACCATAAAATTCTGGAATTTCATGAATATGTGAACCTGTTTTCCGGCAAAAGCGGCTCGGGAAAATCGACGGTCATGGATGCGATTCAGGTCGTTTTGTACGGCAGCTTTTCTCCAAGTTTTCTAAATAAGGCGGCGGACGACGCCAAAAACAGACGAAGCGTTTTAAGTTATCTGCGCGGCGAACAAAAGGACGGCACGGCGAACCGTGAAGGGCAGGATTTCTGTTCCCAGATCGTGCTGGAGCTGCAAGACACCGGGACAAAACAGTATGTCTGCATGGGAATTGCTTTTGAAGTGCGTAAAAATGACTCTGAAATACGGAAATTTGTTTATTTCAGCCACCTGGGAAAAATGCCGGAGGGCGGATATCTGACAGAAGAAGAATATCCGTATTCCAATCAGGAAATCCGGACGCTGACAGAGGCGCGGATGAAGGAGTCTGCAAACGGCAGCCGGGCAGAATTAAACCGCATCTATCCGTCCCGCGAGGCGTATATCAGCACGCTGTATGACCAGATTCTCGGTTATATCGACGGCAACCGCTTTATGACGATGGAAAAAAGCGCAATCGCATTGAAAATGACCAACGGAACGGGGCAGTTTATCCGGGACTACATGTTCCCGAAAAGCGAGGGCGACACGATCGAGACGATCAGCGAACAGCTCGGCGCGTACCGGGACATCAAGGAAAAGATCGACGTGCTGGAAGACAAGATCGGAATGCTAAAAAAAGTGCGGGAAGCCGGACAAAAACTGACGATAACGCGTGCAGATATCGTGAAGCAGCAGGCAATGATCCGCTGTATCGATATTGAGGATCTGAAAATCCGGATCGATGCACTTTTGCAGGATCAGGAGCGGACGCAGGAGCGTTTAAGAGAGCTTCGGCAAAAGGAAGAAGAGCTGGAAAGCCTGTCTACGCAGCTGGAAAACGAGCTGATCGTCGTTAGCGCAGATTTAAAGAGCAGCGATCTGGGAAGCCGTCAGGAGCATCTGGAAGAGCTGGAAAAAAGAAGCCGGATGCTGGCGGACAACGCAGCGCAGTGGCGTAAAATCCTGCAGGGCTTAAAACGCTGGGAGAGCGATGAAATCGTTGCGGATTATATCAGCAACCGCCTCTTGAATAAAATCGGCGCATTCTGTACGGGACCGGTTACACAAAAGCAGTGTCTGGAGCTGCGCAGCCGTCTGGAAGAGGAACGTCAGAATATCGAAGAAGAGTATGAAACATATCATGAGCAGGAGCGTCAGCTGTCCAAAGAGCTGAAAGAAAAGCAAAAGCTTCTGGACGATATGAAAAATAACCGCAAATCCTATCCGGAGGTGCTGACAAAGGCACGGGCTGCCCTGGAGCAGAAGCTTTCTGCACTGTATGGAAGAACAATCAAGGTGTGGATTTTTGCAGACCTGTTCGATGTTGAGGATGAGGAATGGAAAAATGCGGTAGAAGGACGTCTGGGACGTCTGAAGCTGAGCCTGATTACAGAGCCGAAGGTCGCGGCGGATGCAGCAAAAGCTTTCCGGGAGATGGGGCAGTTTGAGGAAATCGATCTGATTCATTCTGAGGCGGTCACAAAGAGCAATCCGAGGGCGGAGGAGGGTTCGTTATACGAGGCTGTGCGGGCGGTCGAGCCCTTTGCAGACAGCTGTTTAAAACGCTATCTGGGACGGATTATGAAATGCCGCACGGTGGAGGAGTTGCGAAGCGTCAAAGACGGCGTGACGCCGGACTGTTATTCCTACAGTAATTTTATTTTCCGGCATCTGAAAAAGCGCGATTACACGGTCGGCGCGTGCATCGGAAGCAAGGTTTCCCGTGCGCGGCAACAGGACTATGAAGCGGACGCGCAGCGCCTGAAAAAAGAACTGGACGAAGCAAAGCGCATGGCGGACGGCTTAAAGGCTGTCCGGGAAATGGAGAGCCTGAAAGAAGATCCGGCGTATCTGGAGAGCCTTTCCAGGGCAGCGCAGGAGCTGGAAGCCGTGCTTTTGGAAAAGCAGGAGGCGGAAGCGACGATTGAGAGCCTGCGAGAGGGCGCGTACAAAGAGCTGGAGGAAAAGGAAGCAGAGCTTCGCAAAAAGCGCAGTGAGCTGAAAAAGAAGATGACCGGTATGCAGAATGAAATTGCACAGCAGACCGGTAATCAGGAGCGCATCCGGACAGAGCTGCAGTCCAAAAATGCAGCGTTAAAGGAGGCGTATGTCGGCTATACGGAGCAGCCGGAGATCACAGCGTCCGTGCAGGAGGCGTTGTCGAAGCGTTCCTCCGGCTCGGTCAAAGCACAGAAAAATGCAGAGATCGAGGCGCTTGGCGAAAAGGAGCAGGAACAGACAGAAGCGCTGTCGCGCGCAAGAAATGCCTATATTCTGCAGTATCCGTCCAGCGGCTTTTCTGGTTCGGAAAAGTCCAATGAGGGCTATGAGCAGCTGCTTGCCCAGTATGAGACGGATTTTGAACCACAGTACCGGACAGAGTTTGAAAAACAGTGCGATTTCATTTACCGCAGCCTGCGGGAAAATGTGATCGCAACGATTCATGGTGACATTAAGGCGGCAAAGCGGCATGCTGCGGAGATCAACCGCCTGTTGAAAAAGACGAACTTCTCGGACAGCATTTACCAGATTAAAATCGAGCCTGCCTACAATGAAAACGGTCAGTTTTACGACATGCTCATGGCGCCGGAGTTAGACAGCAAGAACCTGGATAACGACGGCTTCGAGGGGCAGCTGTCCCTTGGAGAAGACAGCTTTTATCAGAAATACGAAGCGAAAATCAAACTGCTGACCGATAAGTTCATGCCGGTGAGGGACGATGATGAACGCGTGCTGGAGCAGCACCGCCGGGAAATGGAGCAGTATGCGGATTACCGCAACTACCTGTCCTTTTCCATGTACGAGCAGGTTACGGATGCAGACGGAAACGTGATCCGAGAGAATTTCGTAGATGATATGGCAGGGCGCGATTCCGGCGGCGAGGGACAGAACCCGAAATACGTCGCGCTGCTCGCCGGTTTTGCGATGCTTTACATGCAGCAGACCAACCGCGACAGCCGAATCAAGCTGGTGCTTCTGGACGAGGCCTTTTCCAAAATGGATCAGGAGAGAAGCGCGGTCTGTTTAAAATATGCGCGGCAAATGGATCTGCAGCTGATCGTCTGCGTGCCGGACGAACGCTTACAGTCCCTGATCCGCAACGTGGACTGCGTCTACGGATTCAGACGCCATAAAAACCAGATTTCGATGATGCATATCGATAAAGGAAATTACCTGGAAATGCTGGAAGGCGCAGAGACAGAGAAAACCGGAGCCGGAACAGCGGCGGAGTGAGGTTGGCAGTCGGATTCCAGCAGCGTTGAAATTACAGAATAGAGCATAAGAATGCCCCGGGCAGCGGTGACACGATCGCCTGCCCGGGGCATTTTTGCGCGCGGCCGCGGCTCGCCCGTTTCGGGACTATTTGTGTGCGGCCGCGGCTCGCCCGCGTCGAAGCCTTTTCGTGCGCAGCCCAGGCTTCACTTCATTTTAAATCATTCCACCGCGCTGAAAAAGATCCACGTTCCGGGAGCAACTTCATGTTTCTGCCCGGCAATCGTGATGACTGCATCAACCGGCGTTTCAATTTCGTATCTCCATTGATCGCCCTGCAGTTTCCAGTCGGAACGGATCAGACCATGGCGGGAGCGATAGGAGCAGGAAAGCCAGCCGAGGCGTTTGTCGGGAAGCGGAGAGACAGAAATCTTTTCATAGGCGGGATAGCCGTCAAGCGGACGGATTCCGGCGGCGTTTCCATATACCCAGTCAGCGACTGCGCCGTAAGCGTAATGATTATAGGAATTCATGTCGCGGGTCCAGAAATCGCCGTTTTCCATAATACCGTCCCAGTGCTCCCAGATAGTCGTTGCGCCTTTTGTGATCGGATAAAGCCAGGAAGGATAGTTTTCCCGCAGCAAAAGTGACCAGGCGAGGGAGACATAGCCGTAGTCCGAAAGTACATGGAGCAGGTAAGGCGTTCCGACAAAGCCGGTTTTTAACTGCACACCGGCGTCTGTAACGAGCTTTGCAAGCTGATCTGCTGCAGCCTGACAGTCTTTTGCCAGGTGGAAATGGGCGGCGAGGATGCATTCGGTCTGCGTGTGGTAAACCGGCCAGGTTTCCTGGAAAGCGGCAACGATATTTTTATAGAGCGTCTCATATTCCGAAACATCTTCGCCAAGCACGTTACCGGCTTTCATGACCAGCTCCGTGGAATGCGCATAAAAAGCAGAAGCGATTAAGTCTTCGTCAGAAGAACCTTTGTAGCTGCCGGACGGTGCATCCAGACCGAGCCAGTCGCCGTAGTGTTCTCCTCCGGTCCAGAGGTTTTTGGTCGTGGTGGAGGAGGTGATATAGCCCACCCATTTTTTCATACTGTTAAACTGGCTGCGCAGAATGTTTTCATCGCCGAATGCCAGATAAAGTTCCCACGGGCAGACACAGGCTGCGTCGCCCCAGGCTGCGCTGCTCTTTTGATTTTCGAGTATGGCAGGAATGACGTGGTCTACATGACCGTCCGGATACTGGTCTGCAGCAAGATCCGAAAGCCATTTGCGGTAAAATGCTTCCGTATCGAAATTGTAGCAGGCGGTACGGATAAATACCTGCGCATCGCCTGTCCAGCCGAGACGTTCATCGCGCTGCGGGCAGTCGGTCGGGACATCGACAAAGTTGCCTTTCTGTCCCCAGATGATATTGTCGAACAGCTTATTTAACAGCGGATTTGAACTGGAAAGAAAACCGGTGCGTTGCAGGTCGGAGCAGACGACAACTGCGGTAAAAATGTCCGGACGTACTGCATCCGCTCCGCCGGGGAAGTGATCGACACGGATATAGCGGAAGCCAAAGAAGGTCAGCTTCGGATGCCAGGTCTGGAATCCTTCTTTACAGAAATATAAAAATTTCGCTTTGGCAGCGCGATAGTTTTCTGTATAAAAGTTTCCGTGTTTGTCAAGAACTTCCGCATGGGAAAGCTCAACACAGTCGCCTGCGTGGGCGTCTAAAGAAACTTCGACATAACCGGTAATTTCCTGACCGAAGTCGATGACAGTTTCCCCGACGGGCGTAGTGAAGATCCGCGCAGGCACGATACGCTCCTGTTCGGTAATTTTTTCGCCCTGTTGGGCAATCAGCGTATCGGACGGACCGTCAAATTCCTCGATTGCAATTGGAGCAGAGGACGGATCAAATGCCGCGTCGTAGGTCTCGCCATCATAAATTTCACTGAAACGGACATTGCTTTCATATGCCGACCAGTCTGCTCCGGTCGGGAGAAGCTGCGTGTTGCCGTCTGTATAGGTAATCGTCAAAAGTGCGATCAGTCCGGCTGAAATCTGTGCTTTTTGCTGACGGTGCGCTTCATCGGGCCAGGCAAGCGGACTGCGGTACCAACCTTTTCCGACGAGGATGGAAAGTTCGTTTTCCGAAGAAAGGAGCTCGGTAACATCATAGGTCTGCACCTGCAGACGGTGGCGATAGGATGTCCAGCCGGGAGCAAGGACGAAATCGCCGATGCGTTTTCCATTTAAAGATGCTTCATAAACTCCCATTGCTGTAACAGAAAGTGTTGCGTGCGCAACAGAAGATAACGGCTGATTGGGAGAAGAAAAAAGAGAAAACTGTTTGGAATAGACCGGGCAGACGTCCCCTGTTGTCTGTGCCGGGCGAATCCATTTTGCATTTAGAACCATAAACATACCCTCCTTGTTTTTGTTCGTCTTGACTTTTATGATAACAGATAGTAGCCTAAAGAAAAGCACCTGATTTTGACTGAAAATGGGGGTGAACTTGTCTTTATGTTCCGTGGGGAGATTACAGAATTTCAGCTATATCAGAACAGGAAAGCGGAAAAACTCATTATGATGCCGTTTTGTCAGGAAGATCTAGCGATGCACGGCCATAATTTTTTTGAGCTGGCATATATTACTGGTGGGACGGCGGAGCATACGCTGGAAACAGAGGTCAAAACGATTTCTGCAGGCGATTATTTTATCGTGGATTATGGCTGCCTCCACGGTTTTCAGAACTGTAAAAATCTGACGCTGATCAATTGTCTGTTTCTGCCGGAGACGGTGGATGAAACGCTGCAGGGCTGCCGGAGCTTTTCCCAGCTGCTGCAGGGCTGCCTGTTAAAATATTACCGGATGTCTCTGGGGAAGGCGAAGCTTGCAAGGGTGTTTCACGACCGGAATGGACAGGTCGGACGGCTGATGCAGGAAATGCTTCGGGAATATCAGGAGCAAAAAGTCGGCTGTTATCCGCTGCTTCGGCTAAAGCTTTTGGAAATCCTGCTTTTGACGCTGCGGGGCATGATCGAACTGGAAATAGACCGCCCTTACAGCACGTCGGTGCAGGAGGTGCTGGAATACGTAAACGGCAACTATCAGGACAGTCTGACGCTCGGGACTTTCTGCGAACAAAAGCACTACAGCGTTGCTTACATCAGCAGGCGTTTCAAGCAGGAAACCGGAGTGACGTTGCGGGAATATGTCCAGAAAATCCGCATCGAAAAAAGCTGCGAGCTGCTGGAGGACAGCGATCTAAGGGTGGTGGAAATCGCCCGCAGAGTCGGTTATGAGGATATTAAATTTTTTAACCAGATTTTTAAGCGGCGGATGCAGGTATCCCCGCGGGAGTACCGCAAAATCTGCATGAACCGCGCCGCAGACGGATAATTCACGCACAGGAGGAAAGATTGATAAATAAAATTTTTCAATCGTGAGATTTGTGTCTGCGCGCACTTGACACAAACTCGACATGCGTAAAAAGCGTGCGTAGAAATGAGAGGAAAGTATGGAACCGAAGGTAAGCATTATTGTTCCTGTATACAATGCACAGGAATATTTGAAACGCTGTGTGGACAGCATTTTAAGTCAGGATTACCGCGACTTTGAGCTGCTTTTGATGGATGACGGCAGTAAGGATGCATCCGGCGAAATCTGCGACGCCTATGCACAGCAGGATGGCCGGGTACGTGTGGTCCATAAAGAAAATACCGGCGTGTCGGATACGAGAAATCAGGCACTGGAGCTGGCGCGGGGAACGTTTCTTCAGTTTTTGGACAGCGACGACTGGATCGTGCCGGAGGCGACAAGGCTTCTGGTGCGTTCGATGGAGGAATATAACTGCGACATGGTCATTTCCGACTTTTACCGGGTTTCCGGGGAAAGGCTGGCGCAGAAGGGCGACATCGAAGAGGACAAGGTGATGAGCCGTCAGGAGTTTGCTTCCTATATGATTGAAAATCCGGCGGATTTTTATTACGGCGTACTCTGGAACAAAATGTACCGCAGGAGCATCATCGAAGAATATCATATCCGGATGGATACCTCCATCAGCTGGTGTGAGGACTTTTTGTTTAATCTGGAATATATCCGCCATGCGGAGAGCTTTTTTGCCCTGCAGGTACCGATTTATTATTATCTGAAGCGCCGCGGCAGCCTGGTCAGCCAGGGAGCGAGCATCACGAATACGGTGCGGATGAAGAGCAACATTTTCGAGTATTATAACGAGTTTTATAAAGACGTTTACGAGGATAAAGATTATGCCGATATCCGGCTGCAGGTCTACAGCTTTTTATGGGCTGCGGCAAAGGACGGCAGCGTGCTTGCGGGAAGCAAGAAGCTGGGGGAAGAGCGCAGGCGGATTACCCGGGAAGAAGTGGAAGGAAACGGCGCAGTGATCGGGCAGTACCGGTTCCGCAGGCTGTATGAATATGAGCTGGATCTGGCGGCGCAGAAAAATATGCTGACGTTGGATGAGGCGCTTTTGCTGTGTGCCCTCGCCCAGTGCAGCGCCTGCTACAGCGCACGCAAGCTCGGGGAAATCGCCGGAGTCGGACAGCCGAGGCTGTTTCTTGCGATGCAGAAGCTGGAACGCAAAAAGCTGATCGCGCCGGAAAAGCCGGTTAAGGAAAAGAGTGCAAAGGAAAAGCCCGCCGACAGGATAGAAAGCACAGTAGAGAAAAAAGAGCGCACGGCGGACAAAAAGGAAAAAAGCAGCGAAAAGAAAGAAAAGAACCGTTTGCTCCTGACAGAGGAAGGCAGGAAGCTTTCCGGAGAGCTGCTGCGCGTGGAAAAAGACCTCTACAGCGTCTGCATGGAAGGTATTTCGGACGAGGAACAGAAGCGGATGGAAAAGCTGATGGGCAAAATTCAGGAAAACATGATTCGATTCATGGTGAAAGAAGTGCCGGAGGACGAACCGGGTTTGGAGACAGAGGAAGCGGGTGAACGGAAACAATAATCTTGCGCAGTTTACGCGCCTGGTTTATGATAAGGATAAATCATGAATTAAAGTGAGGAATATTATGAATCTGCCGTCCGCGTTTTTGACGCGCATGCAGGAAATGCTGGGAGAGGAATACGAAGCATTTCTGCAGAGCTATGAATCCGGTCATTATCAGTCGCTGCGGCTCAATCCGCGCAAAACGGACCGGGAGGAATTTACAGAAAAATCGCCGTTTCATCTGACGCCGGTCGCATGGGAGAAAAACGGTTTTTATTACAGCGAAGAGGATACACCGGGCAAGCACCCCTATCACGAGGCTGGTGTTTATTATATTCAGGAAGCGAGCGCGATGGCGCCTGTCGGATATCTGGACGTACAACCGGGGGATTATGTGCTGGATCTGTGCGCTGCCCCCGGCGGGAAAAGCACCCAGATCGGTGCTGCGATGCAGGGAAAAGGTATTTTAGTCTGCAATGAGATCCATCCGGCGCGGGCAAAAATTCTTTCGGAAAATGTGGAGCGGATGGGACTGACCAATGCAGTTGTGACGAACGAAAGCCCGGAGCGACTGTCCGCTTATTTCCCGGAATATTTCGATAAAATTTTGGTGGACGCCCCCTGCTCCGGTGAGGGAATGTTCCGAAAGCATGAAGAAGCCTGCAGCGAATGGAGTCCTGAAAACGTGGAGCTGTGTGCAAAGCGGCAGGACAACGTGCTGGACAAAGCTGCCGCAATGCTGAAAAAAGGCGGCAGGCTGGTATATTCGACCTGTACGTTTGCGCCCCAGGAGGATGAAGGCAGCGTCGCACGGTTCCTTTTGCGGCATCCGGAATTTTCCATAAAAGAGACGCACCGTTATGACGGTATGGAGCCGGGCAGACCGGACTGGGCGGGAACCGAGCCCGTCCCGGACGGAATGGAAAAGACCATTCGTCTCTGGCCCCATAAGCTGCATGGAGAAGGACATTTTCTGGCGGTGCTTGAAAAAACAGGGGAAGTGCCGGAGGGATACCGGGCGCGCAGCCTGTATGGAATCCAGAAAGGAATTGCGCCTAAGGATTTTGCTGCATGGAAAGAATTTGAACGAGAAAGCCTGAAGAAGCAGTTTGATGGAATCTTTTTATTGTTCGGCGACCAGCTTTATCTTGCGCCAAAGGACATGCCGGCTTTAAAAGGCTTAAAGGTGCTGCGTCCGGGACTGCATCTGGGCACGATGAAAAAAGGGCGGTTTGAACCGGCACATGCGCTGGCACTTTCGCTTTCGCCCAAAGATGCAGTGCATTGCTGCAACCTTTCCGGTGACAGCCAGGAGGCAAGGCAGTGGATCAACGGCATGACGCTTTCCAAAGACGGGGAAAAGGGCTGGCAGCTGGTCTGCGTAGATGGATACAGCCTCGGCTGGGGAAAGCTGGCAGGCGGGATTTTAAAAAATCATTATCCCAAAGGGTTGCGCAAAACAATGTGACAGACGTGCTGTCTGTGCAAACCGCCGCAGGCGGAGCAGGACTCTGTTTTACATATGCAGGAACCCCAAAAATGGAGGAAAACATTATGAGATTTACACTGGATTACGATCAGTACGCTGCCCTGGCAAGGCAGACGGCAGCAGAGGGATGTGTTCTTTTAAAAAATGAGAAGGAGGCACTTCCGATCCGAAAAGGAGAGACAGTTTCCGTGTTTGGACGGATTGCCTTTACCTATTATAAAAGCGGAACCGGATCGGGCGGTATGGTAAATGCTCCCTATGTGACAAATATCCTGGACAGCTTAAAGGAATGCAAGGATATTTCTGTCAACGAAGAGCTGGAAGCGGTTTATCAGGACTGGATCCGGGAAAATCCCTTTGATATGGGAGAAGGCTGGGCGCAGGAGCCCTGGAGCCAGAAGGAAATGCCGGTCAGCGAGGCGCTTGCACAGAAAGCTGCGGCATCCTCTGACCTTGCTGTTGTTGTGCTGGGCAGGACAGCAGGCGAGGACATGGACAACAGCGCAGAGCCGGGAAGCTATCTGCTGACAGCAGAGGAGGAGGCGCTGATCAAAACCGTCTGTAGCGCATTCAAACGGACTGCCGTTGTGTTAAACGTCGGCAATATCATCGATATGAAATGGGTGGACCGCTACCAGCCCCAGGCAGTTTTGTATGTATGGCAGGGCGGTCAGGAGGGCGGACACGCGGCGGCAGATATCCTGACCGGTGCAGTGAATCCGTGTGGTAAGCTGAGCGATACGATCGCAGCAGATATTTCGGATTACCCGTCTACGGATCATTTTGGAGATGCTGTATGCAATGTGTATGCAGAGGATATTTACGTTGGCTACCGTTATTTTGAAACCTTTGCAAAGGAAAAAGTAAGCTATCCCTTCGGATTTGGTCTGTCCTATACGGATTTTTCCGTGGAGGTTCTGAATACAAGAATAGACGGTACGAAAGCAGAACTTACAGTTTTGGTTAAAAACATCGGTAAGACTGCCGGAAAAGAAGTCGTGCAGGTGTATGTCTGCCCGCCTCAGGGAAAGCTTGGCAAGCCTGTCCGGAATCTGAATAGCTTTTATAAGACGCAGCTGCTGACACCGGGAGAGGGGGAGGAGATAAATCTCGTCGTTTCCCTGGAAAAGAGTGCATCCTATGATGACAGCGGCGTAACCGGGGAGAAATCCTGTTGGGTGCTGGAAGCAGGCGCTTATGGCATCTATGTCGGAACAGATGTCCGCAGCGCGAAAAAGGTTTGCGAGGTGCAGTTAGACGAGTTGCACGTCATTTCCAGACTGGAAGAGGCGCTTGCACCGGTACAGCCATATGAGCGTCTGGTTCCGGTCGAAACGGGCAAAAAGGGCACAGACGGAGAGCCGGTTCTGGAAATCGGAAAACAGGCAGCGCCTCTGCGGAGTGTCGATCTGGCAGAAAGAATCCGGACTGAACGCCCGGAGGCAGAGGCCTGCATCGGCGATCAGGGCTGGAAGTTAGCGGATGTCTGTGATAAAAAGGTGACGCTGGAACAGTTTTTATCCCAGTTATCGGACGAAGATCTGGCATGCCTGGTCCGGGGAGAGGGCATGTGCTCTCCGAAGGCAACACCTGGCATTGCATCTGCATTCGGCGGTGTGACGGATTCCTTAAAGGCATTTGGAATCCCGGTTGCGGGCTGCTCGGATGGACCCTCCGGAATCCGTATGGACTGCGGAACCATCGCCTTTTCCCTGCCAAACGGCACACTGCTTGCCTGCACCTTTAATCCGGAGCTGGTGGAACAGCTTTATGAGATGGAAGGAATGGAGCTGCGCAAGAATCAGATTGACACGCTGCTGGGACCCGGCATGAACATTCATCGCAATCCGTTAAACGGCAGAAACTTTGAATATTTTTCGGAAGACCCCTGTGTGGCAGGTACGATGGCTGCAGCTCAGTTAAAGGGCATGGGAAAATACGGTGTGACCGGAACGATTAAACACTTTGCGGGAAATAACCAGGAATTTAAGCGGCACGATGCAAACGGCGTTGTTTCCGAACGTGCGCTGCGCGAGATCTATTTAAAAGGCTTTGAAATCGCAGTAAAAGAAGGACATGCCTACAGCATTATGTCTACCTACGGACCGATCAACGGAATCTGGACAGCAGGCAGCTACGACCTGCTGACGACGATTTTGCGGAAAGACTGGGGCTACCAGGGCGTAGTAATGACCGACTGGTGGGCGAAGATGAACGAGGAAGGCGAGGAAGGCTCCCAGAGCAATACGATTCCGATGGTGCGCGCCCAGAACGACGTTTACATGGTTGTTTCGGATTCTGCTTCGAACTCTGCAAATGACAACACGATGGAGGGCCTGGCAGATGGACGGCTCACAAGGGGACAGCTGGTCAGAAATGCAAAGAATATCTGTCATTTTCTGATGCGTTCTCCGGTGATGAACCGTTTCTGTGATCGGGAATTTGATGTATGTGAAGAAATTAACAATCCGGCAAAGGATGCGATGGCAGGAAATTTGATCGCAATCCAGAAAGTAGAAAAAGAGACAAAGCTCGATCTGGCAAAGCTGAGCACCCAGAAGGGCGTGCGCGCCGGGTATCTGCTGGACGTCTCCAAAGCAGGCAGCTATCAGATGATTTTTAAAATGCATTCCGGGGAAAATCCGTTTGCGCAGCTGCCGGTTTCCATCTTTGTCAACGGCGTCCTTCAGCAGACGACGACCTTTAACGGAACCGACAACAAGATCATAGAGCGTGCGGTAACGATAAGCTTTACGGAAAGCGGGGAAAACCAGCTGACGCTGTTCTTTGGCGAGAGCGGGGTTCGCATGGATGAAATCCTTCTGGTGCAGGAATAAAACGGCATACAGGGGCTTTGCGTACGGACTGGAGGAAACGTGAAGAAAGAGAAACAAAAAGACAGAGAGGATAGACAGATCTGCATTGTGTTCGCGACGGCGCTTCTTGCGTGCGCGCTCCTTACCGGCTGCGGTGCTGCGAAGGAGGACAATCTTTCGCAGGGAATTGCGCTGGTTGAGCAGATGGACTATGAGGGCGCGCTGACCTGCTTCGAGGCGGCAGCCCTGAATAAAGAGGATATGCGTCAGGTTTACAGAGGGCAGGGGCTGGCTTACATGGGCATGACGGATTATGAGAATGCAGCGGCGAGCTTTGAAAAGGCGCTGGGGCAGAGCAGCCCGCGTCCGGATGCGATGGATTATGACATCAACTATTATCTGGCGACTGCCTATTATCGGAACGGACAGGTCGACAAAGCGATCCATGTTTATCAGGCAATCACGGATCTGAAGCCCGGGGAAAAGACTGCCTGGTACTTAAAAGGGACCATGGAGCTGGAGCAGGGCAGTACGGACGCTGCGAAAGCCGATTTTGACAAGGCGGTTGAGGCTGCGCCGAACGATTACGACATCCGGATTGATATTTTCTGCAGCTGCAGCAAATACGGACAGGACGATCTTGGAAAATCCTATCTGGAAAATGTTCTGGACGGCGACGGGAAGCGGATTTCGGATTTCGATCTCGGCAGAATCAGCTACTACCTGGGTGATTATGAGCAGGCCCGTACCTCTTTGGAAAAGGCGCAGGAAAACGGCGGTGCGGAAGCAGCGTCCCTGCTCGGTCAGACCTATGAGGCGCTCGGTGACTACAATTATGCGGCGAGTGTCTATAACACCTACCTGCAGAACAAAACGCCGGACGCGTCTTTGTACAATCAGCTCGGGCTTTGCAAATTAAAGGGCGGCGATTATGAAGCGGCGCTTGCAGCGTTCCAGGCGGGTCTGGAAGTAGAGGGCAATACGGCGACGCAGTCGCTGATGTTCAACGAACTGGTAGCGTATGAATACCTTGGGCAGTACGACAAGGCGAAGCTTGCGATGGATCAGTACCTTGCTTTGTATCCGGACGATGAAAAGGCACAGCGGGAAGCGGTATTTCTGCAGACGCGGTAGCCCCACACACGGACAGGACAGTATAGTCGCATGGCTGCTTAGAAAGAAATGTAGGGAATGACTATGGAGAAACGTGTAAAAATCAGAAAAACGGTTTTTGGCGGCGCGATCGCCCGTATCTGCTGTCTGGCGTTGTGCCTTTGTCTCGGATTGTCGATATCGATGACGGCACAGGCAGCATCCGGGAAAAAAGTGACGCCGGTTACGATGGCAGCAGTCGTCGGGGAAGAAAAAACGGTGACGCAGCAGGCGGATAAAACCTCTGCAGCGCTTGGTATTTTACCGGCTGGCACGACAGTCAACGTATGCGGGCAGACCGGCAGCGGGAAAAGTGGCATGTACCAGATTGTCTATGGAAATGCGATCGGCTATATCACACAGGCAGCCTGTCAGTCGATCAGCGTGGATGCGGCGATGACGGCAGCGCTTGCTGCACAGGCGGAAGCGGTGAAACAGCAGGCGGCACAGGCGGAAGCAGCAGCGGCGGCACTGGCAGCGCAGCAGGCGGCACTGGCGCAGCAGGCAGCAGCACAGCAGGCAGCACTGGCACAGGCCCAGGCAGCAGCACAGCAGGCGGCACTGGCCCAGGCCCAGGCGGCCTCCATTCCGGCGGGCAGCGGCAACGTCATCTTCGTCGGGGACTCCCGCACGGGACAGATGGCGAATGCAGTCGGTGGAACGGCAGCATGGCCTGGTACGGCCTTTGTGGCATGCTTTGGAGGTGGCGTGGACTGGCTTTCCACCGCCCAGGCGAAAAAGGACGTCGACCAGTATGTGACGCCCGGCTCAGTGATTATTCTCAATTACGGCGTCAATGATTTATCACGACACAACGATTATATTACGACGATTAACCGATATGCACAGGATTGGATTTCGAAAGGTGCGACGGTGTACTTCGCCTCGGTCGGTCCGGTCGGGGAAAACGAATACGGAAAACGCAACTGGGCGGTAGAATATTTTAACAACCAGTTAAACAACCGGCTGGATGCCAGAATCGGACGACTGAATCTGTATGTGTTTCTGACGGGCAGCGGATATACCACGCAGGCAGACGGACTGCATTATGATGGTGCAACCTACGCAGCGATGTTCCGGTTTTTGATGCAGAGCATTGGAAGAATATGAAACAAAAATACGAACACATTCAGCTTCTGAGGGCGCTTGCCTGTATCGGAGTGTTTATCACCCACCTTGCACCGAGGCTGGGAGCGACGGGAAAAGCCGCGTGGCTTGCCAATCAGGGAGCGGCGGGCGTGTATCTCTTTTTTGTCCTCAGTGGCTATCTCGCCTGCTGTGACAGAAAGCTCCCGACGGCTGGGAAAAAAGAACTGCTGACCTATTATAAAAAACGTCTGGTGCGGATTCTTCCGCTGTATTATGGGGTGATCCTTTATAACATCCTGCTGCACGGGCTGATTTTAAAGGATATTCCGGCAGACCCGCAGGGCCTGTACTGGCTTCGGTATTTTTTCCTGACAAACAGCGTGATCCCTGCGCCGAATGATTTTTGGGGAAACCTGAGCGCAACGTGGACGATCAGCCTGTTTATGGCATTTTATCTGCTTGTGCCGGTCTTTGTGCGCCTGATCCGCGGCTGTACGAGCGCGTTTTTCTGCTATGTACTGGCATTGATTTTGCGGTATTTGTGGGTAAAAACCGGATACGGTGATTACATGATGATTTTTTACTACCTGCATTATTTTCTGCTCGGTATGCTGGTCTGGGAGATCCATCAGGCGGGAAGGCGTATCGGCGCGCAGCTGCTTGTCTATATCGGCATGATTGCGGCAGCAGGTGCGGTTTTGGCCCTTGGCAGGGCGCAGACGGATTCGTTTATTTGGTGGTCGTGGTGCTTTGGCATGTTACTGCTTGCAGGCAGTGGCTTTCGGTTCTGCAGGAAAGGAATCGGCGGTCGGATTTCGGACGCTGTGCTGTGGACGGATCGGTATTCGTATGAGATTTATCTGGTGCATGCCGTAATTTTAGAAGGGCTCGGCATGGTGCGGGTACAGATCGGACTGCCGAACGCAGCGTTTCTGATTCTGGCGCTGCTTCTGACCGGCGCAGGTGCGGTACTTTCCAAAAAACTGATCGAAGACCCCATCGCCGGACTTGTTGCCCGAAGCAGAATGTGATACCATAGCAGAAGCTTGGAAAAACTGACGCAAGCCAGGAAAACAAAAAGGAGAAAAAGATATGATTGACCAGTTAATTGCAAATATCAAAAAGACAAATGCTCCAATCGTTGTCGGACTGGACCCGATGATGAAATTTATTCCGGAGCAGATTCAGAAAGCTGCTTTTGCGGAATACGGCGAGACGTTAAAGGGCGCTGCAGAAGCGATCTGGCAGTACAATAAGGGCATCGTGGATGCAGTAGCGGATCTGATTCCGGCAGTAAAGCCGCAGATCGCCATGTATGAGCAGTTCGGCGTAGCAGGTCTGATCGCATTCCAGAAGACCGTCGCATACTGCAAAGAGAAAGGTCTGGCTGTCATCGGCGATGTAAAACGCGGCGATATCGGTTCCACTTCTGAGGCTTATGCGGTTGCCCATCTCGGAAAAGTAGTAGTGGGAGAAAAGAGCTATGCACCCTTTGACGAGGATTTTGCAACGGTGAATCCGTATCTGGGTTCCGACGGCATCAATCCGTTCATAAAGGTCTGCAAAGAAGAAAATAAGGGCATTTTTGTGCTGGTAAAAACTTCCAACCCCAGCAGTGGTGAGTTCCAGGATCGTCTGGTGGACGGCAGACCGTTGTATGAAATCGTCGGTGAAAAGGTTGCCGAATGGGGCAGCGAGTGCATGGGCAGCGAATATAGCAATGTTGGTGCGGTTGTTGGCGCAACCTATCCTGAAATGGGCAAGGCGCTGCGCAAGGTGATGCCGAAGTCCTACATTCTCGTGCCCGGCTACGGCGCACAGGGCGGCAAGGGCGCTGATCTGGTCCACTTTTTCAATGAAGACGGACTTGGCGCGATTGTCAACTCTTCCCGCGGCATTATTGCAGCATATCAGCAGGAAAAATATGCACAGTTTGGTGCGGCTAACTATGCAGACGCATCCAGACAGGCGGTTATCGATATGAGAGAAGATATCGCACAGGCGCTGCAGGGACGCAAATAAATGTAAACGTCAATCAGAATATAGAAAAAAATCGGGTGGAAGCTGTCAGGTGTTTGGCGCTTCCGCCTTTTTTGTGTCATAGGAAACTTCGTCCTATGACACAAAAACGCTCCGCGAGGATGCGCACTCGGCGCAGGGGTAGATGGTTGCTGAAGCAACCGCGCCTCGGCGCGAGAATGTGCCAAGGCACATTCTTTTTCATGTAGGAAACTTCGTCCTATGACACAAAAACGCTCCGCGAGAACCATAAGCGGTGGAGAGGAAGGCGGTCGCTTACGCAACCCTCTACAGACGTAAAAATCTTGCGGAGCAGATCGCCAGGCGGCTACGTTTATTGTGAGAATAGAGCACGCGGGGATGGACAAGTCGAAAAAAACGCAATATAATGAATGAAATGCAGTAACTGTGAGGGTATGGAACAGTTACGAAATGTAATAGATTGATGTCGGGGTCAAAAGCCCCCGACCTTGATGCCTACGGATTGTTCCGTGCTGCGCACTCCCACAATCCTGCCCGATAGTCGCATATCGTGGGATTATCATCCCACTTTTATGCTCCTATCGGGGCGGGTCAAAAGGTCTTTCACCCACCTATGAGCAAGCTCATGTGGGCTTAGACCTTTTGACCCTTGCATCATAAAATAAAAAACCGTACATCCATTATAGAATGTACGGTCCTTTTTTGTAAAGATGAAATACGCTGTCAGGCAGCGGATAGTATCAAAGATGGTACATGTGAGCTTATTTGTCGCTTAAAAGCTCCTTTGCACTGGTCAGCAGTCCCGCCATGTTCTGAATTTCGGACGGAATGATGATCTTTGTAGACTTGCCGTCCGCAACCTTTTCCAGAGCCTCCAGACTCTTTAAACGAAGTACAGAATCATCCGCTCCTGCATCCTTGATGAAACGCAGACCGTTTGCAGTCGCCTGCTGGACTTTCAGGATTGCTTCCGCTTCACCTTCTGCCTCACGGATCATCTTTTCTTTCTCTGCTTCTGCGCGCAGGATTGCAGACTGCTTTTCTGCCTCTGCTTCCAGAATTGCGGATTCCTTTTTACCTTCTGCTACCAGAATGGTAGATTTCTTTTCACCTTCGGCACGCAGGATCGCTTCACGGCGTTCACGCTCTGCCTTCATCTGCTTCTCCATCGCATCCTGAATTGCTGCGGGAGGAATGATGTTCTTTAATTCGACACGGTTTACCTTAATGCCCCAGGGATCGGTTGCGATATCCAGGGATGCACGCATCTTGGCATTGATCGTTTCACGGGAGGTCAGGGTCTGGTCCAGTTCCAGATCTCCGATGATGTTACGCAGGGTTGTCGCGGTCAGGTTTTCAATCGCCATGATCGGATTTTCAACTCCGTAGGTAAACAGCTTGGGATCTGTGATCTGGAAAAAGACAACGGTATCGATCCGCATCGTAACGTTATCCTTTGTGATAACGGGCTGAGGCGGGAAATCCGCTACCTGTTCCTTTAACAGTACACGCTTTGCAACCTTATCGACAATCGGCACTTTAAAGTGAAGGCCAACGCTCCAGGTATCCTGGTATGCGCCGAGACGTTCTACGACATAAGCCTGCGCCTGCGGTACGATCTTGATGCAGGACGCTACAATTGCAATTGCAAGAATTAAAATAATGAGTATTACCAGTCCACCTATCATAATTACCCTCATTTCCGCGGTCTTACCGCATGTTGTCAGCAGCCTCGCTGCTGTTTGTTACAGGTTCTTCTGTTTCGATCTCGTCCGGGACAACGATCAGTTTCACGCCGTCGATCTTTTTTACAATGACGACGGTACCCTCTTCAATCGTCCCCTCAGTTTCCTGAGATCTCGCTGACCACTCCATGCCTTTGAGCGTAACCTGTCCGCAGCTGTGCAGGTTATCAATCCTGCCGGTCACGATACCGCGTTCCCCAAGCATGCTGTCCACATTGGTCTTCGCCCTTCCAACATTGAAATAGCGCATGGCAACCGGTCTTGTAAAAACAAGCATCAGCACGGACACTACCAAAAACAGGATGACCTGCACCAGAACCGGCGCACCACAGGCAGCTGCTATCGTCGCAACAAGAGCTCCGGCTGCAAACCAGATTGTCGTCAGCCCCATCGTCGCAAGCTCAATCAGCACAAGTAAAATCAACAGAGCCAGCCAGGCAAATACTTCCGTCATGTAACTCCTCCTTTCCTGTGACTTATGACTATCATACTACAAAAATCATGCCCCGTCTACCAAAATACATGATGTCCGATCACAATACCTTCCCTGCTTCCTGCCCGTCTAAAATGCGTCGCTATTCCAACCGGGGTGCTTCCCGCCATCGCTTCCTGTGCCGCCTGCAGGCAGCTTGCCTTGATCTTTCCACTTGCGACAACGCGTCCAACCTGTCCGCTTCCCGCCGGTGTAAACTGTCCCGAAGCATAGATAACTCCCTTGACCGTATTCGGATAAGCGCCGCTTCTGACCCGATTCATCACGACTGCGCCGACAGCCACCTGTCCTTCGTAGGGCTCTTCTCCTGCTTCACACTGAATGAGCGCCGCCAAAAGCACGCTGTCGTCCGCTGCCAGTGCAGCAGCCTTGTTCGCTTCCTTTTCCGCCTGCGCTGCCTTTTCCTGCTTCTGTTTCTGTGCGGCAGCTTCTTTTTCCGCCTGCAGTCTCGCCGTTTCCGCTTCCTCGCGCGCTTTTACCTGCTCAACCGTCTCTCCGTAATCGATTTCAAAATCAACCTGGACATATTCCGAAGACACATATCCGGTCTTTCCGCCGTAATTGACCGCAACCCAGTCCGCCGTGATTTCCTGATCCTCGCTGAAACGGATCTGCTCTTCATCCACGACCTCATACTTTGCACCTTCTTCCAGCAGATCATAAATCGCAGCATCTGCTGAAGGTTCTTTCCGGATTCTCAAAGCGCCTGTTTTGGTCGTTGCCACAATCCGTCCCGCGTCTTTTGCCTCTTTCCGAGCTTCTTCCCCAAACAGCAGATAACCGTTATTTGCCCAGCCGGTCAGTTCGCCGGACTCAAGCTTTGTCCAGCCGTCCTTTTGTTCCAGCACTGTACCGCCACAGTCTGCATACAAATACCCTGCAAGCTCTGCCTCGCTGTCCGGTTCCGTCCTGACATTCAATACATTCTGAACGCTCGTCATCACGATTGTGCCGGTCAGGTCGTCCATTTTCATTCCATCACCGGACGAAGCTTTGGTTTTGCTGTCCGCACTGTCGGACGCTGCATCCGTTTCCTGCCCGCCGACTGCGGCGATCGCTGTATCTGCCGCATCATTTTGGGATGCTGCGTTCGGACTGACCTGTTCCTTATCCGCTCCTGTCAGCCACGCCTCCACGCCAACGCCCTTGTGCCAGTGCGCGCTTTTGCTCGATTCTGCCTCTGCCTGCAGACTGCTTCCGGCCGTCCACAAAAAGACAACTCCCAGCGCTGCAGCCCGCAGCCAGTGCTTCCCCCTTTTCTCAGATTTTCTACTCCAGCCCATAAATCGATGATCCTTTCTATCCCCTCATGTCCGCAGACAGCCTCAATAGATGGTTACAGTTCACCCGTACCCTTCCGAGTTCAGATTCCGTGCTTGCACGAAACGCTGAACTCAGAAGGGTACGAAGGGAGCGCCATTTTATGAGTAAAAAGAGCTGCAAAGCAGCGGAAAGCATCGAAGATGCGCTTTTGCGAATGGCGCGTGTGAACAGTAACAATAGCTGAGCCTCCATTGATTTTCCGCGCCTTTGGCGCTCCCAAAATCGGCTCATCAAATGTTACAATTATATTACATGATTAGCGTCATCATATCAAATCCGTCAATTACTGTCAAGTGTGCGCCCTGTGAGGATTCTATTGTCACGACTACAAAAAAGGCGTGTGAAAAACAATCCTTTTCCACATGCCTTTTTCGTTCTTTTTCTGTCAGAAACAACAGTTTTTTCCCTATCCTCTTCTGACGATTCCCTTACAATGCTGTTGAGACAAATGCCCCGGCTATGATACTATTTTAGTAAAAAACGTGATGTCCGATTACCTGTCCGGAACGACCGTTATTTCTTCTAAAAAACAGCTTGCCGCCGACCGGCTGTGCACCGGCTAATGCTTCGATTGCTGCCTGATAGCAGGCTGCATCTGCCTTGTCACTGCTCAGTGCCCTCTGCAGCGAACCGTTTCTAACAGGGGAAAACTGTCCTTTTGCGTAAACGACCTCGGTGATCGTATTGGGCTGCGATGCACTCTTGACGCGGTTCATGATGACATTGCCTACCGCAACCTTACCAACGTAGGATTCACTGCCTGCTTCACAGTAAATAATATTTGCAAGCAGTTTTAATTCCTCTGCGGATATCGCTGCGGTCTGCGCCGCCTGGGCAGCCAAAGCTGCCTGCTGGGCTTCCGCTGCGAGCCGTGCTGCTTCCTCGGCTGCTGCCTTTGCCTGCGCTTCCGCTTCGATGCGTGCTGCTTCCTCGGCTGCTGCCTTTGCCTGCGCCTCCGCTTCGATGCGTGCTGCTTCCTCGGCTGCTGCCTTTGCCTGCGCTTCCGCTTTGATGCGTGCTGCTTCCTCGGCTGCCTGTACTTCTTCTATCTCATTCTGTGCTGCTTCACTCGCCTCTGCCTGTAAAGCTGCTGTTTCATCCTGCTGTACTTCTTCCTCTGCAAAGAATTCATCTTCGGATGCTGTTTCTCCTGTCCGTTCAGCGATCACCTGCTCATTGGCTGCAACAGCCTCTTCGTTGGAAATCTCTGTCTCGACCAGATTTTCAGCCGGTACCCATCCTGCAATTTCTCCCGCCTGGATCTGCACCCAGTCGTTGTACTTTGCAAGGATCGCCACATGACCGTCCTCCATGACCTGACCAATCACCGCAGACGCTGTATTTGCTTCTGCATGAATGTCCAGCATGTCTTTCGCATCAATGACACCGATACCACTTGCCATAGCGGTTGTCGTATATGCACCCATCATCATAACAGATGTTAAAATGCCGACTGCACTACGAAACAACTTTCTGCCTTTTCCGTTCATTCTTACCTCCATAAATCTTACTCTGCTTCCCCAGCCATTCTGCCGGTGAAATTCAGGAGCTTTTTGTGGGACGCTCCCTGTTACAGAGCTGTTTCAATTGTTACAAACTTATTAACAATTGTTACGCATGATATGATAGCAATATTACAATCAAATGTCAAGCCGTTCACCCGGAACCACAAATTTCCGTTAGTTCCCCACAAAAGTTTTTCTTCTATTGTGATATTTTTACAACAAACCTCCGAAATCATCGCCTTTTTCTTACTATTTTTCAAAGTTTTCAACAAATGCCGCTTTAACATAGTAAATTCTCTTTTCATAAAAAGGACAGCCATTTTCTGCGGTTTTTTCGATTTTTTATCAAAAAAAGAAGACCTGACGGGCAATGTCATTAAGTTAATTTAAAAATTAAAAAAAGCAGAATGCAAGTAGGTAAAATCTCACTTGTATTTTGCTTTTTTCATTTTGTTATCTATTTTTTTGCACGGCAAACAGACAGATGGATTGTACATCTGTCTATAATCCTATATAATGATGAATGGTTATGCTACCCTGTATAGAAAACTTACTGACGCCTGAGGTTTGACTTTCCGAGGGTCTCGACGCCCAGGTCTTATTGGTAATATATGTTTTTCTATCAGTTTAACCACATCAGGTGGACGAAGTTTCCGTTTGCGTCGCAGATATTCTCTGCAAATGTAAATGGCAATAGTAAAGTTCACCTGATTTTTCTTACTTATATTTTCTGTGTGTTCAACTACATATGTTGTAATTAATTCGCAGTAATTATATAAGGTCAATCTTGCAAATATTTCTTGCTTTATGTAATCCACTTTTTTGGCATGAAAACTAGTTAGCCCTATAGCATATTTCAATTCACGAAATGATGTTTCTATGCCCCATCTTAAGTGATATAATTCCTTAAGTTTTTCTGCCGAAAAGCAAAAACGGTCCAAGTTTGTAATTACTGTTTCGTAGGAATCATCTGCTATTTTAAACCTTGCAATTCTAAAGGAGATAGGATAATCCTCTTTGCTTCCTATTGGAAGATAATCAAAGGTTTGTACTGTTGGCATGAATTTATATCCTGCTTGTTTCTTTGACTTAGTTTGATTTCGTGTCAGAATCAGATTGATATCCATATCAAAAACTGCCGTTTGTGGAAGTTCTAAGCCTGATGCAATGCCATTGCTGTGAACATCTTTTATTCTAATCAAAAATTTCCAGCCTTTTTCTATTGCGTGAGACATAATGTTATAGTTTTCATATCCTCTATCAGCAATTAATATAACTTTGTCCAATGTCACCCTTTCTATCATTTGAATGCATGCTCTGTGTTCTTGATACGTAGAGGCAGTTTGAACCAATGCATCAATATAAGTTCTGTTTAAAACATCATACAGGGCATTTAGATGTAAGTGATTACCGGTTGCACCAAGTTGATTTGATTTCCAAAGAGTTTCCGGGGCGTTTAGATTCGGTGCAATAGTTAGATTGCTGCCATCGCAAGCCAAAAGTTGATATCCCTCATATAAGTTTTTTGTTTGAGCATTTTCTTCTGTAAACGCATGAAATAAGTATTCAAATGCTTCTGGTAGAATTTTAGCCCGCTGCTGTGTATACGCTGAAACAGTAGGAGCATTCACATCAAAATCGAAAAAATCCAAGAGTTCTTTATTCAGCGTGCAACCGCCGGAATTCATGGTAATGCCAACACATGTCTTAAAATTAATTTTGCGGTTTCTTGAAAAATCAGTATCTGGATTTTTCAAGAACAAAGATGGATTTCTTGCCAATTCTGAAATTAGATTTTCTAGTGAAACCGTAACCTTTTCAATATAGTGACTCATAATGTATCCTCCTTGCAATCAAGATATTCCTTAATTACAAGGGCCGCTTTCGCAACCTTAATATATATCGGTAGCGAAAGCGGCCGCACATTCTATCTTGTTTGTCAACTATTTTTACAAAATAAAAAGACTCCTATATTATTTCTAATATAAGAATCTAATTATTTTTCCTTAACTTAATGACATTGACCTGACGGGATTATTTTTTCCATCAGATCTTCCTTTATTCCTGTTTTTAACATTTTTGTAACAAACTATTTTACAGGCTTCTGGACTTTTCCACCGCAGTGATGACCGCATCGGTCACTGCGCCGCGGAAGCCTTTTTCCTCTAAAACGCGTACCGCCTGAATCGTGGAGCCTGCCGGGGAGCAGACCATATCCTTTAACTCTCCCGGATGCTTTCCGGTCTCAAGCATCAGCTTCGCGCTGCCGAGCACAGCCTGTGCAGCGCATTCATATGCCTGGCTGCGCGGCATGCCTTCCGCAACTGCACCGTCCGCCATCGCTTCGATCAGCATAAAAATCCAGGCAGGCGCACAACCGCTGACGCCGGTCAGCACATCCATCAGGCGTTCCGGAAGCTCAACCGTCTTGCCGAAACTGTCCAGGACAGCCGCCGTTTTTTCTTTCATCTCAGGAGTTACCCTGCTGCCATAGCAGACTCCGGTACAGCCTTCCCCGACCAGTGCCGGCGTATTGGGCATCGCACGCACAAACGGAAGCGGCGCACAGAACTGCTCTTCCAGCCACGCAAGGCTTTTGCCTGCCGCAATGCTCAGAATCGTCTTACCGGTCAGGTCAATGTCGCTGATCTGTCCGATCACTTTCTCCAGAAACTGCGGCTTTACGGCAAGAATCAAAAGCTCTGCCTGCCGCGCGGTTTCCAGGTTATCGCCTGTCACCGTGATGCCAAACATTTCATGTACTTTGCTTTCGGTCTCCGCCGTTTTTGCAGAACCGTAAATTTCCTCCGGCACAGCCAGGTGATTTCTCAAAACCCCTCCAATCATCGCCTGCGCCATATTTCCAAGTCCGATAAAACCGATTTTCATCTGTGCCTCTCATTTCTGCGCACGCTTTTTGCGCATGTCGAGTTTGTGTCAAGTGCGCGCAGACACAAATCTCGAGCTTAAAAAATGTTATTTTTCAAGCTTCGACCTTCTTTCAAATCGCCCTCTGCCGATGCGCTTCATACATCAGAATCGAAGACGCCACCGCTGCATTTAACGACTCCACTTTGCCCTCCATCGGAATTCGGATATAACAGTCCGCAAGCTCTGCAGTCTCTTCCCGCAGGCCGTTGCCCTCGTTACCGATCAGAAATGCCGTCCCCTTTGTGTAATCCTGACAGGCATAGGAATTTTTCCCGCGCAGATGCGCCGCGTATACGCTGACACCCGCCTGCTGTACCTGATGAACCGCCGCCGCAAAATCGTCCGCATAATAAAACGGAACGCGGTAGATGCTGCCCATCGTCGAACGGATAACCTTCGGGTTGTACAAATCGACTGTATCCCGGCTCATGATAATCCCGGAAACGCCTGCGCCCTCACCGGTTCGCAGCATCGTACCGAGGTTGCCGGGATCCTGTATATTTTCCAGAAGCAGAAACAGCGGTGCTTTGTCCCGCAGCATTTCTTCTATATTATAGTGAAACTGTTTCAGCACGCATAAAACGCCCTGTGGCGTGCAGGTATCCGATATTTTAGAAAAAACGCTGTCGGAAACAACTTCGTAGCCAACCTCTTCCAGATGCTCCCTGCAGCTGCACTTTTCCAGAAAGGATTCCGAAACATAGACCTCCTGCAGCTGCTCTCTCGGTGCTTCCAGAAACATCTTCACACCCTCTGCCAGAAAAACGTCCTCCGTTCTGCGCAGCTTCGACTTTTGATTCAATTGTACCAGCCTTTTGATCCGGCTGTTGGATGCTGCAGTAATCATGCAGGTTCCTCCGTTGATCTTTATGAAAACGCACAACGGCCACACACGTTTCGTGTGCAGCCGCCCCTTTGCGTCCTGTATCGTCAGGTGGCCAGCGCTTTGCTGACCTGATAATGATATTCGGGAATCTCTTTCTGCATCGCAAGCGCTTCCTCGATATCATAGTCTACAAATTCGCCGTGTTTGTAAGCCACAACACGGTTCGAGCTGCCTGCGCAGAGGATGTCTGCCGCATAAGCGCCCATGATAGAAGCATAATAACGATCCAGACAGGTCGGGCTGCCGCCTCGCTGCATGTACCCCAGGATGGTTGCTCTGGTTTCCACACCCGTTGCTGCTTCAATTCTCTTCGCCATGGAAGTAGAATGACCGATACCTTCTGCATTGATGATCAGATGGTGAGTTTTGCCCTTTTTCCGGTTGTTGATAATATTGTTAATCAGCTGCTGCTCGTCATAGTCGTACTTTTCAGGAAGAAGGATATCCTCCGCGCCGGTGCCGACGCCGCACCACAGTGCGATATAACCGGCATTTCTGCCCATTACTTCGATAATACTGCAACGTTCATGTGAAGATGAAGTATCCCTTACCTTATCGATTGCCTGCATCGCGGTATTGACTGCCGTGTCGAAACCGATCGTATATTCGGTACATGCAATATCCAGATCGATCGTGCCCGGCAAACCAATCGTATTGATTCCAAGTCTGGACATCGCCTGCGCACCTCTGTAAGAGCCATCGCCGCCGATAACAACCAGACCGTCGATGCCGTGTCTGCGGCAGATCTCCGCGCCCTTTTTCTGTCCGGCTTCGGTCTTAAATTCCAGACAACGTGCGGTTCCCAGAATCGTACCGCCCTTCTGGATGGTATCCGAAACACTGCGGGCATCCATATCTATGATTTCTTCATTTAACAGGCCCTGATAGCCTTTTTTAATGCCTTTTACTTTGACGCCGTTGCAAATCGCTTTCCGAACAACCGCACGGATTGCCGCATTCATACCCGGCGCATCTCCGCCGCTTGTAAGAACTCCAATTGTCTTTATCTTAGCTGCCATTGTTCCTCCTGTCTGCCGCTGCGGGCTGGACTTCAATCTTAAGATTTCAAAATCCGTAAAACCATTTTTTATTTTAATCGAAACGGGCTTTCTTTTCAATGGTTTTGTGAAACTTACATCAGCTTTACGTTTTCTTCTCCAAACAGCTCTTCCAGCTGCTTTAAAAGTGCCTCGTCCCCATGAACGGTCTGATTCGCCCCAAGCTGCTTCATCGCGCGCGGATTTTCCACATAAATCACCACGGTATCCTTGCCGTCAGAAGCTGCGATTGCCGAAAGCAGCTTTTTTTCCTGCTGCTGATAGGCTTCCATCGTCGGAAATTTAATCCAGAGCTTTTTGGGGATTTCGTCAAACGTCTGCACGGATTCACAGATCAGCTTCGCGTCTTTGTCCTCCTCTGCTGAAACGCGCCCCCGCAGGAGAACCTTTTCATCCTCCATCAGCTTGCTGCCGTACTGCTCATAGGTTTTCGGGAAAACGATAACTTCAATCGTTCCAACCAGATCCTCCACCTGTAAAAACGCCATCACCTTATCGTTTTTGGTATATTTGATCTTCTTTTCCTCAATAATTCCGCCGATAACCGCCTTTGCTCCGTCCTGAATATGGACGCTGTTTGTCTCCTCATCCAGCATAAAATCTGCCGTTGTATTAGAAATATTCCTGCGCCAGAGCTGCTCGTATTCCTGCAGCGGATGCCCGCTGACATACACACCGAGCACTTCTTTTTCAAAGGTCAGAAGAATTTCCTTCGAATATTCCCCGACATCCGGGAAGCGGATTTCATAGTTTTTCTTTTCCGACTCGTCCACCAGATCGAATAAGGAAAGCTGTCCCGCCATATTATTTTTCCGATTCTGCTGATTCTGATCCATCAGCTGTACAAATACGCTCATAAACTGCTTGCGTGTTCCCTCAAGGCTGTCGAATGCACCCGCTTTGATGAAGTTTTCCACGTTGCGCTTATTGACTTCCGTATCGGACATTCTGGAAAGAAAATCCTGCAGGTTTTTGAATACGCCCCGCTGCTTCCGCTCTGCGATCACCGCGTCCGCAACCGGATGTCCTACACCCTTGATCGCGGTCAGTCCGTACCGGATTGATTTGCCCGATACCGAAAATCCCGGCTCTCCCTCGTTGATATCCGGCGGCAGAATCGCGATTCCCATCTGGCGGCAGACCAGAATGTATTCCGCCACTTTTCCGGGGTTATCGATTACAGAAGTCATCAGGGACGCCATAAATTCCACCGGATAATAATATTTCAGGTAAGCCGTCTGGTAAGCGACAACCGCGTAGCATGCGGCGTGGGACTTGTTGAACGCGTATTTTGCAAAATCCATCATTTCCGCGTAAATTTCCAGACCGACCTTTTCCGGAATGCCCCGGGCCACACAGCCGGGCACGCCCTCCTCGGGATTGCCGTAAACGAAATTCGCCCGTTCTTTTTCCATGACAGACTGCTTTTTCTTGCTCATCGCACGACGAACCAGGTCGCTTCGTCCCATCGTGTAGCCGCCGAGGTCGCGCACAATCTGCATAACCTGCTCCTGATACACGATACAGCCGTAGGTCGGAGACAGGATCGGTTCCAGCTCCGGACAGGAATAGGTGATTTCGTCATGATTGTTTTTTCCTTTAATATATTTTGGAATAAAGTCCATCGGTCCGGGACGGTACAGGGAAATACCCGCGATGATATCCTCCAGGTTCTGGGGCTTTAGCTCCTTCATGAAGCTTTTCATCCCGCCGCTTTCCAGCTGGAACACGCCGTCCGTCCTGCCGGTGCAGAGCGAATCCAGCACTTTTTTATCGTTATAATCCAGATGCTCCATATCGAGCTTCACACCGGTGTCATGCTCAATCATCTTGACCGCGTGGTCGATTACTGTCAGGGTTCGAAGCCCCAGAAAGTCCATTTTTAACAGTCCGAGCTCTTCCAGCGTCGTCATCGTAAACTGCGTTGTGATCGAACCATCCGACCCCCGTGAAAGCGGTACAAAATGATCTGCCGCCTCCGGACAGATCACAACCCCTGCTGCGTGCATCGAGGTGTGGCGCGGCAATCCCTCCAGCCGTTTACTCATATCAATCAGCACGTGCACCTGTTCATCGCTCTCGTAGAGCTTGCGCAGCTCTGCGTTCATTGACAGTGCCTTATCAATCGTCATGTTCAGCTCGTTCGGAATCATTTTTGCAATCGAATCCACAAAGGAATACGGCAGATCCATGACGCGCCCGACGTCGCGGATGACACCCTTTGCCGCCAGCGTACCGAATGTGACAATCTGCACAACCTTTTCTTTTCCATATTTGCGTCCGACATAATCGATGACCTCCTGTCTGCGTTCATAACAGAAGTCGATATCGATATCCGGCATGGAAACTCGTTCCGGGTTCAGGAAACGCTCAAACAGCAGGCTATAACGGATCGGATCAATATTCGTGATATGCAGGCAGTAGGAAACGATGCTTCCAGCTGCACTTCCACGTCCAGGTCCTACCGGAATACCGTTTTCTCTGGCATAGTTGATAAAATCCCACACGATCAGGAAATAGTCCACATATCCCATGCGCTTGATAATACCCAGCTCGTATTCCAGACGCTTCTGCAGCGTGCCGTCGTCCTCCGGATAGCGCTCTTTCATGCCGTCAGTGCACAGCTTATTCAAATATCCCCAGGAATCATAGCCCTCCGGCACATCAAAATGCGGCAGCTTCGTCTTACCAAACTCGATTTCCACATGACAGCGGTCTGCAATTCGCTGTGTATTTTCCACTGCCTCCCACGCATAGGGAAACAGTCCCTTCATCTCTTCTTCGCTTTTGACGAAATACTGACCGCCCTCGTAACGCATCCGGTTTTCGTCGGAAAGCTTTTTGCCGGTCTGGATACACAGAAGGATATCGTGGGGCTTTGCGTCCTCCGCATAGGTGTAGTGCACGTCGTTCGTGCATACTAACGGAATGTCCAGTTCTCGCGACATCTGTAAAAGCGCCATGTTTACGGTCTGCTGCTCCGGGATCCCATGATCCTGCAGTTCCAGAAAATAATTATCCTTCCCAAAAATCGACTGATACTTTAATGCGCATTTTTTTGCTTCCTCCGGCAGTCCTTTCTGGATATAGCGCGGCACTTCACCTGCCAGACACGCAGACAGCGCAATAATTCCCTCGTGAAATTCCTCCAGAACCTCCATATCGACACGCGGCTTGTAATAGTAACCCTCCGTAAAACCGCGGCTGACGATTTTGCTCAGATTCGCGTAACCAGTATTATTTTCCGCCAGAAGCACCAGATGGTAATACCGGTCATCCCCGCCGGCAATCTCCCGGTCAAAACGGGAATTGGGCGCAACATAGACCTCACAGCCCAAAATCGGATTGATACCCTCTGCCCGCGCCGCACGGTAAAAATCGATCACACCGTACATTGCGCCATGGTCGGTAATCGCTGCAGCCGTCATGCCCAGCTCCTTGACTCGTTTTACATATTCTTTGATTTTATTGGAACCGTCCAGCAGGCTGTACTCTGTATGGACGTGCAAATGTGCAAATGCCATATTTTTGTAATTTCCTATTCTTGTTCTGTCTGGGTTTCCTTTGCTGTCCCATCGGGCGCAGAGAAGTCGAAGGCAGGGCTTTCTGTCCCGGTTTCCGACTTTTGCCCGCTCTTTGTCACAGACCTCGTGCCGATGCTGCCTGTCCGGTCGGATGCTGCCGCATTGTTTTCACTGATGCTGTCTGCTTCCCGGTCAGATACAGCGCTGTTTTGACTGACTGCGTTTTGTCCGGACACATCACCGTTTTCATGAACCTCTTTTACACTGCCTTCTCCGCTGTCTGTCAGTACAAGTCTGTCGTTTTCCACTTTCCATGTCTCGTACCAGCTTCCTTCCGCGTCCGAAAGGTTGACATGAATCCTATCGTTTTCCCCGGATAAAATCTGTATTTTCCCGGAATCTGATCCAACCTGCCGCAGGATACTCTTTAACACTGCTTTGCCGTTTTTATACTGTAACAGCTCTTTTTCACGGATTTCTTCTAATCGATACTCTGTCAGTGTGCGCAGGCTGATGTCATAATATCCCGGCGCGGCTTCTGTCCCGGCAGTCCATGCCATCAGATCGCCGTCATCGTCCAGCTCAAAGTGCCCCATCTGTTTTAACAGGCGCACTGCTCCTTGCTCCTGCACACCAAACAGCATGTCGCTGACGCCGGACACTTCGTAGCCACGATACAGCACAAAGGCGCTTCCCAGCTTTTCCAGCTCCTTAAAGGCAAAATTCTCTTCTTCCAAAACTGCGCCGTCCGCGCCGACAAACCACAGGTCGCATACCGGCGCGCCGAACGCTCCGTCGTACCTGCCGATCGCCGCAAATGTTTCTTTTTTGCCGTTCCCATCGTAATCCGCCGTCTCTGCAAAACACAGCGCATCGTCCGGGTACTCCTGTACCTCCAGAATCTGTGCAACCGCCTGACTGACCGTCGCGCGGGCTGTTTTCTGCACTTTATTCAACCGGTTTTTCGTAAATTCGTTTGGAATATCCTCCAGGCTCTCCAGCGCTTCTTCCTGCTCCAATCTCGACGGAAAGAAAAATCCATCCCCGCTGATCGTCTCCGATGCTTTGGTCAGCTTTCCCTGATCCAGGCTGCTGATACACCAGCTGTACTTCGCAACCGCATGATCGATTCCTTCTTCCTGTCCGACCGACTGCCCGGCTTCTCTGCAGCGATAGGCAATTTTGTCCTCCCCAATTGCATAAAACCAATAGGTATATTCTGTATTTTCATCCGTCTGCGTGTAGAACTGCTCTTCCAGCTTTTCCTTCCACGCCTGTGCCTCTTCATCCGAATCCTTTGCAGACACATACGCCAAATATTCCGACGCTGTCAGCTCCCGATACGAACACTCTGCAAATCCGTCCGCAGCTCTTTCATAAAAAACAGGAACCGTCTCTTCTGCACTGTCCCATTCCGAAACAAGCGGATCGTACACAGTCTTCTCTACAGGATAAAACGTACAAACGCCGTCCTTTGTCGTTTCGATCGTCTCGGCATCCTCCAGAAGCTTTTCGCACTTTTGATCTTTTACCGTCCAGACAGCCGCCTGTTTTTTGCCGGAGACTTCCGTTTCCAGAATAACAAAAGGATTCCCGATTCCCGTCACCTGCTGCAGTCCGGTTACGACGATTCCTTTTTCCAGAAGCCTTGCCGACTCGCCGTCATAATACCAGAGATCGCCGGAAATCCGCCCGCGCGCTGTCAACGGCGTGCTCTCAAACATCAGCAGAAAGCTTTCATTTGCGTTGCTGTCATACTTCGCCATGTTCTGCAGGCAAAGCGTCTTGTCCCCGTACTCCTTCTGCGAAAGAACTGCCGTCAGCGCTGCGTTTTCCGCGCGGCTTAAGCGATCGTGTCCCGCCAGCTTGCCGGTAAACGCATCCGATTTCTGCGCGTATGCTTCATAAACGGAGTCGGTCACTTCTGTCATCAGGGCCGGAATTTGAGGAGCTGTTGCTGCCGCAGATTCTGTAGCAGTGTCGGTCTGCGTTTCGCCGGTCGCAGGCATCTCGCTGTCTGCTGTTGCCGCGGTATCGCCGTGCTGCCCTTCGCCGCCGGTCGCTGTTATGCCGTCCTGTGTCCCACCATCGGTCGCAGCGGTGCTATCCTGCACCTCATCATCGGTCGCTGCAGCGGTGCCGGTTCCTGTACTGACATTCTGTGTTTCACCTGCTACAGACGTCTCGCCATCTGCCGTTGTCACAGCATCGCTACCCTGCGCCATAGCGTCTGTTGTTTCCCCTTCCCAAAAGCTCTTTCCGGCTTGCTGCGCTCGCGCTGCATATTCACTGATATTCGGCGTGCAGCCTGAAAACAGCATCGTCGCTGCCATCAGACATGCTGCTGTTACCTGTTTTCTTTTCATTCGTATCGATCCCCTTATCTTGTTGAGTTGAGTATACCATGCCCGTTTGGAAAATTCCATCCTTATCAGACCGGCATCTTCCGATAAATGTTTCGCCAGCCGATACCATTACGCTTTGTCCCGCTCTGTAACATAAAAAAAATGTGCCTTGGCACATTCTCGCGGAGCGTTTTTATCGTATGGAAACGAAGTTTTCTATACGATAAAAAATCCCACATCCACCACCGAAGCAGCATAACGCTGCCGCGGCAGGACATGGGATTTTATAATGTGCCTTGTTTGTAACTGTTCAGAACAGGTCGAAGCACTTGCTGCTGAGACCGTAAGAATATGATTGAGTCATGCAAAATCCCATCGGCGAAGCCGATTTGGAATGGATTTTGCATCGTAACTGTGAGGGAACTGAACAGTTACCCTTATTTTACAAAAGGGTGGATCTTACAGATACTTCTTCAGATCTTCTGCCTTATCCAGCTTCTCCCAGGGCAGATCCAGATCGTTGCGGCCGAAGTGACCGTATGCGGCAGTCTGCTTGTAGATCGGGCGGCGCAGGTTCAGCATCTTGATGATGCCTGCCGGGCGCAGGTCGAAGTTCTCACGGATGATCTCAACCAGTTTCTCATCGGAAATCTTGCCGGTGCCGAAGGTGTCTGCCATGATAGAGGTAGGCTGTGCTACACCGATTGCGTAAGACAGCTGGATTTCACACTTGTCAGCCAGTCCTGCTGCAACAATGTTCTTTGCAACATAACGTGCTGCGTAAGCTGCGCTTCTGTCAACCTTGGTGCAGTCCTTACCGGAGAAAGCACCGCCGCCGTGACGTGCATATCCGCCGTAGGTATCTACAATGATCTTACGGCCGGTCAGACCAGCGTCACCGTGAGGTCCGCCGATTACGAAACGTCCGGTCGGATTGATGAAGAACTTGGTGTTCTCGTCGATCAGCTCTGCAGGCAGGATCGGATCAAAAACATATTTCTTAATATCTTCGTGAATCTGTTCCTGCGTTACATCCGGGTCATGCTGTGTGGATAATACAACCGCCTCCAGGCGAACCGGCTTGTTGTTTTCATCATATTCTACAGAAACCTGGCTCTTGCCGTCGGGTCTTAAATAGGTCAGTGTGCCGTCTTTTCTTACTTTGGTCAGCTGCTGTGCCAGCTTGTGCGCCAGAGAGATCGGGTAAGGCATATATTCCTCTGTCTCGTTGGTTGCATAGCCGAACATCATACCCTGGTCGCCAGCGCCGATCGCTTCCAGCTCTTCCTCAGACATCTGGTTTTCTTTTGCTTCCAGAGCCTTGTCAACGCCCATTGCGATATCGGAAGACTGCTCGTCGATCGAAACCATAACAGCGCAGGTGTTACCGTCAAAGCCATATTCAGACTTGTCGTAGCCGATCTCCTTAACCGTCTCACGAACGATCTTCGGAATATCTACATATGCGTTAGTGGTGATTTCACCGGTTACCAGTACGAAACCGGTACAGCTTGCTGTCTCGCAGGCTACACGGCTCATCGGGTCTTTTTCCATCAGTGCGTCCAGAATTGCGTCGGAAATGGCATCGCACATTTTGTCGGGATGTCCTTCTGTTACAGACTCAGAAGTAAATAAACGTTTTTCCATCTGTTCCTCCTTAGATGTTTGCTGTGAAAAATAGGATCCTGCTCTACAGGATTCTTTTCTGTAGAGCATTTTTGTATTGGAAACAAAGCTTCCTGTACAAAAAAGATCCGCTAAAAAGCGGATCCGATAGTTTGATAATCAAATCCTCTTATTGTTCGATTGCTTCCGTCCCGGAAACGGGACTTCTATTCGCTCAGGCTGGCACCTTCCGAAAAAACGGGGTTGCCGTGGCTTCACAGATCCTATGTATCTCCACCACTCTGAATAAGAGAAGGCACAATATTGAATTTTCTTATCAGGTACTCATTTAAAATACTATAGCGCCCTGTATTTGTCAACAGGACAATTTCTGAAAAGTGTCTCAGCCAATCTTCAAGCGGAATTTCTGCAATTCCCGTTCGGATTCCACCTTTTCGATCTGGGCGCCGAGGCTCTGCAGTTTTGCTGGAAAATCCTCGTATCCGCGTTCGATATAACGGATATCGTCAATGACAGACATTCCTTCCGCTGCCAGCGCTGCGATAACAAGTGCTGCTCCGGCACGAAGATCCGGTGCATTGATGCTCGCTCCGGTATACCGGGAAACGCCGTCGATGATCGCAGTATTCCCTTCCACCTTAATGCTTGCGCCCATGCGGATCAGCTCGTCCACGTAGCGGAAACGATTTTCAAAAATACTCTCTGTTACAATGCTCGTGCCGCAGCACAGACCCAGCGTCACCGCGATCTGGGGCTGCATATCCGTCGGAAAGCCCGGATACGGCAGAGTCTTTACCTGTGTATGTTTGAGCGGTCTGGAAGCCACTACCCGGACAGCATCATCCGACTCTGTCACTTCACAGCCGATTTCCGACAGCTTTGCAGAAATGGATTCCAGATGCTTCGGAATCACGTTTTTGACCGTCACATCGCCGTGCGTCGCAGCGGCAGCAAACATAAACGTGCCGGCTTCGATCTGATCCGGGATGATCGGATATTCCGTCTTATGCAGTCGCTCTACACCACGGATCCGGATCACATCCGTACCTGCGCCCTTGATATTGGCTCCCATGCTGTTTAAAAAGTTCGCCAGATCCACAACATGAGGTTCTTTTGCCGCATTTTCGATCGTTGTTCTGCCCTCTGCCAGCGCTGCAGCCATCATGATATTGATTGTCGCTCCAACACTGACAACGTCCAGATAAATGTGTGCACCGCACAGATGGGACGCTTCCGCCGTAATCATGCCATGCGCAATCTCAACCGTCGCGCCCAGTGCCTTGAACCCTTTGATATGCTGGTCGATTGCACGGCAGCCGATATCGCAGCCGCCCGGCAGTACAACTGTAGCCTTTTTATATTTTCCAAGAAGGGCGCCCAAAAAGTAATAGGATGCCCTGATTTTCTTGACAGAATCACCATTAACCGTTAAGTCATGAATCAGAGAACCGTTAATTTTAACGGTGTGACGGTCAACCCGCTCCACGTGAGTGCCAATCCCCGCCATCGCGTCCAAAAGGATGTTCGTATCCCGTACATCCGGCATATTTTCGATCAGTACGGTCTCATCCGTCATCAGGGAAGCAGCCAGAATCGGCAGCGCCGCGTTTTTTGCGCCCCCGATTTCAACCTCGCCGACCAGCGGATTTCCGCCATTGATTGCATACTGTTCCATATTTCCTCTTATTTCTGCTGCACAAGCAGCCTGTCCATCGCATCAATTTCCTCTTTCAGCGCCTGAAAAAAGAAATCCCTGAATTTTATTTTCGAATCTGTTTTGCTGCGTATGCAGCATCCGCACGCAGCATCTATTTATTATAATCTTCTTCTGTTTTTCGTCGTTTATGCACGTCAAAAACGGCAAAAAGAATCCTTTACCGTCCTTGTGGTTATAGCATATTCCACTTCATTTGTAAACTAAAACTTTCAGTTCAGGTAATTCAGCGGGTTCACTGCCTGTCCGTTAATCCGGATTTCAAAATGCAGGTGCGGTCCGGTGCTTCGGCCCGTGTTTCCGCTCAGGGCAATTTTCTGCCCCTGGCTGACCTTCTGTCCGACGCTGACCAAAACCTTGCTCAAGTGTCCATAGCGGGTTTCTCTGCCATCCGCATGCTGAATGTAAACGACGTAGCCATAGCCGCTGCCCCAGCCTGCCCTTGTAACCGTACCGCCGCTGGATGCCATGACCGCCGTACCGATGGGGGTTGCCCAGTCAATTCCCTTATGATTCGTGGACGCTCCCTTCTTGGGTGCTTTTCTGCCGCCAAAGCCAGAGGAAAGCCGTCCGCCGGAAATCGGCTTGATATAGGTCGGTGGAACCTTGGTTCCGCGCTCCACGATCTTCGGAATAGCCTCTACGATAACCTCTTCCTTCAAAATCTCCTGTGATTCCACAGCATCATTTCGATAAGTCACAAGTGCCGCTGCTTTTCGGAAGCCTGCAGAGGGCTGCTGACGCAGCTCTGTCTTTGTCGTATACCATTCGTCATTGTCGATATATACCACATCTGCTTCGTAGGTATCTTCCATATAAATCTGTTCCGTATGCACAACAGAAAGCTCCGGCTCCGGTACGGTGATGATCAGCTCATCACCGGTACGGATGACAGAATTTTCATTGTCCAAGGTTGGATTGATCGCAACCAGATTTGCAATCGCCAAACCGTTATCCTCTGCGATCTGGGAAAGCGTATCTCCCGCTTTTACTTCATAAATCTGCTCTTTCTGCTGATCCGCCGTCACCTCGGAAATCGCGGTTTCCAGCGGCGTGATCTCGTTTTCCATCAAATAGGCATCCACGATCTCGACCGTATCACCGAAATCGACGGAAACCGTGCCGTATTCCATCTGGGAAAAATCCACCGTTCCCTGATCCGGCTCAATCTCTTCAAACAGCTCGTCAAAAAAGCGTTCCGCCCCGGCACCTTCCCCCGCTGCGTGCTGCAGCTGTCCGGTGCTGTCGTCTTTTTTGGAAACCGAAGTCGTCAGGACATTCAGCTGTCTGTCCGGGTCAATCACAATATCTGCACGATAGGCATGTTCTGTATCGTACCGGTCAAGTGCAGCCTGTAAAAGTGCCCGAACGTCACTGCTGCTGCCCAGGTTTACCGTATATTCGTTGATTTTTACCGTATAAGCATGCTGCAGCGTTGTGGAAATGTTGCTTTTTAAAACATCATAAATCGCTTTATATAAGTTGTGCCGGCTGTCTGTATTTCCAAAAAGCAGCTCCTGCCCCTCGGAAGTGATTTCAACCGGGATATATACCATCGTGCCTTCTGTTTCAGTGATTTCGCGGCGCGCCTCGGCGACAAGCCTTTCTACCTCCTCCGGGTCGCTGCTGTTGCCAATTTCCGTTCCGTTGATGCTGACTTTATAAAAATTATCGCCTGTTTTCTGAAATCGTGGAAAAGACGGCACACCAAAAAGGAGTACCAGCAATGTGATTCCCGTCGTCGCAAACCAGGTCTTTTTGATCAGTCCTCTATATTTCTTCAATCTGTTCATCTTTTCTTCTTTTTCTTTTTGGCTACGCTGTAGCCGAACGTCCCAATTGCTTCCCCAAGTCCGTAATATGTGCCGTGGGAGTACACGATCGGGTCCGCTTTTTCCAGATGAAACCGTCCCGTTTCATCCATCCACTTCTCGTCCACACTGACCGAAACGACCTCTGCCACAAACATCGTGTGGCTGCCGAGCTCTGTCTTCTGCGTCACGCGGCATTCCAGGCTGACCGGGCTTTCCGCGATCTGCGGTACCGACACTTTCTGTCCCGGCCACGGTGTCAGATTCATTTCTGCAAATTTGTCCACGTCCCGACCGCTTCTGACGCCGCAGAAATCTGCTGCTTTCGTCAATTCCTTCGTCGTCAGGTTAATGACAAATTCTCCTGTCTCTTCAATACAATGATAGGAATATCTTTCCGGGCGCACCGAAATCGACACCATCGGCGGATTGGAACAGACCGTACCTGTCCATGCAACGGTGAAAATATTCGGCTTTCCGTCTTTGTCCGCAACCGAAACCATGACCGCCGGAAGCGGGTAAAGCATATTGCCCGGCCGCCAGTTTACGCGGCCCATTAAAACAGCCCTGCAATCTGCGCCGCTGCCAGAACAATATTCGCCAGCGCGGTCACGAGGGTAATAATCATCAGAGGTCTGAGTCCTCTGCCCTGCTTCTGCAAATGCTCATTGCGGCGGACAAGTTCGTCATTCTGTGCCGCTATCGCTTCGGTCTGCTTCTTTACTTCATCTACGACAACCGCCTGTACGTTGCGGTATACCTTTACGTTTTCCTTATGGGTAAAATCATCGGACTGCTTTAAGAGCTGCTTGATCTCATCCATATGCTCCAGGATCGCCTGTTCAATCTGACTGACCTGCTCTGCAGTTTCCTGATTTTTCTGCTGTGCTTCGTCGAGGCGCAGCAGTCCTTCTTTTGTATAGTTCTGCAGTCTAACCATACATTCCTGTGCGGTGCGGTTGATGCTGTCCTGGCTTCCCTCTGCCATCCGGCTTAAATTGCTCGTTCCGGTTTCGATAATTTTACGCAGTCCGCCGGCGCTCTCCGTCGTCACACGCTGGATTCCTTCAATGCTCTGCTCCGCCAGATTCTGCATTCCGGCAGCGCTCTGATCCGTATATTTCTGAATCACATCCAGAGCTTCCACATTTTTTCGTGTAACCTGACGGATCTCATTTAAGTAATTTTCGTATTCTACAAGCGATTCTCTCAAACGCTTTGCTTCCAAATCCTGCATGTATTTTCCTCTCTGTCTGTTCCGTTCCCAATCCTGTGTCCCGGGGTAAAGTATCCTTTCCCCCAAAATCGCATCTTTTACAACAGTGTATACTCTGTTTTATTGTATCATTATTACCATTTTGAAACAAGATCAAAACAGAGGTTCTTTCAGCGCTTTTGTTTTATTGCTACTGTTCACACGCGCCATTCGCAAAACCGCGTCTTCGACGCTCTCCGCTGCTTCGCAGCTCATTTTTGCTCATAAAGTGG
>ENA-UEPL01000110-UEPL01000110.1-human-gut-metagenome-genome-assembly--contig:-NODE-110-length-73378-cov-36.461644_pt1 | contig 73378 bp, 63 predicted proteins | sample MGYA00242896_ERZ507908 | MGnify/ENA primary metagenome ERZ507908 (study PRJEB26167, sample SAMN06115518) | human gut metagenome | host: Homo sapiens | place: China:Chongqing | collected 2015-08-20...
TCGAGGTCATCGTCCGCCAGATGATGAACAAGGTGAAGATCGAGGACCCGGGAGACACCCGTTTCTTCGAGGATCAGATCATCGACAAGTGGGAGTTCATGGATGTGAACGACGAACTGTACGACAAGGTGGTCGTGACCGACGCCGGCGATTCGACGTTGTTGCAGCCCGGACAGATCGTGTCGCTGCGCAAGCTGCGCGACGAGAATTCGAGCCTCAAGCGCCGCGACCAGCGTCCGGTTCAGGTGCGTGACATCGTGCCTGCGACCTCGACCCAGGTGTTGCAGGGTATCACGCGCGCCGCATTGCAGACTTCGAGCTTCATTTCGGCGGCTTCCTTCCAGGAGACCACCAAGGTGCTGAACGAGGCGGCCATCCAGGCCAAGGTCGATCCGCTGGAGAATCTGAAGGAGAACGTGATCTGCGGTCACCTGATCCCCGGCGGTACGGGTCTCCGCGATTACGACGACCTCGTGGTCGGTTCGAAAGCCGATTTCGAGTCGCTCCAGCAGGCTCAGTAGTCCGAAAGGGCGGCCGGGCGGGTTATGCCGGTCGGTCCGTTCTGCGGTATATCGAAAAACGCCTCTCCCGAACCGGGAGAGGCGTTTTTTTGTTTGCCGGGGCGGGATTCAGAACCGATAGCCCAGCGTCACGGCGTAGGTTGTGTTGTGGCCGGAGCCGGGTTTCGTCAGCCGCGTCAGTCCGTATTGAATTTCGGGGCCGATGACGAAATGCCCGATGATGAAATCCGCGCCGAAACCGGCCCCGATCTCCCAGCGGCGAACGTCGAAACCGGCGTCGTCGGGCACGGACGCATGGAGCAGGCAGGAGGCGTAGGGACCTCCGTGCAGGGCCAGCCGCGAGCGTTGCGAGAGGCGGAACGAGACGAGGGCTTCGACCGGAAGATCGAGACAGGAGAGCCGCGTGGCCTTGTCCGCGTCGTAGTTGAAGACGTTGTTCGAGGTCGTGGCGCCCTTCATCGAGAAGAAGAGCCCCGAGCGGAGTCCCCAGCGTTCCGTGAAGAGGTACTCGACGCCGGCTCCGGCGCGGATGCCCATCTTGAGGTGCTGGTCGCCGATGGCGGAGGCTGTCGCTCCTGCGCGGAGGTCTGCGTGGAATTGAGCCGAGGCGCCGAGGGTTGCGAAAAGCAGGCCGGCGGTGATGAGTAATTTTTTCATGGTTGCGAATTTTGTGATTGAATGTGTTATTTTTGCACTGCAAAGTAAGGTCATACGTCCGTTTTGGGCACAAGAATTACGAGCAGGACCACCGTTCAGAGTACGGCATCGGGTCGTGGAACGAGAAAGATTCGCCTTATTCGTTCACTTACAACGACATCAAGGTTTCCTACAACACGCCCGCCGTCGCTTCTGAGTCCACTTCCGAGGTGAACTTCAAGTTCAAGCAGTTGGGTACGTGGTGCACCTTCGCGTTCGACCTGAGCCAGTCGGATTTCAAAGACGAGACTATGGAGTCGATGACCATCACCACCACCTCCGGTTCCGCTAAGATCGGCGGTAAGGCTACGGTCGATCTCTCCGACCCCGTCGCTCCGAAACTGGGCGCAGGTTCCGTGGAGAAGATCGACTGGACGTTCAACACCTCCAGCGCATTGGGTTCTCCGTTCTCCCGGTCGGTCATGTTGTTCCCCGCCGTCGCTGCCGGCGAGGAGATGAAGATCGTCTGCACGACCGATCTCCACACCATCACGTTCTACGCCAAGCCCACTCAGGACCTTTCCGCCGGTAAGGTGCTGCGCTTCCCGATCAACGAGCGGTTCACGGCCGACGGCACGGATTTCCGTTACACCGTCGAGGACAAGCCGGGCATCCCGACGTTCTACTATTACGGCCAGCACAACTCCTATCTGGTCTATGGCGAGACCACGGTGAACATCGACGTTACGCCTTTCAAGTCCGACATGCGTTTCCGCAAGACCGGCACGCCCGCTTCGTCGGCACCCCAGCCCTCCAAAGCCAAGCTGTTGTGGAAGGAAAACACGTTGACGGGCATCACCGTCGGTACCATTTCGAATAATAAGGTTCCGGTAACGGGCATTGCTGGCACCGGAAACGCCGTCGTCGCCATTACGGACGCTTCCGACAATATCCTGTGGTCGTATCATATCTGGGTTCCCGAGATCGACCCCACGGCCGGACTGTTGACCTACGCCATTCCGTCCGCCAGCAACGGGTCGGGTTCGACCTACGAGGTCATGCCGATCGCGCTGGGCGCCATGAACAAGGCCTCCGTCGCTGTGGACGGCACGGCTACCGACGCTACGAATGCCAAGTCGTTCGGTCTCTACTATCAGTGGGGCCGCAAAGACCCGCTGGGACGGCCGGGCACGATCACCGCTTCGGGCGACTCCTATGTCGCAACGTCTTTCGTCGGTCTGTCCGGCATTACCAAGTGGAACCAGCCGGAGAACATGTGCGATCTCTCCACGAACAGCGCGATTACGCCTAATACGATTGATGTGGATATGATCGGTTACGCTACGCGGAACCCGACGCAGTTCATCTACGATACCAAAGATGCGCATAATTACGATTGGGTCATCAAGAAGAACGACCATCTGTGGGGCAACGGCTCGGGTTATCTCTACCCGCGCAAGGCTCAGATCTACAAGTCAATCTACGACCCGTGCCCCGAGGGTTACCGCGTCGCTCCCAAGGATCTGTGGAACCGCTTCACGGTCGATGGCGGCAACTACGGCAGCCAGGACACCGACGCTAAGCGCGATGCGACCTTCAACGCTTCGAACCGCAATTCGTTGGGCACCCAGCGCGGTTACTTCTTCTATTACACGGCGACGCCGTTCCAGACGGGCGAGACCGACTTCTATCCCGCTTCGGGCTATCGCAGCCGCGCGTCCGGTGCGCTGACGAATGTCGGCTCCGGCGGTTACAGCTGGTCGTCATCGCCGACGCAGGGTTCGACGAACGCAGGCTACCTGAATTTCAGCGCCTCGAACGTGAACCCCCAGCGTAATAACTTCCGTGCGTACGGTTTCCCTGTGCGCTGTGTCCGAGAATAATCAGGGAGCGTCAGCGACCGCATCCGGTCATTCACCGTCGGGCATTGAAAGCCCGACGGTTGGAATACCGGCGTAAGCCGGTCGAAAATTTTTCGGGTTTCCGATGCCTGTTCCGGGGTCCGGAATGAAGGAGGCAAATCGTGGGGCGGACTCGTCCCGGGGCCGGGCGGGCTCGGAAACCTTTCTTTTTTTTCAGTACGGAAACGATTCAACCGATGACGAGTCAGGATTTCATTCGCACCGAGGCGGCCAACACCGACCGGATCATTCTCTACCGCGAGGGGCTTTTCTGGAAAGCCTACGAGCGTTCGGCGTTCGCCGTGTGTTCGCAGGTGAGGGCCTTCAAGACCACGAAGAAGGCTTTGAAGACGCTCGGCGGGGGGCATTTGGTCTCCATCGGGTTTCCCGCGGCGAGCGAGAACGCCGTGTGCGGGGCTTTGGAGTGCATTTCGCGCGAGCAGGACCGGGTGGTCTTCGCCGCTCCGCGGGCTGTCGATGCCGCGGAGTTCGAGGTTTGGAAGGCCGCGCAGCCGCTCAAGGAGGCCGTGCGCCGGACGAAAACCGCTGTCGCCGCTGTCGATGCCGATGTCGCTGCCGCAGATGTTGCCGCAACCGATTCTGCGTCCGGACATCTTCCCGAAGAACGGATGCGTTCGCCGTCGGAGGCCGAATCCCGGCCGGGGATGCGTTACGCCGAGGCCGATTTCTCGCTGACGGCGGCCTGCCGGGTCGCCGGAGCGCTGAAGGAATTCAATCTGGCCGAGAAAACGCCCCTGGAGTGCATGATGTTTCTCTCCGAACTTAAAAAAATGATTCATTCGATCTGACGATATGGCTGCGGAATACGACCACCTGCCCGTCTACAAGGCCGCCTACGACCTGTTGCAGCACGTCTACCGCGACAAGTGCATTGCCAGCGTCCCCCGCGACGTGAAGTACACGCTCGTCGAGAGGCTCAAACAGGACATTCTGGAGGTTCTCGTGCTGATCTACAAGGCCCACTACAACATGTTGGGCGACAAGGCCCTGCAATTGCAGCAGGCGCGCGAGCTGATACCGGGCGTCAAGGCCCGCATGCGGATCATGTACGACTTGCGGTATATCAATCTGGAGTTGTTCCGGACATTGGCCGTCGAGGTGGAGTCGGTTTCCAAACAGTTGGGCGCCTGGCACACCAAGACTTTGCGGCGCAGGATCGTCGCTCCTCCGGCTCCGGCCCGGACTGCGGCTCCCGTTGCGACTGCGGCCCCCGTTGCGGCTTCTGCGCCCGCGGACCCGTTTGCGGCCCCTGCCCCTGCGGCAACAACCCGCCCGGCTTCCGTTGCGGCTTCCGTGCCCGCGGACCCGTTTGCGGTTCCGGCCCCCGCGGCAACCCGCCCGGCTTCCGTTGCGGCTTCTGCGCCCGCGGACCCGTTTGCGGCCCCGGCCCCCGCGGCAGCCCGCCCGGCCCCCGCGCCCCGCTCGGCCCGCACGGACCTTTTTGCAGCCCCGGCCCCCGCTGCGGCGGCCCCTTTTCCGGCCCCGGACCCCTTGGCGTCCCCGGCCCCCGAGGCCCCCTGGGCGGCCCCGGGCGAAGACAACGAATGATGTGTAAACACGATGCCAAACTCTCTCAGAGCAGACAGGATCGGAGTTCCGTCGAGGTCAAGCGCCTCCGGAAGAGTATCTTGTGAATTCAGTGACCCACCGGCGACGGAAAACAGGCGCGGCGAGCCGACGACGGCTGCGCGGCGTTGTCGTCCGGTATTGAAAATCCAATCCGACGCAGGGTTCGCCCCCTTCCGCTGGGAAAAGACATCCCCTGCGCCGTTTAGCAAGCGGTCACTTTTGCCCGCTTCGGGCTATCGCAACCGCACGTCCGGTGCGCTGACGAATGTCGGCTCCAACGGTTACAGCTGGTCGTCATCGCCGACACAGGGTTCGACGAACGCAGGCTACCTGAATTTCAGCGCCTCGAACGTGAACCCCCAGAATAATAACTACCGTGCGAACGGTTTCCCTGTGCGCTGTGTCCGAGGATTCACATTTGCCGCGTGAGAGTGTAAGAGAGCATCGAGAGAATGGAAAAAGAGAGAGACGAACTGCTGGGCGACCTGTTCCGTGCCTATTTCGACACGCGACGGCACAAACGGAACACGAGAAGCCAACTGAGTTTCGAATTCAATTTCGAACACAACCTGATAGAACTCTGCGACCGGATAGCGGACAGGACCTACACGCCGGCGCCCGCCATATGTTTCATCACGGAGGAGCCCGTCAAACGCGAGATTTTCGCCTCGCCGTTCGCACACAGGGTGGTGTGCCGCCTGCTGTACAACTACATTGCCCCGATGTTCGAGGCCCGCATGATTCACGACAGCTATTCGTGCCGCGTGGGCAAGGGGGTGTTCGTGGGGATTCGGCGTTTCGAACACCACCTGAGAAGCTGCACGAGGAACTACTCCCAGGCGGCCTATGTGCTCAAACTCGACCTGAGAGGCTATTTCATGAGCATAGACCGGTGGGTGCTCCACGGAGTGCTGATGCGGGAACTCGACGCGAACTGGCGCAAGGTGTCGGGAAACGGCAGAAGGTGGTGCGACAGGCTCGACAGAGGGCTGATCGACTATCTGATACGGGTGATTCTTTTCCGCAACCCGGTGAGCGACTGCATCGTGCTGGGACAACAATCGGACTGGGACGGACTCCCGCCCTCGAAGAGCCTGTTCCACGCCCCGGAGAATGTGGGGCTGCCGATAGGCGACATAACCTCGCAACTGTTCAGCAACATTCTGCTGGATCAGATGGACCGCTTCGTGAAACGCAACCTGAGGTGCAGGCACTACGGACGCTATGTCGATGATTTCTATGTCGTGCATGCCAGCAGGCGCTATCTGAAGAGTCTGACGGCATGTCTGCAATGGTTTCTGCAATCGGAACTCCACCTGACGCTGCATCCCGACAAGATCGTGCTGCAACCCTATCACTACGGAGTGGCGTTTCTCGGGGCCTATGTGAAACCCTACCGCCGCTATGCCACGAAGTCGTCGGTCGAACGCTTCCGCAGGAAGATCAGAGTGCTCGAAGCGGAATGCCGGAGAGGGGAACTGACCTATGTCAGGCCTGGAAATCAGATCCGTGCTGAATTCGTACTGCGGGCATTTCTGCCATTTCAAGGCTTACGGAATGCTTCGGACGCAATTCGGAAAGTCGCCCCTGAGGAAATTCTTCGACTTTACGGACGGATACGGAAAATCCGTGCTGAAAAAGAAATTCATCCCCGAGGGGATACCATTCGACGGAACGCAGGACGACTGAATGCGATAAACGAAAGACTGACCCAAATTATGATTCAATCGAAGAAAGCGCTTGTCAAAGAACCCGACGAACAGAAGGAAACGGCGGCATACGGAGGCTGTTTCTTTGCGCTGGTGGGGGCGATTGCGGCCCTGCTGGCGATTTTCTGTGCCCGGCTGTGACGGGAAGAACCCCTGAAAGAACATCGGTAAGACATGGAACGGAACCTGAAACCCAACACGATACGTGCGGCGGCCCGGATGAGTCTCGCCGGAAGGTGGAACACCGGAGCGGCCGCAATGCTGATATTTCTGCTGCTGTCAGGAGGCTGCGTCAGGCTGCATGCGCTCTCGCAGGGCCTCGGATACGGTGTCGCTGCGCTCGGAATGCCGGTGCTGCTCGCGGGATGTCAATGGCTCTTCCTGAATGTGAGTTCGGGGCGCGTCGTCCGAGTGGGCGACATGTTCGCCCCGTTCGGATTGCCGCGCGATTATTTCCGGGTCCTGATGGCCTGGGTCCTGATCCTGCTCATCGTTGCGCTGGGGGCGCTCCTGTTTTTCATCCCCGGACTGATCGCGGCGCTGGGATACTCGATGACCTTCTTCATCCTCCGGGATAACGGGGATATGTCGGTCGCGGAAGCTATGGAGGAGAGCTGGACCATGATGTGCGGGCACAAGTGGGCCTGTTTCCGGCTCTGGATGAGTTTCATCGGATGGACGATTCTGGCCGTGATCTCCGTGGCGGGCATTCTGTGGCTCGTGCCCTATTTCTGCACGGCGATGGCCGAGTTTTACAACCGGGTGCGGGGGTATAGGGCGTGCTGTCTCGGATGAAAGGGCGGCCGGTTTGTGCCGCGGCGGACGACGGTTCGCAGGCGGAGCGGCTGTCCGGAATCATAAACATATAAAATAGAAATCTTTGCGATGAGAGAGATGACCATTCGTTTTCTGCTGGCCTTGCTGCTGTTGGCCGGCGGATTCACCTTAGGCGCCGGGAGGTTCTCCGGGAAACTTCCGGGCCGCATCATCGAGGCGAAGCAGCTGCCCGATCCGGTTCGTCGGTTCGTGTTGCAGCATTTCCCCAGCCTGAACAGGTTCAGTTACCGTTGGGACAAGCGTTTCTATTACGCGGTCAACGAGAACGGCGGTTACCTGCTGCTTTCGGCGGACGGGATGTTGGGCGGCTTCCGCTACCATGTGCGTCAGATTCCCCGGGAGTTCGTGGATCTGCTTCCCGGGACCTCGATGACCTATCTCCGGGAGCGTTATCCGAACCATTTTCTCTGCGCTTTCCTGCCGCAGGACAAGGGGTATCGGGCCGAGCTTTTCGGAGTGGACGACCGCATCGTGTATTTCGATTCCGAGGGCCGTTTTGTGAAAGAGGAGTGATCGTTTGCGCTCCTCTGTCGTCCCGGAGCGCACCCCCCCCCTGTCGCGGGAGTGTGAAAGTGTGCGTGTTTGCAACTTATTGCCCCCCCCCTGCCGAGAGTGTATTTTCGAGCTTTTTCGATTTCCGGTCATGCGACAGATAGACGCCTGGCGAGCCCTTTGAAAGTATCGCGCAGATCGCCTGAAGGATGTGTCGTGACGGTGATGGTCTGTTTGTCGGCGGCAGGGCCTTTGCAGGGTGCAGGGAGGACGGGCGGTCGTCCGAATGAAAAAAAATTGTTATATTTGCCCGAATTTTTAATCTGAATTACGATGGCATACAATTTACTGAAAGGAAAGAAGGGACTTATTTTCGGAGCTCTGAACGAGCAATCCATTGCCTGGAAGGTGGCGGAGCGCGCCGTGGAGGAGGGGGCCGAGATCGTCCTCACCAATACTGCCGTATCTATCCGCATGGGAACCATCTCGAAGCTGGCCGAGAAGTGCAACACGATCGTCGTTCCGGCCGACGCCACGAGCGTCGCGGACCTCGAAAACCTCATCGACAAGACGATGGAGCATTTCGGCGGCAAGTTCGACTTCATGCTCCACTCGATCGGCATGTCGCCCAACGTCCGCAAGGGCCGCACCTACGACGATCTGGATTACGATTTCCTCTCCAAGACGCTCGACATTTCGGCCATTTCGTTCCACAAGGTCATTCAGGTGGCCCGCAAGAAGGACGCCATCAACGACTGGGGTTCGATCGTGGCGCTTTCGTACATCGCGGCCCAGCGCACGCTCTACGGCTACAACGACATGGCCGACGCCAAGGCGCTGCTGGAGTCCATCGCCCGCAGTTTCGGCTACATCTACGGTCGTGAGAAGCACGTGCGGGTCAACACCGTGTCGCAGTCGCCGACGCCGACCACCGCGGGAAGCGGCGTGTTGGGCCTGGGCGACCTGATGTCGTTCGCCGACAGCATGGCTCCGCTGGGCAACGCCTCGGCCGAGGACTGCGCCGACTACGTGCTGACGCTCTTCTCGGACCTCACGCGCAAGGTGACGATGCAGAACCTCTACCACGACGGCGGATTCTCGTCGATGGGCATGAGCCGCCGCGCGATGAAGACCTACGAGAACGGAATGCGTTTCGACGACGTGCATCAGAATCAGTATCCGTTCGGCAAACCGGAGGAGAAATAGTTCCGGAATCGCCCGGAAAAAGAGGAGCGGAGGCCGAAGCCTCCGCTCTTTCGTTTCAGTATTGGTGGTCGTCGCCGCGGATCTCCTCGCGGGTGATCGGGCGGCGGTTCATGGCCCGCCAGGCGTACCAGATGTAGGCCGCCACGAACGGCACGAAGAGCGACACCCACGCCATCGTCCTGAGCGTGAAGAGGCTCGACGAGGAGTTCGAGATCGTCAGCGATGACTGCATGTCCGTCAGCGAGGGGTAGTAGGCCGTGCCGTTCCACCCGGCCAGCAGGAGCAGCGACAGCACCGTGAGGACCGTGCCGGCGCCTCCGAACCACACCGCACGGCGGCTGCCGCACCATCCGAGCCGGATGCTCCACAGCACCGAAACCACGCCGAGGAGCAGTACGACCGTGACGTAAGGCATTTCGAGCAGGTTGCGGAGGTATTTGTAAGGCTCGGCCGAGATCGTGCCCGCGGCATCGGCGGCCCGTCCGTCGGCGAGGAGGAGGGCCAGGAGCCACGCCACGATGCAGACGACGAACAGCACCCCGAACAGCCGCATGCGGCTCTGCGCGCGGCGGAGGATCGTCTCGTCGTCGATGTTGTTCATGAAATACTGGCACGCGAGGGTCATGGCCAGCAGGGCGACCGCCGCACCCAGCAGGACGTTGCGCCACTCGGCGACGGCTTCGAGTCCGTGCCACGGCGTCGCCCATTGCGAGATGACCGCCGCGCCGCCCTGATTGGCGAGGTTGAGGCGATCGACCGTGAATTCCGCCCCCGTGAAGAAGGTCCCCACGGCGGTGCCGATCAGCAGCGGCCCCAGGACGCCGTTAATCAGCAGAAAGGCGTTGAAAGTCCGCTCGCCGAAGACGTTGGCGGGTTTGCGGCGGTATTCGTAGGCCACGGCTTGCAGCACGAAGCAGAAGAGAATGGCCATCCAGACGTAGAACGCCCCGCCGAACGACGTGGAGTAAAAGAGCGGGAACGAGGCGAAGAACGCGCCGCCGAACGTGACGAGCGTCGTGAAGGTGAATTCCCACTTGCGGCCCAGCGAGTTGACGAGCATGTTGCGCTCCTCCTCCGTGCGGCCTATGTCGTACAGCAGCGCCTGTCCGCCCTGCACGAACATCAGGAAGACCAGCAGGGCCCCCAAAAGCGAAATGATGAACCACCAGTAGTGCTGAAGAAAAGTCAAGGTATCCATGATTTAGTCGTTTTTAGGTCCTATTTTGATCTGCCGGAACATGATGCTCAGTTCGGCGACGAGCAGCGCGGTGAAGAGCGCCAGGAAGAGGAAGAAGGTCACGGAGACCGATCCGCTGGGGATCTTCGAGGCCGCGACGCCTACGGGCATCAGGTCCTGAATGGCCCACGGCTGGCGTCCGACCTCGGCCACGATCCATCCGGCCTGCGAGGCGAGGTAGGCCAGCGGGACGGTCCACACGGCCACCCACAGCAACCAGCGTTTGTCGGCGAGGCGGTCTTTGCGGTTGAGCCACCAGACGACGCCCAGCAGCAGGATGAAGAAGCAGCCCGCGCCGACCATCACGCGGAACGAGTAGAACAGCAGCGGCACGTTGGGCACGATCTGCTCGGGACGGTCGAGATACCCGTAGCCGAAGTAGGCGAAGTGGTCGCGCAGGAACGCTTCGCCCTCGGGGGTCGAACGGTCGAATTTGCTCTGGATGACCTGAATGGCCGCCGTGTCGCCCGCCTCGCGCGCGGCGCGGTAGCGGCCCAGTTCGTCCACGGCCGTGCGTCCGCGCTCGATTTTCTCGGCGGCGGACATGATGCCGCGTTCCTCGTTGCCGTAGACCAGGTCGTAGATGCCCGGCACGAAGGCGTCGGCGTCGCGGAAGCTCATCAGCGAGAGCATTTTCGGGATGCCGATTTTGAAATAGAAAGCGTCTTCGTCATTGGTCCGTTCCGCCTCGGGGCGCAGGACACCCACGGCGGTGAGCGGCGCACCCTCCTGCCCTTCGTAGAGGGCCTCCATCGCGGCCAGCTTCATGGGCTGCACGCGGGCTACGATGGCTCCCGAACGGTCGCCTGTGAAGGCCGTGATCAGGGCGAAGACGAATCCGAAAGCCGAGGCGATGGCGATGCTCTTGCGGGCCATCTGCTGTTCGCGCCGGCGCAGCAGGTACCAGGCCGAGACGCCCACGACGAACAGCGCCGCGAGCACGAACGACGAGGTGACGGTGTGGAAGAACTTGTTGACGGCCACGGGCGACAGCGCCACGGCCGAGAACGAGGTCATCTCGTTGCGCACGGTTTCGAGGTTGAAATCGCACCCCACGGGGTATTGCATCCACGAGTTGGCCACCAGAATCCACCACGCCGAGAGGTTGGCCCCGATGGCCGTGAGCCACGTGGCCGTGAGGTGGAAGCCGCTCGAAACCTTGCGCCAGCCGAAGAACATCACGGCGATGAAGGTCGATTCGAGGAAGAAGGCGAAGATGCCTTCGATGGCCAGCGGGGCGCCGAAGATGTCGCCCACGAAATGCGAATAGTTGGACCAGTTGGTGCCGAACTCGAATTCGAGGATCAGCCCCGTGGCGACGCCGATGGCGAAATTGATGCCGAAGAGGCGCATCCAGAATTTGGTGGTCCGGAGCCAGAATTCGTCCTTCGTGCGGACGTAGAGGGTTTCCATGACGGCGATCAGGAATCCCAGTCCGAGCGTCAGCGGGACGAACAGCCAGTGATAGATGGCCGTCATGGCGAATTGCGCACGCGACCAATCGACGGTTGATAGGTAGTCGGATAGCATAACGGGGTGTTATTGGGTTGAGGATTCCGCTCCCGGGATCGGGGGCGCAAGGTTTTCCAACAGGCAGTCGGCCTTCTCCGCGGGGCTCTTGCCGGCGAGCGGGTCGGGGAAGAAGAAGACCTTCAGCACGGCGAACATGATGAAGAGTTTCACGAGGATGACGGCCCACAGGGTGCGTCCCACGGTCATTTCGCGGAATCCTTCGACATAGAAACGGATCACTTTGCGGAGTGCGTTCATTTTGTTTGCGCCGTTGCGATTTATCAAAGTTAAACAGAAAAACGGAAAAAACGAAAGGTTGTGCCCCGAAAAACACATTTGGCATACGATAAGGCCGAAACCGTTCACTCCTCCCCGCCTGAGAGGCAGGTTTCAGGGCGCGACGGTTGCTTCGGGATGCACTCCATCCGGTTTTGCGCTGTTACGTCATTGCGAGGAGCCGTAGGCGACGCAGCAATCCGATTGGAAGCCGGGGCCTTACGACGCTTCCATCGGATTCCCACGCTCACTTTCGTTCGCTCGGAATGACTTTCGTCCGCGCTCCGACAGGACTGTAAATCCTCGCGGGCAAAGCCCGCGGTTAACGGCTTTTCAACCTGGGAAATTCGGCAAATTTTCGTACTTTTGTCCCCGTAAAAGTCAACCGATGAAGCGAAATACCGAAAAACTGCCGTCGCCGTGGGTGTCGGCCATCCCGCTGGCAGTGCTGACGCTGTTGTTATATGTGGTGATCCGCGCCTTCGGGGGCGGTGCCATCGACGGCGGCAGCCAGATCGCCCTGCTGTCGGCCACGTCGGTCTGCGTGATGCTCTCCATCGGCATCTACCGCTGCCGCTGGGCCGTGCTCGAAGAGGCCATCATCGACAACATCCGCGCTTCGGCCTCGGCCATCGTCATCCTGCTGCTCATCGGCGCCATCGCCGGAACGTGGATGGTCTCGGGCGTGGTCCCGACGATGATTTACTACGGGTTGCAGATTCTCCACCCGTCGTTCTTCCTCGTCTCCTCGTGCGTGATCTGCGCCGTGGTGTCGCTGATGACCGGCAGTTCGTGGACCACCATCGCCACCATCGGCGTCGCGCTGATGGGCATCGGGCAGGCGATGGGATTTCCCGAAGGGTGGATCGCCGGGGCCATCATCTCGGGGGCCTATTTCGGCGACAAGCTCTCGCTGCTCTCCGACACCACGGTGCTGGCCTCCTCGACCGTCGGCGTCCCGGTCTTCACCCACATCCGCTACATGCTCTACACCACCGTGCCGTCGATGCTCGTCGCGTTGGGGGTCTTCACCGTCGCGGGGCTCTCGCTCGAACACGGCGCCTCGACCCACGCCGAAATGTACGCCGCGACGCTGGCCGCGACGTTCCGCATCACGCCGTGGCTCCTCGTGGTGCCGCTGGCCACGGGAATACTCATCGCCCGGAGACTTCCGGCCATCGTGACGCTCTTCTGCGCCGCGGTCTTCGCCTGTGCGGCGATGCTCCTGGCCCAGCCCGAAACGGTGGCCCGGGTGGCGGGCGTCGCGGAGCTGGATTTCATGTCGGGATTCAAAGGGGTGCTGATGACCTGCTTCGGTCCCACGGCCATCCCCACGGGAACGCTCCAACTCGACGAACTGGTCGCCACGCGGGGAATGGCCGGCATGCTCAACACCGTGTGGCTCATCATCTGCGCCATGTGCTTCGGCGGGGTGATGACCGGCAGCGGCATGCTGCGGTCGCTGACGGCGATCTTCCTGCGGTGGGTGCGCAGGACCTTTTCGGCCGTGGCCTCGACCGTCGGCGCGGGCATCTTCTTCAACCTCTGCACCGCCGACCAGTATATTTCGATCATCCTTTCGGGACGCCTTTTCAAGGATCTGTATGCCGACCGGGGGCTGGAAGAGCGGCTGCTGAGCCGCTCGGTGGAGGATTCCGCCACGGTCTGCTCGGTGCTGATCCCGTGGAACTCGTGCGGCATGACGCAGGCCACGGTGCTCGGCGTCTCGACCTTCGTCTACATGCCTTACTGCATCTTCAATATCGTTTCGCCGCTGATGTCGCTGTTCGTGGCGGCTGTCGGCTGGAAAATAAAACGGAAACCATGAAAACCGAACTCGTCATCTTCGACCTCGACGGCACGCTGCTCGATACCATCGGCGACCTGGCCGTGGCCTGCAACGCCGTGCTGGCCCTGCGGGGGCTTCCCCAGCACTCCTACGAGGAGTACTGCCATTTCGTCGGCAACGGCATCATGCGGCTCGTCGAACGGGCCCTGCCCGAGCCGCTGCGGACGCCGGAGACGGTGGCTGCCGTGCGCGCCGATTTCGTGAAATACTACACCGAGCATATCGACGCCCATACCAAGCCCTACGCGGGGATTCCGGAGCTGGTGGCCGAACTCGTGCGCCGGGGCGTGCGGCTGGCCGTGGCGTCGAACAAGTTCCAGGCCGGGACCGAGAAGCTCGTGCGGCTGTTCTTCCCCGGGGTGGAGTTCGCGGCGGTCTTCGGCCAGCGTCCCGACGTGCCTCTGAAACCCTCGCCAGCGGTCGTGGAGGAGATTTTGGCGCTGACGGGCGTGGCGAAGGAGCGTGTGCTCTACGTCGGCGATTCGGGCGTGGACATCGAGACCGCGGCTGCCGCGGGCGTCCGTTCGGCGGGCGTGACGTGGGGATTCCGCGACCGGGAGGAACTCGTCGGGGCTGGGGCCCGGCAGCTGGTTGACAAACCGGAAGAGCTGCTGGCGCTGTTGTAGTTTTGCCCGCTTATTTAGGGGGTGACGGCCTGCCATTTGGTTTCTGGCCCGGGGTTGCGCTTCCGCCGTCCGTCATTGCGAGGCTTCGCAGATGCCGCGGCAATCCGGTCGAAGCCCGGGACCTTACAACGTATTCACCGGATTCCCGCGCTCACCTCGTTCATGCGGAATGACGAAGCCCGCCGGCATCTTACGCCGGCGGGCTTCGCAATGACAAGCACCTGTTGTTTCGCCCCTAACAATACTCTTTCACGTCGCGGGCCGTGATGCGGTCTTCGGAGAGGATGATGAGCCGCTCGACGACGTTGCGCAGTTCGCGGATGTTGCCCGTCCACGGCATCTGCCGCAGCACCGCCAGGGCATCGGGGTCGATGGCTTTGGGCCGTGTGCCGTATTCGGCCGAGATGGTGCGGATGAAATGGTCCACCAGCGTCGGGATGTCCTCGGCGTGCTCCCGGAGCGCCGGGACCCGCACGACGATCACGCCGATACGGTGGTAGAGGTCTTCGCGGAAATTGCCCTTCCTGATCTCTTCGCGCAGATCCTTGTTCGTGGCGGCGATCACCCGCACGTCCACCTCGATGTCCTTGTCGCTGCCCACGCGGCTGATACGGCTCTCTTGCAGCGCCCGCAGCACCTTGGCCTGCGCCGCCAGCGACATGTCGCCGATCTCGTCCATGAAGAGCGTGCCGCCGTCGGCCTGCTCGAACTTGCCCTTGCGCTGTTTGATGGCCGAGGTGAATGCACCCCGTTCGTGACCGAAAAGTTCGCTCTCGATCAGTTCCGAGGGGATGGCCGCGCAGTTGACCTCGACGAACGGCGCCGCGGAGCGCGCGCTCTTGGCGTGGAGCCAGCGGGCCACCAGCTCCTTGCCCGTGCCGTTCTCGCCGGTGATGAGCACCCGGGCCTCGCACGGGGCCACCTTGTCGATCAGCTGGCGGACGTGCTCGATCTCGGGCGAGATGCCGATGATGTTTTCCGCCTGCGCGGGATGCGCGCGGCGGCTGCGGCGCACGACGGGAGCCGCGGCGGCCGGAGGTGCGGTCGCGGGATTTGCGATGGTGCGGTGGATGGATTGCAGCAGCCGGTTCATGTCGATCGGCTTGGTCAGGAAGTCCTGCGCTCCGCTGCGCACGGCCTTCACCGCCGAGTCGATCGAGGCGTCGGTCGAAAGGGCTATGAACGGAATGCCGGCATCGGGGACCTTGCATCCGGTGTCCGAAATGATCAGGTCGAACGGAACCTTCCCGCATATATCCGTGGCTGCCGCCTCGTCCTCAACGGCTTCCGCCGAAAATCCTTCATATTCCAACCGCTCGCGCAAAATGTTTCGCACGCTTTTTGATTGATCCAAAATTAAAACCTTTGCCATAGCTTGTTTTTCCTGAAATTTTACCTACTTTTGCGAAGTCGATCTTCGGCTTGGACAGGCGGTATCCCGGACGTTCGGTTTGCGCTGCCTCTGTCCCAAAGTTAGGGCTTTCTGCGGTGTAAAACCAATCCCGGGGGGTCTCGCCCGACGGAGCGGAAGGTCTTGAAAAACATCTTGAACAGGTCTATTGCGAAGGCCCTGCCGGAGGGTCCGGCGGACGAATCGGAGCAACGGGAAAGACCGTAAATACAATTTATGAGAAAGAACTATAATTACACGCGACGCAAGTTGTACCTGCCCGAATACGGGCGTCACATCCAGGAGATGATCGACTCGCTGCTGGCGATCGAGGACCGCCGCGAACGCAACCGTCAGGCCCGCGCCGTGATCGCCGTCATGGGCAATCTGAACCCCCTGCTGCGCGATACGGCCGACTTCACCCACAAACTGTGGGACCACCTCTTCATCATGTCTGATTTTCAGTTGGATGTGGATTCTCCCTATCCGCAGCCGTCGCGTCAGGAACTGACCGTCGCGCCCCATCGCATGCCCTATTCGCAGGGGCGGATCGCCTACAAGCATTACGGCAAATATGTCGAGCGGATGATCCGCGGTCTGGCCGACGAGCGCAATCCCCAGACGGTGGCCCGGACGGTGGATAATCTGGCCCGTTACATGCGTACCAAAAGCTACGAATACAACCAGGAGCATCCGAACAACGAAGTGATCGTAAAAGACATCAAACGCATGTCCGGAGGGACGATCCAAATCGATGAAGTTGCCTTAAATAATCTCCGAAGCGACTATAAACAGCCCTTTTCAGCACGTCCCCAGAAGGGTGCCCAGCAGCACCGTCCGCCTCATCAGCAGCGGCAGCAGCAGAAAAACCGCGGCCAGCAGCAACACCGGAATTTTACGAAGAACAACGGCGCCCACCGAAATTCGCCGAAGTAGGGGCGGGGCCGCACCGACCCTTTTAGGGGCCGGGATGTTTTACAAAGCCGCACGGTTTGGAACCACCGGTTTTTTTGCTATCTTTGGTGTCGTAACGACACTTTTAGGGGTCGGATGGTTTTGCAAAGCCGTATGCGATTCGGGTTTGGAACCATCGGGTTTTTTGCTATCTTTGTGTATTAATAACAGCGAAAACGATCGTAAATGAACAAGCAAACGCTTTTCGTGACGCTCTCGGCGGCCGTTCTGGTGTGTGGCTGCCAGTCGTCGAAAGTGAAGATTTCGGGCCGCTTCGTCGGCAGCGATGCGAAAAATGTCTATCTGGAAGATGCCTCGCCTCTGACGCAGGCGGTCATCGACTCGGCCGTGCTCGCCGGCGACGGCAGCTACCGTTTCGAACTCAAAGGCGTGCCCAAGACGCCCTCCCTGTATAACATCATCTACAACGGCGAGCGGATTCCGCTGCTCATCGCCGGGGGCGACCGCGTGACGGTCGGTTCGGTGGGCAGCGTCGTGCGCAACTACACGGTCGAAGGCTCCGCCGAATCGGAACTGCTGCGCCAGTTCTATCAGGATTTCGTCACGGGGGCCCAGCGGCTGGACAACATCGCCGCACAGTTCGCCAAGCCCGGCCTCACGGAGGAGGAGCGCAAGTCGCTGGTCGAGGAGTACACGGCCGAGTACTACCGCATCCGCCGCGAGCAGCTGCGGTTCATCATCGAGAACAAGTCTTCGCTGGCGGCGGTCTACGCCCTCTACCAGCGTCTTCCGGGGGACCGCTATCTGTTCAACGGCGACAGCGACGTGGTCTATTTCCGCACCGTGGCCGAAGCCCTCGAAAAGAGTTATCCCGATTCGCCCTACCTCCAGTCGCTGACGGCCGAGATCGCCCGCATGGATGCGCGCATCAGCCTGACGTCGCAGATCTCCGAAGCGGGGTATCCCGATCTCGAAATGACGGACATCTACGGCAAGAAGATCCGCCTTTCGTCGCTTACGGGCAAGGTCGTGCTGCTGGATTTCTGGTCCGCGGAGCTGGGATCGAGCAACGCGCTGAACGCCGATCTGAAAGAACTCTATAAGAAATACGAAGACGCTCCCGTGGGCTTCGAGGTCTACCAGGTGGCGATCGACACGTCGAAGCCGCTGTGGATCAACGCCGTGCAGGAACAGCAGCTGCCGTGGATCTCGGTGAGCGACCTGCGCGGGCGCGGCTCCTCGGCGCTGGGACTCTACAACGTGCAGAAACTGCCCGCCAACTTCCTGATCGACAAGGAGGGTTCGATCGTCGCCCGGGACATCTACGGCAAGAGCCTCGAAGAGAAACTGGACGAACTGACGAAGTAATGTATTATTTCGCATCCGACATACATCTGGGGGCGGGTGACGAGCATTCCGCACGGGCGGTCGAACGACGCTTCGTGGCGTGGCTCGACAAGGTCTCCGGCGATGCGGAAGCGATATTTCTGGTCGGCGACATTTTCGATTTCTGGTTCGAATACCGCCGTGTGGTGCCCAAGGGCTTCGTGCGCACGCTGGGGAAACTGGCCGAGCTGACGGACCGGGGCGTGCGGGTGGTCTTCTTCACGGGCAACCACGACATGTGGGTCGGCGACTACCTCACGCGTGAGTGCGGGATGGAGGTCTGCACCTCTCCGCAGGTGATGACCCTCGCGGGCAAAAAAGTCTTCATCGCCCACGGCGACAACATGAATATCGACGGACAGCCGATGCTGAAACTCCTGAACCGGATATTCCGGTCGCGGACGCTGAAATGGCTCTTTTCGTGGGGCGTGCATCCCGACCTGGCGATGAAGTTCGGCCATTGGTGGAGCGGCAAATCGCGCAAGCGGCACAACGCCGCCGACGAGGAGGCCGTGCGGACCGGCCGCGGGGGCGGTTTCGACGCTTCGCTCACCGAGCCGCTGATCGACTATGCCCGCCAATACGCCGCGACCCACGACATCGACCATTTCGTTTTCGGACACATGCACTTCCCGCGCGACTACCGCGAAGGGCGTCTGCACGTGGTGAATCTCGGCTGCTGGGAGAAGAATCCCGCCTGTGCCGTGCTGGACGCGGCGGGCGAAATGACCCTTGAATCATGAAACAATACCTCGATTTGCTGCGCCGGATCAAGGCGGAAGGCGTCGTGCGGGGCGACCGCACGGGAACCGGGACCAAAGGGGTCTTCGGCCATCAGATGCGTTTCGACCTGGCGGAGGGGTTCCCCCTGCTGACGACCAAGAAGGTCTTTCTGAAAGGGGTGATCCACGAACTGCTGTGGTTCCTGCGCGGGGACACCAATATCAAATACCTCGTCGAAAACGGGGTCCATATCTGGGACAACGACGCTTACCGTTATTACAACGAACTGTGCGTGCGCCACGGAGTGCTGCCCGTCGACCGGGAGACTTTCCTCGCGGCTGCGGGCGTCGAGTCGCCGATCGAGGGCTACCGCTTCGGCGACCTGAACCACGTCTACGGCTACCAGTGGCGTTCGTGGCCCCGCCCCGACGGGGGCGCCGTCGACCAGATCGCGCAGGCCGTCGAAATGATCCGCACCAACCCCGAGTCGCGGCGCATCGTCGTTTCGGCGTGGAATGTCGCGGAGGTCGACGCGATGGCCCTTCCGCCGTGTCACGTGCTGTTTCAGTTCTATGTGGCCGAAGGGCGGCTTTCGTGCCAGTTGTACCAGCGCAGCGCCGACACGTTTCTGGGGGTGCCGTTCAACATCGCCTCCTACGCCCTGCTGACCGAGATGATGGCGCAGGTGTGCGGTCTGAAACCCGGCGAGTTCGTTCATACGCTGGGCGACACGCACCTCTACCTGAACCACCTGGAGCAGGTCGACGAACAGCTTGCGCGCGAACCGCGTCCGCTGCCGCGCCTGCGGCTGAACCCCGCCGTGAAGTCGGTTTTCGACTTCCGTTACGAAGATTTCACGCTCGAAGGCTACGACCCGTGGCCGGCGATCAAAGCCCCGATGTCATTCTGAACCCTATGATCTCAATTATCGTTGCCGTTGCCGAAAACGGCGTTATCGGCGACAAGAATGCCCTGCTGTGGCACATTTCCGAAGACCTGAAGCATTTCAAATCCGTGACGACGGGCCATCCCGTCGTCATGGGCCGCAAGACCTTCGAGTCGCTCGGGCGGCCGCTGCCCAACCGCACCAATGTCGTCATCACGCGCCAGAATATCGAGATTCCCGGCTGCACGGTCGTGCATTCGCTGGAGGAGGCCGTGCGGTTGTTTCCGGAGGACGAGGAGGTGTTCGTGATCGGCGGGGCGCATATCTACGCCGAGGCCCTGCCGATGGCCGACCGCTTCTACCTCACGCGCGTGCGGCACTCTTACGAGGGCGACACGCGCTTTCCGGCGTGGGACGAGAGCGAGTGGCGGGCGGTGTCGTCCGAATCGTTCCCCTGCGGGAAGGATTACCCCTGGCCTTTCGTCTTCGAACTTTACGAACGGCGTTGAACGGCGCGGGCGTAAGGGCAGTTACCAGCTAAGGCTCGCAAGGCCGACCGTCGGGTCTGTACCTGCGTTCCGTGCTTTTTTATGTTCAGGCCGGAACGGGGTGCAGGAAAATCATTCGGCGCAAAAATTGTCCGCAAATTGTTGTGGATTCGGATTTTTTATATTATCTTTGAAACAAGCGATTCGTCGGAAGACGGATTCGTGAACTTTGCCGGGGAAAATCTGGTAAATTTTTCGAACACAGGCAAAGCACAAGTTTGTCCCACGAACGTCGGTCCATGTCCGGCGTAAGATTGGGTGTGATTTCTACGTTACGGGCGTGGACCTTTTGTGCTTATAGTGTTCAGGTTTACCAGAACCTTCCCCTATTAGGTGCAAGGTCTGCGATCCGTAACTTTTAATTTCCGGCGGGTCGCATAACTTAAAATTGAAAAAGTTATGTTACCTTTGCGGATGAAAGCGGCGCCATAGCCGTAATATATTCATAAGGTTAGGACAACCTTTATGCCGTTCACAAACTTCCGACTATTACATCCGTAATAGGTTTTCAAATGGTGTAAAATTTGTCTGAAACCTGTGTTTTGCCCCTGCATTTCGGTGCAGGTGGCATGCACGGGCGTAAGGGCAGCTACCATTTGAAGGCTCGGAAGGCCGGTGAGCGGAGTTGTACCTGCGTTCCGTGCTTTTTTTGTGCCCGTACGGAACGCAGAACCGGACATCGGGCGAATTGGGTGCGGGAGTTTGAATTCTTCATGTTTGCAGGTTAAAAGCGTCACAATGTATTTTTTTGGCCTGTCCCGCACCCGTTTTTTTTCGATCTCCGTAATTTCAACGGGCCTCCGCTGCACGATCCGGTGCGGCGGGTTTGAAACCACCGAACCATGACACGACAACCTTTCGCATTCAATGACATCATCCCGACGGACGGGGACATTCGCAAGAGCGACATCCGTCAGTTTCTCGACGATCTCGAAAAGCAGGCGCATACTCTTTATGCCACGGTGCTCGCATTGCCCGAATCGCTCTTTTGGATCGTGCAGGAGGATACCGAACAGACCTTTTCGGTCGCCGGATTCATCGAAAACTATGAAAATTTCGACAGCTGCCTCGATTCGTTCTGCGTCGGTTTCAACGTCTATTTTTTCCGCGACGAGTGGGACGAAATAGTCTCGGATCGGGAGCTGACAGACAATCTCTACAACGGCGAGGACCGTTTCGAGGCCGTCAGCCGCGACGAGTTGAGCGTGGAGATTTTCACCGGGGAGTTTCCGCACCTGTTGGCCTGCATCTGCCGTCAGGCTATATTGGGAAACGAGCCGCTCGAAGCGACGCCCGAAACGGCTGTGCAGTACGGATTCAGCCCCGAAGAGATGAATGCGCTGGGCGCACAGATCGCCCGCTGCAACCGGCGGATCATCGCCGAGCTGCGCGAAGACTACGAGCGGCTGAAGGCGATCGACTGTCTGCACCGGGAGCCGGAAAGCCTCCCCGAAGGCGAAAATCCAGCATAGAAGACCTTGATAAGGCGAACCGGAGTCAGGACCGCGCATTGAATTTACGGACTTGCTCTGTGGCAGCGACCATGTTGTGGAACATTGTCGCTGTCTTTCGTATTTTTACGCATTTATACCACCCTGCGACCCGCCGGGATTCCCTACCTTTGCACTGCAAAGGTTTTTTATAGGTATGGGGAAGTATTTCGATATGCTCATGGAAGACGTGCGGATGAAGGAGGGCCTTCATGCCTGCATGAACTGCGGCGTCTGCACGGGCGTCTGCCCCGCGGCGGAGTTCTACAACTACGACCCGCGGCAGATCGTCTGCATCGTTCAGACGCGCGACGACGACGCCATCGAGGAGCTGCTCAAAAGCGATACGATCTGGTATTGCGGCGAGTGCATGTCGTGCCGTCCGCGCTGTCCGCGGGGCAATACCCCGGGGTATGTGATCCAGGCGCTTCGCACGCTGTCGCAGAAGCTCGGGTTCTTCGTCGAAAGCGAAAAGGGCCGTCAGCAACTGGCCCTGAAGCGCATCATCGGCGAGAATATTCTCCGCACGGGTTACTGCATCGTGCCGCGGCTGGTGAAACCCGAACTGCACCCCGAGCAGGGCACCGTCTGGAAATGGATTTACGACAACGACAAGGAGATCTACGGCCAGTTCACGCCCGTCTACATGCGCCACGGCGCCGGGGCCCTGCGCCGGCTGGACGAGGAGTCGCTCGCCGAGATCAACGAGATATTCAAGGTCAGCGGCGGCAGCGAGATGTTCGACACCATCGAGCGGCATTCCGACCGCAAGGCCCGCGAAATGGGCTACGAGGAGGGCGCCGACCAGCAGTACATGATGGATGTCTTCCTTTCGAACAGCAACGAACATTATTGACGATGACGATGAAACGAAAGAGTTGGCAGGACTATCAGAAGGAGATCGCCGACGACCGCTATTACTATGCGCGCAGCTGCATCCGGCAGAATTTCTTCCCCGGAAGCGAGAAGCTCTTTATCGACATGCTGCACAACGACCTGGGGAAAGACCTGCTGGACGACCCCAAACACTCGTCGTGCACGGGCATCGGGTATCACTCGGACATCGTGCCGCTGGAGACCATTATGACCGTCGTGGCGCGGCAGTTCGCGCTGATGAACGAAGCGGGGTACGAGAATCTCGTGACTTCGTGCATCACCTCCTTCGGCGTGTACACGGAGATTCTGGCTACGTGGAACGAGTTCCCCGAGACGGAGGAGAAGGCCCGCGAGAACCTTTGGAAAGCCACCAAACGCGAGTTCCGGAAGCCCGCGAGCCTGGCCCACACGTCGGACGTTGTGTTCCATTTCCGCGAGGAGATCGCCGCGCGGGCCAAAAAACGGCTGGTGAACGCCGTCACGGGCGAACCGCTGAAAGTCGTGGAGCATATCGGCTGCCACTACGCCAAGATATTCCCGAAATCGGGCATCGGAGGATCGGAATTTCCCTATGTGCTGGCCGGGATGGTCGAGTCGTGGGGCGGCGAGTGCGTGGATTACCCCGAACGCCGCCACTGCTGCGGATTCGGATTCCGCAACTACCTCGTGCAGGCCAACCGCGGCTATTCGATCGCCAATTCGCACAAGAAGCTGGAGAGCATGGCCCCCTACAAGCCCGATTTCATCGTGGCCAACTGCCCCGGCTGCGCGATGTTCCTCGACAAGTGGCAGTACGCCATCGCCGAGATGGAGGGCACGACCTACGGCCAGAACGGCCACGGCATTCCGGTGCTGACCTACGAGGAGATGGCCGGGCTGGTGCTGGGCTACGACCCCTGGGAGCTGGGGATGCAGATGCACCAGGTCGATGTGGAACCCCTGCTGGACAAGATGGGCATCGAGTACGATCCCGCGGCCAAGTATCTCGGCCGGAACGGAAAATATATCGGAAAACCCGCGTCGGCGGTGGTGAACTGCTGTCCGACGGATACCATTTACGACATCAGAGAGTAATGAAGAAGAAGGTAATAGTCATAGGCGGCGGCGTCGCAGGCATGCAGACGGCCCTGCGTCTGGCGGAGCAGGGCGTCGAGCCCACGATCATCGAGAAGGAGCCCGAACTGGGCGGCAAGCTCCGGGGATGGCACGTGCTGTTCCCGTCGTTCACGCCCGCGCAGGAGGTGCTGACCGAGCTGCGCCGGAGGGTCAACGAGAGCGGCATCGAGGTGCTGACCTCCGCCGAGGCCAAGGGATTCACGGCGGGCGGCGTGCTGCTCGCCGACGGACGGATGCTGACGTGCGATTCGGTGGTGGTGGCGTCGGGCTTCACGCTCTTCGACGCCTCGATCAAGGAGGAGTACGGCTACGGCATTTACGACAACGTTTTCACGACGGTGGACATCGAGCGCATGCTCAACGAAGGCCGCGTGGCCCGGGCCGACGGGTCGCGTCCCAAGCGCATCGCGTTCCTGCACTGCGTGGGTTCGCGCGACGAGAAGGTGTGCCAGCAGCACTGCTCGAAGGTGTGCTGCATCACGGGCGTGAAGCAGGCTATGGAGATGAAGCGGCTCTTCCCCGAAGCCGATGTCTTCAATTTCTACATGGACATCCGCATGTTCGGCCCCGGCTATGAGGAGATGTACCGCGAGGCGCAGCAGAAATACAACATCCACTTTCTGCGCGGGCGTATCTCGGAGGCCAGCCCGACGATCGACGGCCGGGTGCAGATCAAGGCCGAGGACACGCTGACGGGCCGTCCTCTGCGCATGAGCGTCGATATGCTCGTGCTGATCGTCGGCATGCGGGCCAACGACGATAACGCCGCTTTCGCCGAGGGTGCCGGACTGAACCGCGCTCCGAGCGGCTTCATGGCTCCGCGCGACATGTTTCTGAACAACGTGAAGAGCAACGTCGAGGGTATTTTCTACGCCGGGACCGTCACCGCGCCCAAGAACATCGGCGAATCGCTGAACGAAGGGATCGTCGCGGCCGACGCCGCGGCCAAATACGTGGGAATGTAATCATGGCGGCAATCAATTTCGGATATACTATTTCCAAGCCCCGGGCCATCGACATCGACCGCAACAACCTGCGCAAGAGCGACGAGATTCTGCGCGAGATGCCCGAGTTGCAGACCTGCATCGGATGCGGGGCCTGCACGGCGGTCTGCACGGCGGGCAACCTCACGGAATTCAACTTCCGCAAGGTCCATACGCTGGTGCGCCGCGGCGAGTATCAGGGCGCCTACGAGGAGATGAACAAGTGCATGCTGTGCGGCAAATGCCGGCTGGTGTGCCCGCGGGGCATCAACACGCGCGGCGTGGTGATGCTTATCAAACGTAAACTGGGAGATTTCTGACGATGACTTTCTACGCACCTTTCTGCATACCGTTTATCCTCGGCGCCTCGGTGATGTTCCTCACGCTGGCGTGGAAGTGGGGCAAGTGGCTCTGGCTGCTGCCCCGCGACGACAAGAAACGGATTCTGTTCGGAATACCCACGCGCCGCACCCTGGCCGCGGTGTGGGAGGTGGTGAGCGAATCGCTGCTCCACCGCCGCATCTTCCGGGTCAACCCCCTGCTGGGGTATATGCACATGTCGCTGGCCTTCGGGTGGTTCCTGCTGATCGCCGTGGGGTGGGCCGAGACCATCGCCTATCTCGGATTCCGCTACGTGCCGTTGCAGGGACACGTCTTTTTCAAGTATTTCGGCACGGGGCTGGAGCATAAGCCCGTCTTCGATTTCGTGATGGACCTGCTGCTGTTGTTCGTTCTCTCGGGCGTGGCGCTGGCCTGGGGCAAGCGCTTCTATTCCCGGGCGATGGGCCTGCGGCGCACCACGAAGCACGTTCCGGGCGACCGCGTGGCCCTGTCGGCGTTGTGGTTCATCTTCCCGGCGCGTCTGGTGGCCGAGAGCGCCACGTGTGCGCTGTACGGCGGCGGGGGATTCCTCACCGGGGGCCTCGGGTCGTGGATGGCCGCGCATATCGGCATGATGCCGCTGATGAATCTCGAAACCGCGGCGTGGTGGTTCTATTCGTCGTGCCTCGGGGTCTTCTTCGTGGCGCTGCCGTTCTCGCGCTACATGCACATCTTCACGGAGATTCCGTTGATTTTCCTGCGTCACTACCGGCTGAAATCGGGCGAAAAGGAGTCCTCCTACGACAATTTCCAGGTCGAAGCCTGCTCGCGCTGCGGCATCTGCATCGACCCCTGCCAGTTGCAGAGCGTGCTGGGGATCGACGACGTGCAGTCGGTCTATTTCCTGCGCGATCGCCGCTACAACATGCTGCGCCTGCAAACGGCCGACAACTGCCTGATGTGCGGACGCTGCGCCGAGAAATGTCCCGTGAATATCGACCTCAATACGCTGCGCGTCAACTCGCGCGACAAGATGCGCAACGTCCCCGACGAACGCCGCTACGGCTATTTCAAGGGCTTGGACCGCTCCGCAGGCGAGGGCAAGGTGGGCTATTTCGCGGGTTGCATGACCCTGCTGACGCCGCGCACGATGTCGGCGATGGCGACGATCTTCGACGCCGCGGGCGAGGAGGTCTGGTGGGCCGACCGCGAAGGCGGCGTCTGCTGCGGGCGTCCGCTCAAACTGGCCGGCGAAACCGATTCGGCGCACAAGATGATGCGTTATAACGAGGAGTTGTTCCGCAAGCACGGCATCACGACGCTCGTGACATCGTGCCCGATCTGCCTCAAAGTCTTCCGCGAGGATTACAGCCTGCCGGGCATCGAGGTGCTGCACCATTCGGAATACATCCTGCGCCTGATCCGTGCCGGACGCCTCGCGCTGGAGCACGGCGCGACGCGCTTCACCTACCACGATCCCTGCGAACTGGGGCGCGGCAGCGGCATTTACGACGAGCCGCGGGCCGTGATCGAGGCCGTGGGCGAACTGTTGGAACCCGCCTCGACGCGCGAGAACGCCCTCTGCTGCGGCTCTTCGGTGGCCAATACGGCCATATCCGACGGCCAGCAGGTCCGCATCGCGCAGTCTGTCGCTGCCGAGCTCGACGCCACGGGGGCCGACGTGATCGTCACCGCCTGCCCGCTCTGCAAGAAGGCCCTCGGGCGCGGCACGAAGGGCGAAATCCGCGACCTGGCGGAGATCGTGGTTTCGGCCATAAAATAATTTGAGGCCGTAATCGGTTGACAGATAGGCGACAGGTCGCTTGCCGGGCGGATTTTGCCGAAATTAATTTGGCGGAATGAAAAATTCGTCTTATCTTTGCACACGCAATAGCGATAGATCTTATCTGAAAAATATATCGCGGGATGGAGCAGTTGGCAGCTCGTCGGGCTCATAACCCGAAGGTCGGAGGTTCGAGTCCTCCTCCCGCTACCAAAGGGGCCGAACAGCAATGTTCGGTCCCTGTTTTTTAGCTCCTGTAACGTGGCTGAATGTCTTGGCAGATAATCAAAGCCGGGCTTTTAGGGGTTCGTTGGAATACCGGGCAAAATCTGAAATCCCGGTATTTCAGATTCCGACGGGACTTTCTTGTGGAACTCGATAAATATCATCGTCGGTATTTCCCCGAAAGTTATGATAAACATTCTATAAGGTCAATCTTGATTTTCAGAAACTTTTAGCTGAAATTTGCATCTGCAATACCCCGCGAGTGCGTTGTATTTTAAGAAACATTTTCTAACTTTGTGGCATCATCCTGATGGGTGGTGACATATAGTTTAGTGAAAGTGTTTCGCTAATCCTTATCGAGAAAATTTGGCGATTTTAAGAGAACAAGGATAGGCAATACAAACACTCATCACCGTGTATAGGCATATATCATTCTCGATATATACTATTCGGTGTGGGGTATTGTTTATTTGTTCTCGGGCTATGCCAAATGCCTCTCGATAGATAAACGAACAACTCCACACTTTCTTTATTTGATAATCCCCGTAGAGGAGTTGGGCGGGAAACAAATTTCAGCTTATTATGTGTAATGAAATTTTGAATGATGCCCTCTTGAAAATTCTAAAAGGGGCAGACAGAACCATTAATCAGAACATTCTATTGCTAATTCCCGCCCTCTCTGCATTAGGCTTTGGCGAGTATTACGAAATGTGCTTTCTGATTATATTTGGGTTAATATTATCAACCGTTGCAACAATTTCCGTCGCTTTCACATTTTATGCTTATACGGTTAAATATTGGCGGAATAAATTTAGAAAAGATTAATCATTAAGCGATATGAAAAGACTATTCTTTTGCCTGGCTGTACTCGGAGTGATACTGACTGGTTGCAGTAAAAATGATGATGGGGAATCTGACAAGCCGAATAATAACGGGAATGAACAGCCGGAGAATCCCAATGAACCTGAATTGCCGGAATTGCCTGCATTGCCTGATCCGGATGATGTGTGTTCAGCAATGGATGATCTGAACTTCATGGCTTATTGCTATGAAAATTTCGATGTAAATAAAGATGGAAAAGTCTCCGTAACAGAAGCAAATGCAGCTAAAGAAATTTATACTACCAGTAGTAAATGGGTATCCGTAAAAGGAATTGAAAGATTTCCGAATATAGAGATATTAAGTTTGAATGGGTCTTCCATAACAGAATTAGATCTACGATATAATCTGAAATTAAAAAGTATCTCTGGCTATAGCAGTCTATTAACAACTGTTCTATTACCTAATACACTAACGTCAATTGAAAAGTCTGCTTTTAAGGAGTGTGCCAGTTTAATTGAGATTCATTTCCCTGCCAGTTTAACGTCAATTGGAGTGAATGCTTTTTATGGCTGTTCCAGTTTGACTGAGATTAATTTTCCAGCCAGTTTAACATCGATTGGAGGGTCTGCTTTTAGAGGTTGTTCCAGTCTGGTTGAGATTCATCTTTCGGACAATTTAACATCGATTGGAGAGTATGCTTTTAGTGGTTGTTCCAGTCTGACTGAGATTAATTTTCCAGCCAGTTTAACATCGATTAGAGGGTTTGCTTTTAGTGGTTGTTCCAGTCTGGTTGAGATTCATCTTCCGGACAATTTAACATCGATTGGAGAGCGTGCTTTTTGGTCCTGTTCCAGTTTGACCGAGATTCATCTCCCTGCCAGTTTAACTTGGATTGGAGGGTCTGCTTTTAGTGGCTGTTCCAACCTGACCAAGATTAATCTACCGGACAATTTAACTTCGATTGGAAAGACTGCTTTTAGTGGTTGTTCCAGTCTGACTGAGATTCATTTCCCAGCCAGTTTAACATCGATTGGAGAGTATGCTTTTAGTGGTTGTTCCAGTCTGACCGAGATTAATCTCCCTGCCAGTTTAGCATCAATTGGAGGGTCTGCTTTTAGTGGCTGTTCCAGTCTGACTGAGATTAATTTTCCAGCCAGTTTAACATCGATTGGAGAAAGTGCTTTTAGTTTCTGTTCCAGTCTGACAGAGGTTATATGTTATGCTTTAGTTCCACCAAAGTTAAATGGTTTTTCTAATAGTACTATTGAAAATCTATATGTTCCTGCCGAAAGCATTCAAGCATACAAAGACAGCTCCTGGGCCATTTATTTTAAGAACATCCTACCCATTGAATAACGCAGCTATAAGGGACTGTAAATCGGACATTAATAAGTCCTGCGTTCTTCACTAATAACGATAATATTCAATCCCATTCACGCAAAGTGAATGGGATTGTTTTTCCCCGGCCCTTTCTGCTCCGATCAACTCCGGCGAGCGGCCTTTTTCATACGCCCGAAGCGCCTATTGCCCGTTGCGGTAGGCTTCGAGACCGCTTCGGAGGAATGCGACGAATCCGGGTATGCTGAGGTCGTATCCGCGCGGCGGAACGAGCAGCTTCCCGTCGCGCCCCTGCAAGACGTAGTAGGGCTGAGCGTTGACCCCGAAGGTCTTCAACGCATAATAGGAATTGATTTTGCCGAGGCTTTTCAACACTTTCCCCGAATCGGTCGTGACCCACTCGCTTTCGGGGAGCACCTTCTTGTCGTCGGAGTAGAGCGCGACGATCACATAGTCGTTGCGCAGAATCTCCAGCACCTGCGGGTCGGACCATACGCGGGCCTCCATTTCGCGGCAGTTGACGCATCCGTGTCCCGTGAAGTCGATGAAGAGCGGCTTTCCGACCTTTGCGGCATAGGCTTCGGCCTCCGGGAGATCGAAGAACCCTTCGAGCCCGTGCGGCAGATGGAGGAAGTCGCTGTGCTTGGGTTTCCGTCCGTCGGCGGTCAGCAGCATGCGCGCATCTCCGTTCCCGGTGGACACCGGGCCGCCCTGCCCGATGACGAAGTCCTGGGTGTGGAGCGGCGGGAGGTACCCGGAAAGTCCTTTGAGGGGGGCTCCCCACATGCCAGGGATGAGGTATACGACGAACGAGAAGGTGACGATGGCCAGCGCGAGGCGTCCCACACCCAGGTAGGGCGTGTCGCTGTCGTGGGCGAATCGAATCTTTCCCAGCAGGTAGAGTCCCAGCAGGGAGAAGGTGACGATCCACACGGCGAGGTAGATTTCGCGGTCGAGCAGTCCCCAATGATAGGTTTGGTCGGCCACGGAGAGGAATTTCATGCCGAGCGCCACCTCGATGAATCCCAGCACGACTTTCACCGAGTTGAGCCATCCGCCGCTCTTGGGCAGTTTCTTGAGCATCGCGGGGAAGAACGCGAAGAGGGTGAAGGGCAGCGCGAAGGCCAGGGAGAATGCCAGCATGGTGATGATCGGCGTCCAGAACTCTCCGGCGGTGGATTTGATGAGCACCGAGCCGACGATGGGGCCCGTGCAGGAGAACGACACCAGCACGAGGGTCAGGGCCATGAAGAAGATGCCGGCCAGCCCCTTGGAGTCGGCTTTGGAGTCGCTTTTGTTGACCATCCACGAGGGCATGGTGATCTCGAACGCCCCGAAGAACGACGCAGCGAAGACCATGAACACGAGGAAGAAGAGGATGTTCGGCAGCCAGTGCGTGGCGAGCCAGTTGAAGATGTCGGCCGTCACGGCGTCGCCGCCGAGGATGCGCGTGACAAGAATGATCGCCGCGATGGGCAGCGTGTAGAGGGCCACGATGAAGAATCCGTACATGCCGGCGCGCAGGCGTCCCACGGCGGGGCTTCCGGCGCTCTTCATAAAGAACGAGACGGTCATCGGAACCATCGGGAAGACGCAGGGGGTGAGCAGGGCGGCGAATCCCCAGAGGATCGCCTCGATAATCAACGCCCAGAGCGTACCTCCGCCCGCAGCATCCTTCTGCACGGGGGCGATCTCCGCCGCCGGGGTTTTCTCGGGCTCCGCCGTTGCTGCCGTATTCGCGGACGTTGGGCCGGCGGGAATGGCTATGGTCAGCTCCGTGTCGTCGGGCGGCATGCAGCTCGTGTCGTCGCAGAGCATCCATTCGATCTGCGCCTTGACGGAGGATTCCGGCACGGAGAGCTTCACCCGCTGGGCGAAGCGGGCCTTGCCGGAGAAGGTTCCGATCGCCATGCCGAACAGTTCGTCGAAATAGCGGTGCGGCGTGTCGAGTTGTTCGACGCCGCCTTCGAGCGTGACGCCCTCGCCGGGCGTGAAGACGATGGAGGTGGCGTTGGGGCCGTCTTCGTAGGGCCCCATGTCGTACATATGGTAGGGTTGAGGTATTGACGCTTCGAGCACGATGCGGTAGGCGTTCTCCCCGAGGGGCTCCGCCGTGCCGGTCCAGGCGGCGTTCTGCGCTCCGGCTGCGGCGGCGAGGAGCGCCGCGACGACCGGCAGCAGGCTGCGAATCAGTTTGTACATAGTCGTAACGCGTTTAATTCGGGTGTAAAGATACGGTTTTTTGCGGAAAATCAGTATATTCGCACAATGATTCGGTTGTCGCTCGTCATTCCCACCCATAACCGTGCCGCGCAGCTTGTCGCGGCGCTCGAATCGGTCGTGCGTCAGGACCTGCCGCCGCACGTGTGGGAGTGCGTGGTGGTGAACAACAACTCCACGGACGACACCGTGATGCGTTTCGAGGAGTTCGCCGGGGCGCATCCGGACATCGGTCTGCGGCTCGTCTCGGAGCCGGGGCCCGGGGTGTCGTATGCCCGCAACCGGGGGCTGCGGGAGGCGCAGGCGCCGCTGGTGGCCTTCATCGACGACGACGAACGGGTGAATCCGGGATTCCTGCGCGCCTACCTCGATTTTTTCGATGCGCATCCCGAAGCCGTCGTGGCCGGCGGGCGCATCATCGCAGAATATCCGACGGGGCGTCCCGACTGGATGTCGAAATACGTCGAGATGCCGATCGCCAATCCGATGGATTTCGGCCCCGACGTGCGTCCGTTTCCTGCGGGACGGGTTCCGGGGGGCGGCAACATGGCCTTCCGGCGTGCGGGACTGGCGGGGTACGGGGGGTTCGACCCTTCGCTGGGGCGCGTGAACGGCGAGTTGATCGGCGGCGAGGAGAACGACTTTTTCGAGCGACTCCTTGCGGGCGGTGAGACGATCTGGTATGTGCCGGACGCCGTGATGTGGCACATCATCCCCCCGTCGAAGCTCACCGTGGCCTATTTCCGGCGGCTGAGCTACAATGTCGGCGTCAGCCAGCGCCTCCGGGCGCAGATCCATCGCCGGCTGCCGAAGACTTATGCGCTGGAGCTGGCCAAATGGGCCGCGACGCTCGGGCTGTGCCTGACGATGCCGCCCCGCAGGTCGGTCTGGCTGCTGCGCATGCGCTGCGGGATCAGCCGGGGGCTGTTCTCTTGAACAGAGGACTGATTCGGCTGTTGCGACATGTCAACTGTGGCCGGTAATTTTTTTGCCAAGATAGTGGCAAAGCATAATATAGCACATGTAGAGTGCCAATGCGGGGCGGTCTTCCTCGCTTCGGGGTGACCTGTTGAGCACCATGTCCGAAAATCGTTTGAAATCTTTTCCGTCCAGTTGCCCTGATTTTCCCAGAATATGGAATGTTTCGAAATCATCACGCTGTTCCTCGTAGTTCGGTTCCAGTTCTGAGATTTCGAAAAGCGGGGCATTTAATCGTGTCAGACAGCAGAACTCGGGTTTTCCGCCCCGTCCCAAATCCCGGTAAAATCCGATTACTTCCGTGTGCCCGATTCGGCAGGGCGGCAGGGCGGTTTCTTCGCACAACTCTCTCTCCGCCGCGGCTTTCAGTGTTTCCCGGAAATCGGTGCCAGCCCTGAAATCCCGGAAGTCAACTGAGCCCGAACCCGAAGGTGTCAGTCGGTCGGCCGAGGTGAGGGCCTTGTTGTTTTGGTGGAGGATGATGACATATCCGTCCGTTGTAACGGCCAAGGTGGAGATGCCGATGTGGTCGCTCATGATTGACTTTTCGAGTCGGTGTATCGGGTAGTTTGAAATATTGGCAGGCGGCATCATGCCCCAGCCGCTTTGGTGGGACAATTTTTTCGTGTAGATTACATTGGTAAGGTACGAGTTGTAATAACATCCTCGGCATACTTTGACATACAAACTGTTGCCGCTTTCCCCGAACTCCGATGCCATGCACAGTTTCTGCTCGTTGTAGAAACTGCCGTTTTTATTCTTCATCTCGTGCCATTTGCCGTTGAGGAACGGCAGCAGGATATTGCGGTAGTTTTCTATGTATTTGAACGTCCGCTTTTCCTTGTCGGCGCAAAGCATCGCATGTATTGGTTTTTCGCTTTGTAGCAGGTGGTTTACCGTGTCGCTGTATATTAGTGTCGTATCCGTAAAATCAATTGGGGCGGCTGTGTAAATCTCCCTTACTTCGTCAGTGATGGCGGGTATTCCCTGCTGGCAGATGTTATGGAGATTATAATACGCTGTTTTATGCGTATAGGCATAAAAATTCCTGATAAAACAGATGGTCTGCCATACGAGGGTCGTAAAGATCAGGAACAGAAAAAGAAACAGGTTGTCGGTGCTTATCAGGGTGCGGTAGTCGATGATCGAGTATGTCAAAATGGTGAGGTCAATGGTGATCGTGATGATATTGATATAGCCGATCTTCTGACCGTAGCGGATAAAATCGAGTCGGTTCCTGACCTTTGTTTTGAATGTGGTCCATGTTTTTCTCATCCCGACAGTATTTTATGCCGTAAAATTGACACTAAAAATCTCTACTTTGTTCCAACACACACACACTTGCTTTCGTATCAGAAAAGGTATTTTTCGTTCTTGACCTTGTTCACCAGCCGGTGGATGTCCTTCCAGCCCTCCTCGCCGAAGGTCGTGCCCACGACCTCGATCACCTTGCCGGCGGTGATGGCGCCGATCGTGCCGCACTGGCGGAGCGAAAGCTCGTCGCAGAGCCCTGAGAGGAACCCCGCGGCGTAGAAATCCCCGGCTCCGGTGGTGTCCACGCGCTTGGCCGCGGCCATGATGCCCACGTGCACGACCTCGTCGCCCTGTTTGATGAGCGCCCCCTTGATGCCGATCTTGACCACGGCCAGTTCGCACAGCTTCGAAATGGCTTGCAGGGCGTTCAGCGGCTCGCCCTCGCAGGTGAAGGTCTTGGCTTCGTCCTCGTTGGCGAAGACGATGTCCACATAGTCGCGCACCAGCCCTCGCAGGAATTCGAGGTTTTCGGCGACGATGTTGAAGCTCGCCAGGTCGATGGCGACTTTCAGTCCGCACTCCTTGGCCGTGCGGGCGGCTTTGAGGATCAGTTCGTGGTTCTGCACCAGATAGCCTTCGACATAGAGGCAGTCGTAGCCTTCGAAGATCGCCGGTTCGATCTCCGGAGCCGAGAGCTCCAGCGCCGCGCCCAGGTGAGTGACCATCGTGCGCTCGCCGTCGGCGGAGATCAGCGACACGCATTTGCCCGAACGCTCCCTGCCGCGGAAGATCACCGGCTCGATGCCGAGATTCTCCAGCGCCTGCACGAAGAAATCGCCCGTGGTGTCGGGACCCACCTTGCCGATGAAGCCGACGCTGCATCCCAGCTGCGCCATGGCCCGGATGGTGTTGCCGGCCGATCCGCCGAGTGAGAGCGAATAGGGGAGTCCCGCCACCGATTTCGAGATTTCGGTTTGCAGCTTGGTGTCCACGAGGCTCATCGAGCCCTTGGCTAATTTGAACCTCCCCAGCACGGAGTCGGTTTTCAGGTTGACCAGCATGTCCGTGAGGGCGTTGCCGATGCCGATGACGCGTTTCATTTGTTCGGGTTAGGGGTGTTGTTTCTATATCGACAGTATCTTTACCAGGTCCAGCGCGCCGCGGTCGATGCCCTTGTCGTGCTTGACGGCCTTGGCGAAGGGCACGTAGACGATCTTGCCGTTCATCGTGCCGATCATCACGTTGCGCTGCCCGTCGAGAATGGCCTCGATGGCCGCTTCGCCCATGCGCGAGGCGAGGATGCGGTCCACGGCCGTCGGCGAGCCGCCGCGCTGGATGTGTCCCAGAATCGTCACGCGGGCGTCGTACTGCGGGAACTCCTTCTTCACACGCTCGGCCAGCGCCGTGGCGCCGCCCGTCTTGGGGTTCTCCGCGACGATCACGATCGCCGAGTTCTTGCTCTTGCGGAAGCCGTGGTTGATGAGCTCGGCCAGCTGGTCTACCTCGGTCTCCATCTCCGGGATGATCGCCGCCTCGGAGCCCGTGGCGATGGCGCTGTTGAGCGCCAGATAGCCCGCCGTGTGGCCCATCACCTCGACGAAGAACAGCCGCTCGTGGCTCGACGCCGTGTCGCGCAGTTTGTCCACCGCTTCCATGATGGTGTTCAGCGCCGTGTCGTAGCCGATCGTCGAATCGGTTCCTCCCAGGTCGTTGTCGATCGTTCCGGGAAGCCCTACGATCGGTACGTTGAACTCCTCGGCGAAGATGCCCGCTCCGGTCAGCGAACCGTCGCCGCCGATCACCACCAGCGCGTCGATGCCTGCGGCGACCATGTTGTCGTAGGCGGCCTTGCGGCCTTCGGGGGTGGTGAACTCCTGGCTGCGCGCCGTCTTGAGGATCGTGCCGCCCAGCTGGATGATGTTGCTGACGCTTTGCGATTTGAATTCGACGATCTCGTTGAACACGAGACCCTTGTATCCGCGCATGATTCCCTTCACGGTGAATCCGTTGAAGATCGCGCTGCGCGTCACCGCGCGTATTGCGGCGTTCATGCCCGGGGCGTCGCCGCCCGAGGTCAGGATGCCGATACATTTGATTCCGGCCATACTTTACTTTGCTTTTAAGACAAAACCGTCCAAAGATACAAAAAAAATTCAAAAAACAGGGGCGGCCCAAAAAGGATGCCGCCCTGTCGGAAGAGAACTTTTTATTTGAAACTGCGCTGCGGTTATTCCGCAGCTTCGGCCGCGGAGCCGGTTTTCTCCCCTGCGGAGATGCTCACCGAGGCTTTTCCGTCTTTTTCTCCGGCCTGCACCGATACCTCCCGGCCGTCGGCGTTGACGTGCAGGCTTCCCCGGTTCTTATCGACGGTGATGTCGATCGACTTCGAAGGCACGGCGATATGCAGGGTCTTGCGGCCCTCTTCGATCACGCTCTCGTCGTCGTAATCCTCCAGCAGGCGTTCCAGCGTCGTGGTGTCGCCGTCGATGACGATCTCGCTCCGGAACACCTGTTCGATGGCGTCGCGCTTCTTGCGGAACTTGTCGCCCACGTTTTCGCGGATCGCCACGCACGATACGGCGATGATCGTGGCGAGCCACACGAGGAAGATGGCCAGGACGGTTTTGCCGCCGGGTTTGCGCGAGGCGATCAGGCACATCAGCACGTAGATCAGCAGGATCAGCGGAATCAGCACGGCCAGTATGCCGAGGCTTGCGACCCAGATCGAAACGGTATTGCCCAGTATTTCGGGTGCGAAGAGGCTCTCTCCGCCGACGATGACGGCGAAAAGTCCGATAATCAGCGCGCAGGCGCCCATGATGAGCCCGAAGACGAGGAATCCGGCGAATATTTTCAGCAGGATCAGCACCACCTTGCCGAAGACCGAGACCGCCTCGGCGATGATCGGTTTGGCCCGGGCGTCGGGGTCGGCGCAGGCCGCGGCCGAGGTTACGTCGCCGATGGACTGCGCGGTGATTCTCTCGCCGTTCATTTCGAGCTTCTGGCGCGCTGTGCGGGGCGCCGGAACGGCGAACCACATGATGAAATAGCAGATCAGGAAGATGCCGAACAGGTTGCCGAACATCGGGCTGAACCAGTGCAGGAAAGGAAGCCATCCGAAGCAGGTGAGCAGCAGCGGCAGGAACAGCCCGAGCCGCACCCACACGGGGTCGATGTCGAAATACTTGCCGATGCCGGCGCAGACGCCGCCCAGCTTGGCGTTCTCCGTGTCGCGGTAGAGGCGGCGGGGGATGCGCGGGGTGTCGCAGTGCAGGTCGCGGTCGGCGCCCTGGTCGGAGATGTCCTCGGCGGAGCCCATCTGCTGAATGATGTTCAGGATCAGTGGCTTTTCCACGACGCGGGTGTTGTCCTGCGCCGAGAGGATCAGCTCGGCGATGCGCGCCTCGATGTCGGCGACGATCTCCGCGCCGTCGGCCGTGTCCTTATAGCTCTTTTTCAGGCTGTCGAGATAGGCCGCGAGAGCTTCGTAGGCGTCGGTGTCCATCGTGAACGCCACGCCCGATATGCTGCATTTTTTAACCTCTTTCATGGTTGTCGGGTGCTTCGGGGATTAGTTTTTGCGGACGCTGCCGCCGCTCGATTTGCTCAGCGAGGTCCGGCAGCCGCCCGTGTAGCCGATCGACGAGCCGCTCGATGCGCTGGCCGTGAGTTTTCCGCTGCAATCTATGTCGGCCTTGGCGGCGCTCGACGTGCTGACGGAGGCATTGACGGCGGTGAACTTTTCGGCGTCGAGTTTCGACGCCGAACTGAGATCGGCCGTGAAATCCTCGGCCGAGCCGGCGAGCGCGATCTTCGAGGCGCTCGAAGCGTTGACCGTGCAGGTCGCGGCCTTCACCTCCGCGCTGATTTTCGAGGCGCTCGAAGCGTCTATCGAGCACGAGGCGGCCTCCACCGCGGCTTTGATCTTGGCGGCGCTCGAAGCCTCGATCATGAACCTGTCGGCCCGGAGCGTCGCATCGCTCGTGATTTTCGAGGCGCTCGATGCTTTGAGCGAGCGGATCTTCCCGCCGTTGGCCGGTATGGTTACCGTGATGTCGGCGTTCTGGATGTTGGACGCCTTTTTGTCGAGCGTCACTTCGAGGGTCTTGCCGCGGGTTTCGGCGACCACCAGGTCGATCAGGTTGTCGTCGGCCTCGATGCGGATGTCCGACGCCCCGGCCGAGACGACGACCTTCACGGCGCGCGATGCGTCGATGGCGTCGAAATCGGGGGCGGGAAGGGTTTTCGTGACGATATGGCCGCTGCCTTTGATGTTTTTGCCCAGCAGCGGCGCTGCGACGCAGACGACATAGGCGCTTACGGAGAACATGGCTCCGATCAGAACGGCTGTCAGCAGGATTTTTTTCATGGCGTATGTTTTTTAGTAGGGTTGATCTTGGGTTATTTTCCGTGGCGGATGAGCCGTATTTGCCCGACAAGTTCGTCCCACGTTTCGTCGAGCGTCGCAAGGTATTCGCGGCCCTTGTCCGTGAGCGTGTAGTACTTGCGGGGCGGACCCTGCGGCGACTCTTCCCAGCGGTAGGTCAGCAGTCCGGCGTTCTTCTGCCGGGTGAGGATCGGGTAGAGCGTACCCTCGACTACGATCATCTCCGCCTGTTTGAGTTCGGCGATGATCTTCGGAGCATACGAATCCTCGCGGGAGAGAATGGCGAGGATGCAGTACTCCAGGATTCCTTTGCGCATCTGCGCTTTTACGTTGTCTTCGGCCATGATGCTATGCGTTTAACCTTTTGGGAGCCTTCGGAACGATCAGCCAGAGGATGATGTAGATCCAGAGCGAGAGCCCTCCGAAGAGGATCAGGATCAGGGTCCCGATGCGGACCAGCGAGGTGTCGAGCCCGAAATATTCGGCCAGTCCGGCGCAGACGCCGGCGATGATGCTGTCTTGCGAGCGGAATAACCGCTTGTTGTCGTTCGTTGCCATATTCGTGGTTTTTTATCGGTTGCGGTTGATGTTGAATTTGCGGGCGGGCTCCTCGGGGATGACGATCCAGAGGATGATGTAGGCCCAGATCGAGAGTCCTCCGAAGAGGATCAGCAGCAGCGTCACGAGGCGGATCAGCGTCGGGTCGGCGTCGAAATAGGCGGCCAGTCCGCCGCAGATGCCGGCGATCGAACGCTCCGTGCGCGAACGGTAGAGCCTCCGGGGCGCCGGTTCGCAGGACTCCCCGCCGGCGGGTTCCGTTCCGTCCTGCGCCGCGCCGCGGGGCTCTCCGAAGTCGGCCGGGGAGCCCATCTGCTCCATCGTCGCGCGGACCATGTCGAGCGTGATGACCCGCATGGGCGACGCGACCTTCTCGCGGAAGATTTCCGCCACGCGCGTTTCGATGTCGCTCATCGTTTCGGCGTCGTCCTCGGGCAGACGGCGGCGGATGTCGTCGAAATAGTTGCCCAGCGCCCGGTAGGCATCCTCGTCGAGGGTGAATGCCAGGGAGCCGATGTTCGCGTTTACAGTTTCTTTCATAGTCGTCTAAGTGTTGTCGCAGTCGGATGTCTTGCGATTCCTACTATTTTGATAATGCAAATATAATACGGATTTTAGTATTATGCAATACAAAGTACTGAATTTTTTCAAAAAAATGAGCCTCCGTCCATGAAACGGGGGATATTCGGTGAAAAAATTCCGATATTTGGGTTCGCATTGTTGCGTTTCGCCCCTCAGCTTCGTCTTACAGATACAATGAAGGAGTCCGAATTCACCTCGCTTGTCCTGCCGCTCCGCGACCGCATGTTCCGTTACGCCCAAAGCCTGCTGCTTTCGCCGGCCGAGGCGGAAGATGCCGTACACGATCTGCTGGAGCGTCTGTGGCGCGAGCGGGGGCGGCTGGAAGGGTGCCGCCGGGTCGATTCCTTCGTGATGACCGCCGTGCGCAACCGTTGTCTCGACCTGCTGCGCCGGCAGCGGGCCGCAGGCCGCCGGGACGATGCGGTGGCGGGGTGGACGGAACGTTCGGCGGCTGCCGAGGCCGACCGCTGGGAGATGCGCGAACTGGTGCGGCGGGCGCTGGCCTGCCTCCCCGGACGCCAGCGGGAGGTGCTCCACCTGAAGGATATAGAGGGCTACTCCACCCGCGAGATCGCCGGGATGGTCGGCTGCGACGAAGCGCAGGTGCGCGTGATCCTCTCCCGCGCCCGCAACGGATTGCGAGAGGTACTGAAAAAAATGACGGACGATGAACGAACGGCAAGAACGGATTGAACGGCTCGCGGAGCGCTGGTTCGCAGCGCAGGCGACCGATGCGGAGGAGCGCGAATTGCGCGAATGGATGCGGCGGGCGGCCGACGTGCCGGAGTCGCTGCGGGAGGTGCGGACCCTGTTCGGCGGACTGGACGCGCTGGCCGGGGAGCGTTCCCCGGAACGCTGGAAGCCCCGCCGGATACGGCGCATGGCGCCGCTTTGGGGAATTGCCGCGGCGGCGGCCGTCGTGCTCGGGATTTTCGTCTGCGCCGACCTGCTGCGCAAGCCCTACTGTTATATCGACGGGGTGGCGGTGTACGACGCGGAGGTGGCCATGCAAACGACGGTCTATCTCGAATCGTTCTCCGCTTTGGAGGAGTCGGGGCGGATGGTGGACGAATTGATAGAGAACAATTAAAAACGATATGTCATGAACAGATTGCTTATTCTTTTGGGTGTTTTCGTGTTGTCGGGGCTGTGCGCTTCGGCGCAGCCGGCGGATTCCCTCCGGCGGATCGGGGATGTCGATACGGGGCCGGTCACCATGCGCCGCGCCGCCGACGGGAACGATATGGTTCTCGAAGTGGCGGGCTTCGGAATCACGCTCGGGCAGGCGCCGCACCGCGGTTCGTCGCAGAAATCCCGCTCGCATTCGCGGGTCAAGGGGCTGCTGTTCGACGGGATCGAGATGGGTTTCAATCTCCTCACGGGTGTCGATTATGCGGGTTATCCTGCCGAGACGGCGGATTTTCTCGATTTGCGGGCCGGCAATTCGTTCCACTTCGGCGTGACGCCCATCGGGCTGGCGGTGCGTCTGGACAGACGGGGAAAATTCGAGTTTGCGACCGGTCTGCGCTATACGGTCAACAACTACCGCCTTTCGGACAACACGATTACGCTGGGCCGTGAGGACGGTCTGATCGTGCCCGTGACGCTGGATGAGAGGGCCGACAAGTCGAAACTCCGCACCACCTCGCTGGGCATTCCGCTGCAATTCTCGTTCGATCCGGTCCGGAAGCTGCGCATCGCGGTCGTGGGGTACTGCGATTTCACGCTCGGGTCCAATGCGATCTACAAGAAGCCGAAGGTGAAGAACTCCCTCTCCGGGTTGAATCCCGTCCAGTTCGGGGTCGGGGGCTCGGTCTCTTACCACGGGGTCGGCGTCTATGTCCGTTACGGCGTGACGCGGCTTTTCAAGAGCAGCGCGGGGCCCTCCTGCCATCCGCTGTCGTTGGGAGTCTGCGTCTTCATGTAAAAACTCGCGGCCATGAAACGATTGCTGTTGATCCTGCTGGTCCTGCTGCCGTTCCTGGTTCGGGGGCAGAACGCCTCGTGGAGATTCTTCGACCGCTACACGAAGGCCGAGGGCTTCACCAGCATCCAGCTGGAGCGGAAGATGATGCGGATGATGAGCCGTCAGGCGGCTGAAAAGGGCGACAGGGGATTGGCCGAATTGCTCGGGGGCATCGAGTATATCCGCATCGTGTCGCTCGATAAGGGCGACGGAGCGCAGTTCGTCGCCGACGCGGAGAGACTGGCCGCCGATCCGGACCTCGAATTCCAGTTGGTGATGTCGGGGACCGAAGAGGGGCAGACCACGAAATTCTACATCCGCGAGGCGTCGGTCACCGATAATTCGGAGTTGCTGATGCTGACCTGCGGTGCGAAAGAGACGGTCGTGGTGAACATCTACGGCAAGTTCGACCTCAAGCAGGTTGCACGCCTCTCGACGATCCGGCCGAAAAAATAGCTTTGTACCTTTTGGTGGCAAAAGGTACCCAAAAACACGGGCTTAAAAAGCCCGTGTTGTGGGCGGTTGCGGGTTTTCACGCTGACTATCCTGTTCTGCGCTCCCGATCCTTGCTATACCCGTCGAAAAAAGGGCCGGACATTTTGCGTCCGGCCCTTGGTATTATCGCTGTCGGCGGTTCTTAGTCCTCGAACTTGGCCGAGAGGAACTCGCGGTTCAGACGGGCGATATGCGCGATGGAAATCTGCTTGGGGCATTCGGCCTGGCAGGCACCCGTGTTGGTGCAGTTGCCGAAGCCCAGCTCGTCCATCTTGGCGACCATCGCCTTGGCACGGCGGGCACCCTCCACGCGGCCCTGCGGCAGCTTGGCGAGCGACGACACGCGGGCAGCGACGAACAGCATGGCCGAACCGTTCTTGCACGTGGCGGCGCAGGCTCCGCAGCCGATGCAGGCGGCGGCGTCCATCGACTCTTCGGCGTCGGCCTGCGAGATCGGAATGGCATTGGCGTCGGGCACCGAGTTCGTGCGCACTGAGATGAAGCCTCCGGCTTGCAGAATCTGGTCGTATGCCGAGCGGTTCACCACGAGGTCCTTGATGACGGGGAACGCCGCCGAGCGCCACGGCTCGATGGTGATCGTCGCACCGTCCTTGAACTTGCGCATGTAGATCTGGCAGGTCGTGGCGCCCTGGCTGGGGCCGTGGGCCTGTCCGTCGATGTGCAGCGAGCACATGCCGCAGATGCCCTCGCGGCAGTCGTGGTCGAAGGCCACGGGCTCCTTGCCCTCGTGGATGAGGTTGTTGTTCAGGATGTCGAGCATTTCGAGGAACGAGGTGTCGGCCGAGATGTTCTCCACCTTGTAGCTCTCGAACGCCCCCTTGGATTTAGCGTCCTTTTGACGCCATATCTTTAATGTAAAATTCATAGTTTCGATTCGATATTAAAGTTCAACGTCAAATGGCCTTAGTCTTTGTAGTTGCGCTGTGCGGGGTGCACGAACTCGAAGTTCAGGGGCTCTTTCGTGAGCTCCGGAGCCTCGTCCATGCCTTTGTACTCCCATACGGCGGCGTATACGAAGTTCTCGTCGTCGCGCTTGGCTTCGCCCTCCTCGGTCTGGTGCTCCGAGCGGAAGTGGCCGCCGCACGACTCCTCGCGGTTGAGGGCGTCGCGGGCCATCAGTTCGCCCAGTTCGAGGAAGTCGGCCAGACGCAGCGCCTTTTCGAGCTCGACGTTGAAGTCGTTCTCCTTGCCGACGACCTTCACGTCCTTCCAGAACTCCTTGCGGAGCGCCTGAATCTCGGCGATGGCCTTTTCGAGCGACTCCTTCGTGCGGGCCATGCCGACGTTCTCCCACATGATGTGGCCCAGCTTCTTGTGAATATCGTCCACCGACTGTTTGCCGTTGATGGCGAGCAGTTTGGCGATCTTCTCCCGGACGCCCTTCTCGGCTTCGTCGAAAGCCTTGGTGTCGGTCTTCACCTTCGGGGCCTGAATCTTGTGCGCGAGGTAGTCGCCGATGGTGTAGGGCAGGACGAAGTATCCGTCGGCCAGACCCTGCATCAGGGCCGAAGCGCCCAGACGGTTCGCGCCGTGGTCCGAGAAGTTGGCCTCGCCGATGGCGTAGAGGCCCGGGATGGTGGTCATCAGGTTGTAGTCAACCCAGATGCCGCCCATCGTGTAGTGCACGGCGGGGAAAATCTGCATCGGCTGCTCGTAGGGGCTCACGTCGGTGATCTCCTCGTACATGTCGAAGAGGTTGCCATAACGCTGTTTGATAATATCCTTGCCCAGACGCTCGATGGCGGTTTTGAAGTCGAGGAATACGGCCAGACCGGTCTCGTTCACGCCGAAGCCTGCGTCGCAGCGCTCCTTGGCGGCACGCGAAGCCACGTCGCGCGGCACGAGGTTACCGAAGGCCGGGTAGCGGCGCTCCAGGTAGTAGTCGCGGTCCTCCTCGGCGATGTCCGAGGGTTTCTTGGCACCCGAACGGAGCGCCTTCACATCTTCGAGTTTCTTGGGAACCCAGATGCGGCCGTCGTTGCGCAGCGACTCCGACATCAGCGTCAGCTTCGACTGCTGGTCGCCGTGAACGGGGATGCAGGTGGGGTGGATCTGCGTGAAGCAGGGGTTGGCGAAGCCGGCGCCCTTGCGGTAGCACTGGAATGCGGCCGAGCCGTTCGACGCCATAGCGTTGGTCGAAAGGAAGAAGACGTTGCCGTAGCCGCCCGTGGCGATCACGACGGCGTGTGCGCCGTGGCGTTCGATCTCGCCCGTCACGAGGTTGCGGGCGATGATGCCCTTGGCCTCGCCGTCCTCGATGACGATGTCCAGCATCTCGTGGCGCGGGTAGCTCTTCACCGTGCCGGCTGCGATCTCCTTGTTGAGGGCCGCATAGGCGCCCAGCAGAAGCTGCTGGCCCGTCTGGCCGCGGGCGTAGAACGTACGCGAAACCTGCGCGCCGCCGAACGAACGGTTGGCCAGCAGGCCGCCGTACTCGCGGGCGAAGGGAACGCCCTGGCCGACGCACTGGTCGATGATGAGGTTGGAGACCTCGGCCAGACGGTAGACGTTGGCCTCGCGGGCGCGGTAGTCACCGCCCTTGATCGTATCGTAGAAGAGCCGGTAGACCGAGTCGTTGTCGTTCTGGTAGTTCTTGGCGGCGTTGATACCGCCCTGGGCTGCGATCGAGTGGGCGCGGCGGGGCGAGTCCTGGATGCAGAACACCTTGACGTTGTAGCCCAGTTCGCCGAGCGAAGCGGCTGCGGAGGCGCCGCCCAGACCCGTGCCGACGATGATGATGTCGAGTTTGCGCTTGTTGGCGGGACTTACGACCTTGATCGCCGTCTTGTGGTTGCTCCACTTTTCGGCGAGCGTCCCGGCGGGAATTTTAGCATCTAATTTGAAAGCCATATCGTTTGTGTGTTTATTGTTCTCTGAATGGGGTGATTAGCATGCGCCTGCGATGCAGGGGCAGAAGAAGTAGACGAGCACCACGGCGGCGAACCCGAGGAATACGATCGTGGCCACGATGTTGGCGATGCACTTCAAACGGGGATACCACGTGTCGTTGGCCCAGCCCACGGTCTGGAACATCGACCATACGCCGTGCGTGAGGTGGAACCACAGCGCGAAGAACCACACGAGGTAGATTACCACGTAATACCATTTCGAGAAGGTGTAGGCGATCAGCGCGGCGCCGTCGGCAGGGCTGTATCCCAGCGAGTTGACGTGTCCGCCCATGATCTCCACGAGCTGCATCTTCGACCAGAAGTTGATGAGGTGGATCAGCAGGCCGCCCAGGATGACGAAGCCCAGTGCGAGCATGTTCTTCGAGGCCCATGCCACGCCCGGCTCCTGCACCGTCACGGCATAGCGCTGCGATCCGCGCGCCTTGTAGTTGTTCAGCGTGAGGACGACGGCGTAGATGAAGTGGATCAGGACGCCCAGCGCCAGCACGGCCGTACCGGCCAGCGCGTACCAGTTGGCGCCGAGTAACGCGCAGATCGTGTTGTACGCCTCGGGCGAGATGATCGCCGTGATGTTCATCGACATGTGGAAGAGGATGAAGAGCACGAGGAACGCCCCCGTAACGCTCATGACCAGCTTCTTGCCGAGCGAGGAATTAGATAGAAAACAGCTCATAATGATTTTAATTTGTTTATATTTGTGATAGTTTGTGTTCCGGTATGTTCGAATTTACGCGCAAAGATAGCCATTGTTTGCGGAATAACAATGAAAACAGACGGGAATTTTATGCCTGAAAGGAGGGTTTTATGACCAAAAAAGAACTGCGCGCCGCGATGCGCCGAAAGAACCTCGGGATCACTCCGTCGGAGCGGGCCGCGGCGTCGGGGCGTATTTTCGCCCGGGCGGAGCTTTCGGAGGCTTTCGGCAGGGCCCGCACGGTGGGTGTTTTCTGTTCGCTGGCCGACGAGCCGGACACGTCGGAGGCGCTGGCGCGGTGGTCTGCGGCCGGTCGTCGGCTGGCTGTGCCGCGCGTCGAGGGCGACGTGATGCGGTTTTATGAATACGATCCCCGGACGATGCGTCCGGGGGCCTTCGGCATCGCCGAACCGGGGCCGGAGGCACGGTTGTGCGAGCCTCGAGAACTGGATCTGGTGATCGTTCCCGGCACGGCGTTCACCGCCGCGGGAGCCCGGATGGGCCGCGGGCGCGGCTACTACGACAAATACCTCGCGCAGCCGGAGGTGCATGCCGTGAAGATCGGCGTTTGTTACGCTCACCAACTGGTCGGGGAGCTGCCCTCGGAGCCGCACGACGTGGCGATGGATTGTGTGATAACGGATTGATGCGCGGCACGATGCGTGCAGTTATGCGTGCGGTGCCCGCGTCTGGAACGAGGTCCGGGACCGTATAAATGAATGAATCTTATGAAGAAAAGAAAAGTGGCGCTGGTGCTGGCCGGCGGCGGGGCGCGGGGAGTGGCCCATATCGGAGCTATCGAAGAGTTGGAAAGTCAGGGTTTCGAGATCAGCGCCGTCGCCGGTACGTCGATGGGCGCGCTGGTCGGGGGCGTCTATGCCTCGGGGCATCTCGAACCTTTCAAGCAATGGTTGTGCGAACTCGACAAATACAAGGTTTTCAGTCTGGTGGACTTCGCCCTGAGCACCGAGGGGCTGGTCAAGGGCGACCGTGTGATGAATGCCATGAAGGAGCTGGTTCCGGATGTGGAGATCGAGCGGATGCCCGTGCCGTTCGCGGCCGTGGCGGCCGATCTGCTCACGGGGCGCGAAGTGGTGCTGGACCGCGGCGGGCTGTACGACGCCATCCGGGCTTCGATCTCGATCCCTTCGGTCTTCAAGCCCGTGCACCGCGACGGGCAGGTGCTGATCGACGGCGGTACGGTCAACCCGCTGCCGCTGAACCGCGTGCACCGCGAGAAGGGCGACATGTTGGTGGGCGTGGATGTCAGCGCCCCGTTTGCCTCTCCCGCGCCGAAAACCAAGGTGTCGCTCAATTACTACAAGGTGCTGATCGCCTCGTCGGAGATCATGCAGCAGCATATCGCCCGGCTGATGTGCCGGCTTCATAAACCCGACATCCTGGTCGAGATGCCTGCCGACAGCTACGGCATTTTCGAATTCTACCGTTCGAAAGAGCTGATCGAGGCGGGACGCACGGCGATGCGTGCAGCGCTCGAACGTGCGGCGGTCGAGGCTTGAAAACGGCAGGGTTTTTGCAAAGGGGTAGAAAAAGTTGCGACGGCCCGTTTTGAAGAATTCAAAGAGTAGTGACGCAACTTCACACAGATTTTTAGGGCCGTCGCAAGAATCGAGAAATCGTAGGCATGCCTCCCGGCATTGCCCGATCTCTTTGTGCCGACAAAGATAGACAAACTTTCGTGACACGCAACACCTTTGCCCGAATGTGGTATGGGTGCGCCTGAAATACCGAGCGGCCGTACCTTTTTTTGCATCTGCCGATCTTTTTCCCTTACCCGGTACGTCTTAACGGGCGATCGGCCGCCGCTGCGACGAAAACACCCCGGAAGTCTCGTGCTTCCGGGGTGTTTCGTTGGCGGGGATTCCCGGGGCCGGCCGTCAGACGCAGCCCTGTGCGAGCATGGCGTTGGCTACCTTCATGAAGCCGCCGATGTTGGCGCCCACGACGTAGTTGATATAGCCGTCGGGCTGGGTGCCGTAGTGCACGCAGACCGAGTGGATGTTCTGCATGATGGATTTCAGTTTGGCATCGACCTCTTCGGGCGACCAGGTGAGGCGAATCGAGTTCTGGGTCATTTCGAGTCCCGAGGTGGCTACGCCGCCGGCGTTGGCCGCCTTGCCCGGAGCATAGAGCAGCTTGTGCTGCTGGAAGATGCGGATGGCTTCGGGCGTCGAGGGCATGTTGGCTCCCTCGGCGACGCAGATGCAGCCGTTGTCAACCAGCGCCTGAGCCTCGTCGCCGTTCAGCTCGTTCTGCGTGGCGCACGGCATGGCGATGTCGCACTTCACGCCCCACGGACGCTCGCCGGGGTAGTAGGTGGCCGACGGGTATTTTTCGGCGTACTCCTTGATGCGGCCGCGGAAGATGTTCTTCAGCTCCATGACATATTCCAGTTTCTCGGGGCTGATGCCTTCGGGGTCGTGGATGTAGCCCGACGAGTCGGAGAGCGTCACGACCTTGGCGCCGAGTTCGGTGGCCTTCTGGCAGGCGTACTGGGCGACGTTGCCCGAGCCCGAGATGCAGACGGTCTTGCCCTCGAACGAGTCGTTGCGCGTGGCGAGCATCTCCTGGGCGAAATAGCAGGTTCCGTAGCCCGTGGCTTCGGGGCGCAGCGGGCTGCCGCCCCAGTCGCGGCCCTTGCCGGTGAGCGTGCCGGTGAATTCGTCGCGCAGACGTTTGTACTGGCCGAACATGAAGCCGATTTCACGGCCTCCGACGCCGATGTCGCCTGCCGGAACGTCGGTGTCCTGACCGATGTGGCGCTGCAATTCGGTCATGAACGACTGGCAGAAGCGCATCACCTCGTTGTCGGACTTGCCCTTGGGGTTGAAGTCCGAACCGCCCTTGCCGCCGCCCATCGGGAGGGTCGTGAGGCTGTTCTTGAAGGTCTGCTCGAAGGCCAGGAACTTCAGGATCGAGAGGTTGACCGAGGGGTGGAAACGGATGCCGCCCTTGTAGGGGCCGATGGCGCTGTTCATCTGGATGCGGTAGCCGCGGTTGATCTCGATTTCGCCTTTGTCGTTGAGCCACGGCACGCGGAAAATAATCACGCGCTCGGGTTCGGCAATGCGTTCCAGCACCTTCATCTTTTGCAGGATCGGGCTGGTCACGATGTGCGGGGCCAGCGATTCGGCCACCTCGCGGACGGCCTGGTGGAACTCCGGTTCACCGGGATTGCGGGCGATGAGCCGGGCCATGAAATCTTCGACGTACTGTCGGGCTTGCTCGTTCATAAGCGAATGGATTTTGAGGGGTTTGTAATCGTTTCTCGCCCCTAAAAATAGTACATTCATTCGAGTTTTGCAACTTCTTTAAGAATTTCATAAAATATTTTATTTACCTGCGCCGCGCATTTGCTTACTGTCTGCGGGGCAGCCGGGTCGCGGGGCTGAAAATCCGTAACGAAAAAAGACGGATTCGCTATGAATCCGTCATTGAAATTTTTTTTCGATTTTTTTTGCGCTTCCTCCCCGGAAACGCCTGCCTGTCACTTGGAAAAGGCGAATCCGACGTAAACATCCTTGTACTTCGACAGCAGGGCGGCGGCCGTCGAGAGCGAGGATATCCGGCTGCCGAGGGCGGTCATCATCTCCACGAGCCGCGTGACCGGAAAGACCAGCATCAGTTCCGTGCCGCTGATATAGGCGTGGCCCGGCACCGATCCCAGGTTGATTTTGCCTTTGGCGAAATGGAGCGTCACGATGTGCGTCTCGGCGTCGTATTCGTAGGTTCCCGTGAGTTTGTGCTTGCCCAGCGTCGCCGAGAAATCGTCGCTGTCGCGTTCGAAGGTGAACGTTCCGGCGCCGGCTTTGAGTCCGGCCAGCGCATAGGCTTTTTCCAGCTGTTTGACGACCGTGGTTTCGAGGGCTGCGCCGCCGAGTTCCGAGGCGAGGTCTCCGCCTTCGAACTTGACGCCCGGGCCCGTGTAGTTCCACGTGCCAGCCAGCGCATACTGGGTGAGTTTGCCGTCGGTGATCTTGTCGGCGGCCGCCGTGGCGGCTTTTTTCAGCGCGTCCTTCCAGTCCTGCGCCGAAGCCGTGCCGGCGAGCAGGAGCAGGGACGCTGCAAGCAAGAGGGTTCTTTTCATATTCATAATTCTTCGACTTCCCGGAGCCATGCCGCCGCCGAGGCGTCGGAGGGCATGCGCCAGTCGCCACGGGGCGAGAGCGACACGGAACCGACTTTCGGGCCGTCGGGCATGGCCGAGCGTTTGAACTGTTGGGTGAAGAAGCGGCGGACGAAGACCGTGAGCCACTTCAGGATGGTCGCACGGTCGTAGCTCCTCTCGAAAGCTTGCTCGGCCAGCAGCAGGATTTTCGCAGGACCGTAACCCGCGCGCAGGAAATTGTAAAGGAAGAAGTCGTGGAGTTCGTAGGGGCCCACGAGGTCTTCGGTCTTCTGGGCGATCTTCCCTTCGGCGTCGGCCGGAAGCAGTTCGGGGCTGACCGGCGTGTCGATGATGTCCAGCAGCGTGGCGCGCGTCGCGGCGTCTCGCTCCGTGTCGGCGGCCCACTTCACGAGGTGGCGCACCAGCGTCTTGGGAACCGAGGCGTTGACGCCGTACATCGACATCTGGTCGCCGTTGTAGGTCGCCCAGCCCAGCGCCAGTTCCGAAAGGTCGCCCGTGCCGACCACCAGTCCGCCTTCCATGTTGGCCACGTCCATCAGTATTTGCGTGCGTTCGCGGGCCTGGGCGTTCTCGTACGCCGCGCCCCGGTCGTCGGGATCGAGGCCGATGTCCCGGAAGTGCTGCGTGCAGGCGTCGCGGATGGGGATTTCGCGGATCGTGACGCCCAGCCCGCGCATCAGCTCCAGCGCGTTGTTGTAGGTGCGGTCGGTGGTGCCGAAGCCCGGCATCGTGATGCCGATGATCCCCGCGCGGTCCATTTTCAGGAAATCGAACGTACGGGCCGTCACGAGCAGGGCGAGGGTCGAATCCAGCCCGCCTGAGATGCCGACGACGGCTTTTCCGGCGCGGGTGTGGATCATCCGCTGCGCCAGTCCGTGCGACTGTATCCGGAAGATCTCCTCGCAGCGTTCGCTGCGGTGCGCCTCGTCCTTCGGGACGAACGGCATCGGGTCGATGTCGCGGTCGAGGACCACGCCGCGAAGCCCCTCGGGTATCTCCATCTCGATCACGGTATTCTCCGTGGCCCCTTCGTTCATGCGGAACGAGGTGTTGCGGCGGCGTTCGAACGCCAGCCGTTCGAGGTCCACGTCGGCGACGACCAACTGTTCCTCGGGCGAGAAGCGTTCGGCTTCGCGCAGGATCGTGCCGTTCTCGGCGACGATGCCGTTGCCGGCGAATACGAGGTCGGTGGTGGATTCGCCGAAGCCTGCCGAGCAGTAGACGTAGGCCGCGATCGTGCGGGCCGACTGCTGGGCAATCAGCTGCCGCAGGTAGGCGTGCTTGCCCGCCGCCTCGGGCGAGGCCGAGAGGTTGAAGATCACCTTCGCGCCGTTCAGCGCCAGCTGCGACGAGGGCGGCACGGCGCTCCAGAGGTCCTCGCAGAGCTCGACGCCGAACTCCGCGCCGTTGACCTCGAACGTGAGGTCGGCGCCGAAGTCGGCCTGCTGGCCCGCGACGGCGATGTGTTCGTCCGAAATCCCGGCTCCCGAGGCGAACCAGCGGTTTTCGTAGAATTCGCCGTAGTTCGGGATGTAGGTCTTGGGGACCACGCCCAGCACCTTGCCCTGCGTGAAGACCACGGCGCAGTTGTAGAGCGCCGATCCGTGGCGCAGGGGGGCCCCGGCGATCAGCGTGAGGGGAAGTTTGCGCGTGGCGCGCACGAGGCGTTCCAGCGCTTCGTCGGCCGCGTCGAGCAGCGTGGATTGCAGCACGAGGTCGCCGCACGTGTAGGCCGTCACGCCCAGTTCGGGGAATGCCGCGATCTCAACGCCCCGCCGGGCGGCCTCCTCGGCCATCGCCGCCATGCGCTCGGCGTTGTAGTCGCAGTCGCCGACCCGCAGACGCGGGATCGCCGCGGCCACTTTCAGAAATCCAAAGGAATCCATAGCTATCGCAATTGAGAATTAAGAATTAGAAATGAAAAATTCGGCTTTTGTCTTAGCGTCGTGAAATCCCGAAGCGTCGGGGCGAACCCTCGCTTTCGGTGATCCCGGGTGGATCGATGGCCCGGAGCAGGCGATAGCGAATTTCAATTTTTAATTCTTAATTTTTCATTTTTAATTAGCCCACAGGCTTGTCAGGTTCAGAATCACCTGCTGGGCCTTGCGCATCGTCGTGAGCGAGCAGTATTCGAACTTGCCGTGGAAGTTCATGCCTCCGGTGAAGAGGTTGGGGCACGGCAGGCCCATGAACGAGAGGCGTGCGCCGTCGGTGCCGCCGCGGATGGGCCGCACGAGGGGCTTCACGCCGGCCATCTCCATCGCCCGCAACGCCTTGTCGATCACCTGCGGATGCGGCTCGACCATCTTGCGCATGTTGTAATACTGGTCTTTGAGCGTGAGGGTCAGCACCTCGTCGCCGTATTTCTTTTTCAGCAGATCGACGCAGGCCCACATGAAGACCTTCTTCTGCTCGAACTTCTCGGCGTCGTGGTCGCGGATGATGTAGCTCAGCGAAGCCCTCTCCACCGTGCCGTTCACACCGACGCAGTGGTAGAAACCTTCGTAGCCCTCGGTGTGCTGCGGACGCTCGGCGGCGGGCAGCATCGTTTGCAGTTCGCACGCCACGTCGATGGCGTTGATCATCTTCGCCTTGGCGTAGCCCGGGTGGACGTTGCGGCCCTGAATCTCGATCTTCGCGCTCGCGGCGTTGAAGTTCTCGTATTCCAGTTCGCCTTCCATGCCGCCGTCAACGGTGTAGGCGAAATCGGCGCCGAAGGCTTTCACGTCGAAGAAATCCACGCCCCGGCCCACCTCCTCGTCGGGCGTGAAGCCGATGCGGATCTTGCCGTGTTTCACCTCGGGGTGCGTCAGCAGATATTCCGCGGCGGTCATGATTTCCGCCACGCCCGCCTTGTCGTCGGCGCCCAGCAGCGTCGTGCCGTCGGTGTGGATCAGCGTGTGCCCCTTGAAGAAGGCCAGCTCCGGGAACTCCGAAACCTTCATCGTCAGCTGGCCGTTCAGGGCGATGTCGCCGCCGTCGTACTCCTCGATCACGCGGGGTTTCACCTCCTTGCCGCTCATGTCAGGCGAGGTGTCCACGTGGGCGATGAAGCCGATCACGGGGGCGTTCCCGCATCCCGCCGTGGCAGGGATCGTGCCCATCACGTAGCCGTATTGGTCCATCGTCACCTCGGTCATGCCGAGGGCCTCCATCTCGTCGCGCAGGACCGCCAGAAGGACCTTCTGCTTCTCGGTCGAGGGGAATGTCGTGCTGTTTTCGTCCGACTGCGTGTCGTACGATACGTATTTCAGAAAACGTTCTTTGAGTTCCATAATTTCAACAGGTTAAAGGTTAAAAATTAAAGGTGAGAGGTGAAAAACAGGCTATCTGCATTTTTTACACTCCACTTTTAACCTTTCACTTTTCATTTTTCACTTTTTGCTTTAATCGTGTGCCAGCCCATGTAGCCGATCAGCACGAGGTACATGGCCAGACCCACCCATTCGGCGGCGTTCGATGCGGCCCAGCCCGAGAGGAACCAGTCCACGCCGGCGAATTTCAGCACGGCGCTCACCACGCCCATCAGCGCGCCGCCGGCGATGAATCCCGAAGCGATGAGCGTACCGCGGTCGAAGCGGGCCTTGTTCAGCCCTTCGTCCTTCGAACGGTTCGAGACGAACCACGCCACCAGTCCGCCCACCACCAGCGGGGCGTTCAGCTCCATGGGGATGAACATGCCCAGCGCGAACGCGAGGGCCGGAATGCCGATCGACGTGAGCACCAGCGCCAGCGCAGCACCGCAGAAGTAGAGCATCCACGGGGTCTGTCCGCCGGTCATCAGCGGCTGGATGACGGCCGCCATAGCGTTGGCCTGCGGGGCCACCAGCGCGCCTTCGCCCACGAATCCGTAGGATTTGTTGAGGATGATCATCACCCCGGCCACCGTCGCCGCAGCAACGAACGTGCCGAGGAACTTCCATGCCTCCTGCTTCTTGGGCGTGGTGCCCAGCCAGTAGCCGATCTTGAGGTCGGTGATGAAGCCGCCGGCCATCGACAGGGCCGTGCAGACCACGCCGCCGATCACCAGCGCGGCGGTCATGCCCGTCGTGCCGCTCAGACCCACGCTCACCAATACCAGCGATGCGAGGATCAGCGTCATCAGCGTCATGCCCGAGACGGGGTTGGTGCCCACGATGGCGATGGCGTTGGCCGCCACGGTGGTGAAGAGGAACGCGATGACGAAGACGATCAGGATCGCCGTCAGCGACTGGGTCCAGTCGCCGCCCAGCAGTCCGAAGTGGAAGAAGACGAAGACCGAGACGAGCGTGGCGATCAGGATCGTGAGGATGCGCTTCATCGAAAGGTCGCGTTGCGTGCGCTCGGCGATCTCGGCGGAGCCTTTGCCGCCTCCGAACTCCGAGACCGCGAGGCCCACGGCCTGACGGATGATCTTCGACTGGCGGATGATGCCGATGATGCCCGCCATGGCGATGCCGCCGATGCCGATGGGCTTGCCGATGAATGCGAAGAGGTTCTCGGCCGTGAAGATCGACTGCGGGTCGGCGAGGATGTCGGCGCGCGTCACGCCTAACAGCGAGATCATCGCGGCGGGATCGACGGCTTCGGCCAGCGAGCCCACCACCGGGACGATCACGAACCACACGAGGCACGATCCGGCGGTGATGATCATGGCGTATTTCAGGCCGATGATGTAGCCCAGTCCCAGCACGGCGGCCGAGGTGTTGAGGCCGAAGACCACCTTGAATTTGTCGGCGGCGACGGCGCCCCATGCGCAGATGCGCGTCGAGACCGATTCGGTCCAGAGGCCGAACGTGCCGACCGCGAAGTCGTAGAGACCGCCCACAAGGCCCGCGACGGCCAGCAGTTTGGCCTGCGATCCGCCCTTTTCGCCCGAGACGAGGACTTCGGTGGTCGCCGTGGCCTCGGGGAAGGGGTATTTGCCGTGCATCTCCTTGACGAAGTATTTGCGGAAGGGGATCAGCAGCACGATGCCCAGCAGTCCGCCGAACAGCGACGAAAGGAACACCTGCCAGAAGGCGGCGTCGAGCCCCAGGATGTAGAGGGCCGGGAGGGTGAAGATCGCCCCGGCGACGATCACGCCCGACGAGGCGCCGATCGACTGGATGATGACGTTCTGTCCCAGCATGTTCTTTTTGCCCAGCACCGAGCCCATGCCTACGGCGATGATGGCGATGGGGATGGCGGCTTCGAAGACCTGCCCGACCTTGAGGCCGAGGAAGGCCGCGGCGGCCGAGAAGACGACGGCCATGATGACGCCCATCGTGACCGAGTAGGGCGTCACCTCCTTCGGGTTCGACGAGGCGGGCATCACGGGCGTGTACTCTTCGCCCGGTTTGAGTTCGCGGTAGGCGTTTTCGGGCAGCGAGGTGAGTTGCTTGTCCTGTTCCATGTGTAGTTGTGAATGCTGAATTTTGAATTTTTAATCGCAATCTTTCGGTGTCGCCGGAAGATTACCTGTTGTCGCCGCTGCCCGAGATGTGGTTGCGCTGCATGCGCGAGCGGAGTTTTTCGACGTTCATCTGCGCCACCTCTTCGAGTTCGTAGCCCAGGTCGCGCGAGAGCGTGGCGCAGTACCACAGCACGTCGCCGATCTCCTTGACGATTTCGAGTCTCTTTTCGGGGGTGAACTCCTCGTGTCCGTCGCGGATCACTTTCTTCACCTTGTCGGCGACTTCGCCCGCTTCGCCCGTGAGCCCGAGCGTGGGGTAGATGATGCGGCGCTCGTCGGGATAGATGGCCGTTTCGAGGGCGTGCTGCTGGTATTCGTTGAGTGTCATAGCTTTGATTTGAAGGTTTACAACAGGCAAAAATAACAAAATAATTTCGAAATAAGCCGAAAAAAGCCCCGGCGATTGCACGGGGCGGGTATTTGTGCTGTGCCGTCGCGGTCTGCCGCCGCTCCGGACGCCCGCCTTTCGGGCGGGGCGGGGGATTCAGAGCTCGGGGATCGCCTTCTCCAGCCCGATGCCGCGCGAGCCTTTGAGCAGCACGAGGGCGTTTTCGACGGGGGAGAGCCGCAGCCGCGAAAGCAGCTCTTCGCGCGTGGGACAGAGGGTCGTGCGGGCCGGCTTCTCGGGGAGCGAGGCGCAGGCTTGCGTGAATTCGCTGCCGACGAGCAGCAGCTCGGCGTCGGGAGACTGCGCCGCCTGGCGGATGATCTCCGTGTGCTCGTGCGCGGACCATTCGCCCAGTTCGAGCATGTCGCCCAGGATCAGCACCCGGCGCTGCCGCCGGCCGAGCGGTTCGGCGAGGAAACTTTCGACGGCCAGCCGCATACTCAGCGGGTTGGCGTTGTAGCAGTCGATGACGAGCGTGTTGCGGGCCGTCTCGGTGCGCTGCGAACGGTTGTTGTCGGGGACGTAGCCGGCTATGGCGTGGCGGATGCGTTCGTCGGGAATGCCGAAATAGCGTCCCACGGCTACTGCGGCGGCGATGTTGTAGCGGTTGTAGGCCCCTTCGAGGTGGTTCTCCATGCCGTCGGCCAGCGAGACGGGATAGTATTCCGCAGCCAGCGAATCGCGCTCGGCGGCCATCTCCGTCAGCACCCGGTCGTCGGACGGCACGAAGGCGCGGCCGCCGTTCGCGGCGAGATAGTCGAACAACTCTCCCTTGCCCCGGCGGATTCCCTCGGGGCCTCCGAAACCTGCGAGATGCGCCCGTCCGATGTTGGTCAGAATGCCGTAGCCGGGTTCGGCGACGGAGGTCAGCAGGGCCAGTTCGCCGCAGGCGCTCGCGCCCATCTCCACCACGCCGAATTCCGTGTCGCGGGTCATCGAAAGCAGCGTCAGCGGAACGCCGATATGGTTGTTGAGATTGCCGCGCGTGGCGCAGACCGCGAACCGTTCGCCCAATACGCGGCTGACGAGCTCCTTGGTGGTGGTTTTGCCGCTGCTGCCCGAGATGGCGAGGATGGGGATGCCCAGCGCCCGGCGGTGTTCCCGGGCCAGCTCCTGAAGGGCTTGCAGCGTGTCCCCGGCATAGAGGATGCGTTCGTCGGCGGCCGCCGCACCGGCGTCGTCGGAAACGGCGAAGGCGGCGCCTTTCTCAAGCGCCTCCGCGACGAAGCGGTTGCCGTCGAAGTTGGCGCCCCGCAGGGCGAAGAATATCGAATCGGGCTCGATCTTCCGGGTGTCGGTCGAGATGCGGGGGTGTTTCAGGAAGAGGTCGTAAAGTTCGCTCATGGCGGGTGAAAAATAAATGGAGGACGGTCGCAGACCGCCTCCGGGGATGGGTGGTGCGACGACGGCATATCTGATCCGGGATCAGATGTGCTTGTCGCCGTTGTTGAATTTCACTTCGTCGATGAATTTCTTGATGTTCTGCTCCTCGGCGCGGGGGCAGATCAGCAGCACGTCGTCCGTATCGACGACGATGTACTCTTTCAGGCCGCTGATGACGGCGATCTTCTCCTTCGGCAGCGAGACGATCGACGAGCGCGTGTCGTAGAGGTAGCACCCCTTCTCGGGAATGGCGTTGGCGTAGCGGTCCTTGCGCGAGTGCTGGTAGACCGAGCCCCACGTCCCGACATCGCTCCAGCCGAACTCCCCGCAGCGGACGTAGACGTTGTCGGCCTTCTCCATGATGCCGTAGTCGATCGAGATGGCGCGGCACTCCGAATAGGCGATTTCCAGCACGTTGCGCTCGGCGTCGGTGCCGATGGCGCGCATCACGCCGCTGAACATCGCGTGGTGCTCGGGAAGGTATTTCTCGAAAGCCTCGACGATCGCGCGCACGGTCCACACGAAGATTCCCGAGTTCCAGTAGAATTCGCCCGATTGCAGGAACACCTGCGCCAGTTCGAGGTCGGGCTTTTCGGTGAAGCACTTGACCTTGCTGATGGGGCGGTTGTCCGAGACCTGGATGTAGCCGTAGCCCGTGTCGGGGCGCGTGGGTTTGATGCCCACGGTCATCAGCGCGTTGTGCTCCGATGCGAAAGCGAGACATTCGGCGATGATCTCCCGGAAGTCGTCTTCGTTGAGGATCAGGTGGTCCGCCGGGGTGACGATCATTTCGGCGTCGGGATTGCGCTTCATCAGCGTATAGGCCGCATAGGCCACGCAGGGGGCGGTGTTGCGGCCCACGGGTTCGCAGAGCACCTGTTTCTCGCCGATCTCCGGAATGTGTTCCAGTACCAGTCTCTTGTATTTGTCGTTCGTCACCACCAGAAAATTTTCCGGCGGGACGATTTTTGCGAAGCGTTCGTACGTGTGGCGGATAAAGGATTTTCCCGTTCCCAGAATATCGAGGAACTGTTTGGGCATCGACTGCCGGCTTTTGGGCCAGAAACGCGATCCGATGCCGCCCGCCATGATGACACAATATTTATTGCTTGCCATAGTTATTATATGGAGTTAAGTTCGACAAAGATAAAAATATTTTAGTAACTTTGCCGCCTATTGGAAAATTAATTTTCGACCCGGCAATGAAAATCAAATTCTTCACCATACCCAACCTGCTGACCCTTTCGAACCTGCTCTGCGGTTCGGTCGCAGCGGTCGCCGCGCTGGTCTGGGGCAACCTGACGCTGGCTTTCGGGCTGATGATCCTGGCTGCCGTGTTCGACTTTTTCGACGGCTTCACGGCGCGCCTGCTCGACCAGAGTTCGCCCATCGGGCTGCAACTGGATTCGCTGGCCGACGACATCACCTTCGGGTTCGCGCCCGCCGCCGCGATGTACGTCCTCTATCAGCGGATGCCGGGCGTCTGGCTGCCGGAGGGGGCCCTCGGGCTCGTCGTCTTCGCCTTCACGGCCTTTGCTGCGCTACGGCTGGCGAAATTCAACATCGACGACACGCAGCGCACGGAGTTCTGCGGACTGCCTTCGCCGGCCGCCGCGATGCTCTGCGCCTCGCTCGGTATGCTGGCCGAGTGTTACGGGCTGACGCTCCTGCGCGAGACGGTGTTGGCCGTGGCTGTGGTCGTGGGGCTGCTGATGATCTCGGACGTGAGGATGTTCGCCCTCAAATTCCACGGATTCGGCTGGAAGGGGAACGGTTTGCGCTATACGTTCATTCTCGTCAGCGCCGCGATGGCGGTCGTCCTGCGCGGATACGCCGTGCCGCTGATCATCGTGCTTTACGTCCTGATTTCGCTCGTCCGGGGGTTCGCCTGCCAGGCAAACGGCTGTGGGAAAGCCGAATAGTTTATTAAAAAATTTTAATTACCTTTGCCGCGGATTTCCGCTCTTTAGGTTGGATATGTCGGGATTTTCGAATCGCATATTGCTGGTGCTCCTGTTCGGCCTGTTTTTTGCAGTGCCTCAGACAGGGCGTTGCCAGGGCTTCGATGCGAAGACCCTGATGCGCGCCCAGCAGAACGGCCAGTCGGGAAATCTCTACGGCAACAACCCTTTCGAACAGCCCGAGGGCGAGGAGGGGGAGCAGCCGCAGGATACGACCAAGAAGGAGCGCAAGATCCGCAAGCCGCTGGAGTCCTATCTGTTCAACGACTCGATACGTGCGCTGAACAACTTCAAATGGCACGTGAGCCGCGATTTCAACCGCGTCGAGATCGGACCTTTGGACACCACGCTGACCGATTACCGGATCGACTATCCGTTCTACCGGGAGGAGGTGGGCGACATCGCCCAGGGAGCCCTGGGGCAAACGTCGCTGCCGCTGAACTACTTCCGGCGGCCTCAGTTCTTTGATTTCAGTTTTGCGAGTCCCTACTATGCGTACACCTACAACATGGAGAATGTGCCCTTCTACAACACGAAGAAGCCGATCATCCGCATGAGCTACGCCGAGTCGGGGCAGAAGCGTTTCCGCGAAGAGAATTTCAACATCATGCACGCGCAGAACATCTCGCCGACGACGGGATTCAACGTCGATTACAAGGCGCGGGGCACGCGCGGGCAGTATGTGTGGTCGCGGACCAAGAACCACAACCTCTCGGTGGCCGTCAGCCATACCGGAAAGCGTTACTCGGTGCATGCGGGTTACTACAACAACCACATCGAGCAGCAGGAGAACGGCGGCGTGGTCGGCAACTGGGCCATTGCGGACACCGTTTTCGAGATGCCTTCGGGCGTGCCGATGCGGCTGGCCGACGCCGAGGCCAAGAACCTCTACCGCAACAACGCCTTCTTCGTCACGCAGTCCTACGGCATTCCGCTGCAACGGCTCACCGAGCACGATTTCTCGATGGCCAACCTTTCGGCGGTCTATATAGGCCACTCGTTCGAGTACAGTTCGTGGAGCAAGGTCTACACCGACAGGAACGAGCCCTATACCAACGAACGCGACCACCGCGACGAGAACGGCAACTACGTGTCGGCCGAGGGCCGCTACTACGACAACTGGTACATCAACCCCACGGAGACGCGCGACTCGATCTATGAACGGGTCGTCTCGAACCGCTTCTTCGTGCAGGCGCAGCCCTGGGACCGCAACGGGGTGGTGGGAACGATCGACGCCGGCGTCGGCATCGACATGCACACCTACTCGCAGTTCGAACTGAAAGATTACCTGACGGGCAAGTACACGAAGGTCAACAAGACGAGTTACTTCTTTTACGGCTCGGTCAGCGGAAAGATAAAAAAGTATGTCGATTGGGACGGGAATCTCAGATTCTACCCGTCGGGATACAGAGGCGGAGACCTTTCGATCGGCGCGCACCTCGCGCTGAAAGGCTACCTCCGCGGACACCCCCTGATTCTCGAAGGACGGTTCACGATGGACCGCCGTTCGCCCAACTACTGGCAGGAGAATCTATTCTCGAACCATTATATATGGAACACTCCTTTGGACAAGGAGAATGAAACTCGGTTCGAGGTCAAGTTTTCGGTCCCCGATTTCGCTTTCGAAGCGGGGGCATGGCAGGGAGTCGTCTCCGACAAGATCTATTATGCGTCGGACAGCAACGTCGCCCAGCACGGCGGAAACGTCAGCCTCACGAGTGTGTATGCTCGCAAAGATTTCCGCTTGGGCGGACTTCATTTGGACAACAGGGTATTGTTGCAGTGGAGTACGGATCAGGATGTCGTACCCGTTCCGCTTTTGAGTGCCTTCCTTTCGTATTACTACGAGTTCTGGGTCGTGCGCGACGTGCTGCGCTTGCAGATCGGTCTGGACGGACGCTATAATACGCGGTATTATGCGCCCGGTTACAACCCGGCTCTGTCGGTGTATTACAACCAGCGCGAGGTCGAAGTGGGGAACTATCCCTACGTGGACGCCTTCGCAATGGCGAAGTGGAAGAGAATGCGGATATTCTTGAAATATCAGCATGTGAACAAGGGACTGTTCGGTAACGGAGAGTATTTCTCGGCGGCTCGTTATCCGCTGAATCCGGGCATGTTCAAGATCGGTATCTCGTGGGGATTCTATGATTAGCGTGCTGTTCTGCGCGGTGTAAGCTGCCCGCAAAACAACCTTTTATGTTGAAAAAGACCGTATTAACGTTTGCGTTCTTGACCATTCTGACCACTTTCTACGGCTTCAACGCCCGGTTCGCCGCACCCGCGACGGACGGCGCGCCGAACGGAATGGAGGCGATGAACCGTTCGCTGCTCCCCGAGGGCAGCTACGTCATCTCGGCTTACGACGATGTGATCCGCCATATCAGCGAACAGGAGGGCAACGACTGGCGGCTGATGAGCGCCATCGCCTACCACGAATCGCGCTTCAGACCCGACATCATCTCGCGCCGCGGGGCCCGCGGACTGATGCAGATCATGCCTTCGGTGGCACGCCAGTTCGACGTTCCCGTGACGGAGGTTTCCAATCCGGAGACCAATATCTGGCTGGCGAACAAGCTGCTGACGAAGATCGCATCGACGCTCTGCCTTCCCGAGGACATCTCCGAGAAGGACCGGATGAGCATCATCCTGGCGTCGTACAACAGCGGCGTCGGTCATGTGAACGACGCGCGCCGTCTGGCGAAGCTGGACGGGGAGAACCCCGATTCTTGGGAGGTCGTGGCGCGTTATCTCAGCCTGAAAGCCGATCCCGCGTATTACGAGAGCGAAGTGGTCAAATGCGGACGTTTCACCGGCAGCCGGCAGACGCTGGCTTATGTGAACGACGTGATAGGACGTTACGACAGATACTGCCGCGTCGCCGGGAGGTGACCGCAGGCAGGTGTATGATTAAAGGCAGGGTCCGGAAACGGACCCTGCCTTTTTTGCGTTCGGTGACGGGAGGGGCGTCAGTATGCCCACTCGAAATTGTCAATGTAGAGGACGTTCGACTTGCAGCCGGTCATGAAGTCGCCGTAGGCGCTCGTCGAGCAGGAGATGACGAGCTGATAGAGGCCGCTGGGCTTGGCTTCCCGGTCGTAGAAGTGGAGTTCGAGCTCCGTGTCGATCATCCGGTCGCCGGTCGAGCTCTCGTCGATGAAGAGCGACCCGTAGGCGATGATCTTACCCTGTTCGGTCGAAGCGGCTTCCTGCGGGTCCCAGGTGCCGGTGGGAGGTTCCGTGCCCGATCCGACTTCGCGGCGGGCGTTCCAGTCCACGATGGCGACCATGATGCGGGCCCGGTCCTGGTCCCCCATGCCGATCGGTGCGCCGAACTTCTTGTCGATGTCAACGGGGCCGATATGCTCGGCGAAGTACTGCACCTTCAGGGCTCTGGGACGGGCTTTCCAGGCGTAGGTCTGGCCGAACGATACGACGCCCCGGGTGATGAGGTCCTTCTGGAAAAGTCCCGTGAAGAGGTTGCCCGAGGCGAGGACTCCCATGGCGGAGGTGGCCTGCAATTTGGCGCGCGTGCCGCCGGCGAAAGACGCCTGCGTACACAGTCCCTTGGTGAAGGTGTTGTTGCCGCTGCCCCAGAATTCGGCCGTCTTGTTGTTCTGCGTCCAGCAGCTCATCGAGGCGTCTTCCATGTCGCCGTTGGGGATAGTGTTGCCCGCAGGGGCCGTGTACTCCAACGGAGCGCCCTGCTCGCTGCCGCCGACCAGCAGCCGGAATTCGTAGGTGTGGCCTGCGAACAATCCCTTTTTCGGCACCAGTTTGTAAACGGTCAGTCCGTTCGGATTGGTTTCCGTTTTCCATTCGGGGGCGATCGTCGCCGTCAGGATGCCGGCGTCGTAGCCGCTCTCCTGCATCGGCTGCCACTCCGTGTCGCCCTTGATGCGGTATTCCAGCGCGGCGCCCGAGGCGTACTCGTCGGCGGAGATGAGCGCCGTGACCGTACCCGTATTCTGCCACAGGTCGGCTTCCCGAAGCGCCACTTTCACGTTGGTCGTCTCCACGTAAAGCATCCACCGCTCGGTGACGCCGTGGCAGGTAACGTCTACGAAGCGCACCGATTCGAAACTGCTGCCCGAAAGCTCTTCGAGCGAGGGCGAATAGGTGGTGATCTCCGCCGGGCCGAGTTTGAGCTCCTCGATTTCGATATGCCCCAGATCGGTGTCGTCGGGGACATAGACCCTGACGATGCGGTTTTCGGTGTCGATCTCCGTGGCGCCGATCTGTCCCGTCACGCTGAAGCGCCGCTCGATGGTCTGCACGGCGCGGATCGTCCAGTCGTAGTCCTGATAGAGCGACAGCGTGGTGTAGATCGGCGAGAGCAGGTTGAACGTGCCGGTCAGCTCCTGCGAACTGCGCACCTGATCCAGAAGTTCCGCCTTGTTCAGCTCAATGCTGTGTACGACGGCGTCGTAGGTCACGGCGTCGATCTTCACGTTGCGGATGTCGGTGGCTTCGTCGAGCGTGAGGGTGACGACCCGCGAGGTGACGTTGTTCTCCGAGACCGAGAAGCCCTCTCCCTCGACGTTGGCGATGCGCAGTTCGACGACGGGGTAGGGAATATCGTTGCTGATGCACGACGCTGCGAGGAGCGCCGCGGCCGCTGCGAATGCTGTTTTCAGGTATCTGGTCATAACTTTACTTCTTTTTCTTGTCCCACAGGTGTATCGTCATGCCGAAGTTGATGGCGGCGATGTTGAGCCGGAAGCGCATGTTCGAAGCCTCGCGCGAGCCGGTTTTTTTGCCGCTCTCGTCCTTTTGCGTGACGGAGTTGTACTGGATGCCGCCCAGCCCGAACGACACCGTGGCGCAGACGTTGGGGAAGATATAGACGGCCGCTCCCGGATTAAACGCCAATTTCACCTGCGTATTGTCGCTGTACGTGGTTTTCATCTCGTCGTTCGACGTGTTCGGCTGGTAGGAGAACTTCGAGGAGCCGGTCGCCAGCGAGAGTTCGAACTCGGCGAACAGACCGAAACGCCCCTTCGGATCGAGCCCCGCATAGGAGCGGTGGAAAATGCCGAACGAATAGTTGTCGCTGTTGATGTCGAGTTTGGGAATCTGTCCCGAGGCGTCGTTGCTTTCGCCGAGGTCGTAGCGGGCGTTGTCGAGGCTTCCGCCCATGTGGCGGTAGCCGAAACGCACGCCCAGACAGCTGTTGTCGCGGTAGAAGTAACCCACGAACGGTTTTACGGTGGCGATCGAACCGTCGGCGTTGATGCCGTCGATCAGCAGCATGATGTCCGTGTCGTCGCTCGACAGCGTGCCGTAGGAGGCGGTCAGACCCATTATCACCTCGCCCTTGTAGGCGAATTTGAGCTTGTTGATCTCGCGGTCCATGCGCCGGCGCGTGGGCAGGAAGCGCTGCTGTTTCTTCGGCTCGGCGGGAGACGCGGAGATGCCGGAGGCCGCCGGGGCGCTCTCTGCCGCCGGGGTGTTCTCCGGGACCGGAACCGACGGCGTTTCGGCGGCGGCCGTGAAGGCGAGGCATGTCGAAAGGAGGAAAAGTATGATTCGTGTCATTGCTGTGCCGTTTTTAGAGGTAGAAGGCCATGCCGAGGCCGATCGAGAAGATGTTGACCTTGAAGTTCATCATGCTCGTGTTGCGGTTGCCCACGGTGACCTGGTTGTGAACCTGCTTGGCATGGTTGTAGGTGATACCCATCACGCCGACGTTCACCTCGACGGCCATGTTGTTGGTCGCAAAGGCCACGATGCCCGGCGAGATGCCCAGCGAGAGGGTGTAGCCCGTCTCGTAGGTGCCTTTCACGGGCGAATCGTTGGCGAATCGGGCCTGCGTGCCGCCGGCCGAGAGCGACATCTCGTTGAACAGCGCGAAACGTTTGTTGCGCCCCAGCGGGATGTACTGGCGCCAGATCGCCGCCGCCGAATAGGTCTGGCGCAGCGCGTAATAGTCTTTGGCCACGATGTTCGTGCCCGTCTCCGAGTCGCCGAAGTGGAGTTCGGCGTTGTCCAGTTTGAGCAGCGTCCGCGAGTAGATGAAACGGCCTCCGAGAGCCATGTTGTCGCGCACGGCATAGGCGATCAGGGGGCTGATGCGGAAGGTGTAGCCTTTCGAGTCGATGCCCTCGACCACCAGGAATTTGTAGTTGTCGTTGGTGTGGGTCGAGTAGGACGCCGTGCCGCCGAAGACCCATTGTCCTTTGGGGACGAACAGGTTGTGGGTGTCGGTGAGTCCGCGTTCGCGGCGCATTTCGTTGATTGTCTTCGGAACCGGGCCGGCCGCATCGGTGTTCGGGGCTGTTTCCTGTGCGCGCAGGGCCTGCGCCGCGGCCGAGAGGCACAGCGCGAGGACGAGCGGGCGGATGAATAGTTTGCGCATCGGATTGCGTTTATTTGGTTAATAGACCCATTCGAAGTTTTCCACGCAGAGGAGATTGGATGTACTTCCCGTCACATAGTCTCCCTTGTAGCTCGTAGCACAGGAGATGACCAGTGAATAGTTGCCTGCGGTCGGGGCCTTGTCCTTGTCATACCAGAGGAGCGGCAGTTCCATCGTCTCCCAACCTTCCGTTGACTTCCCGAGTTTTTTCGATGAATAGCCCAGGATCGGGCCTTCGTTGAAGAGAGACTTGGTCTCCGGGTCCCAAAATGTGGATTCGTCGGACGATGCTCCCGATTTTACGGCGTGGCGTCCGGTCCAGTCGATGACGCAGACGAAGACGCGTGCCGAGTCGATGTCGTTCGTTGTCAGACCGCTGTTGCCCGTATTGGTGATATTGGTTACGGTTGCCTTGTAGCGGAGCCGCAGGGCCCGGGGACGGGCCGTGAACGTGTATTGCACGCCGAAACGGGCGTAGCCGAATGTGTCGAGTAATCCTGTCCCGCAATCGAATGTTCCGGTGAAGAGATTGCCGGCAGCGAAGATGTTCATTTTCACATTGGGTTTCAGTTGTGCGCACTTGTCGCTGTCATCGTTGTCATTGACATTAACTCCGGTGCAGAGGGCATTGGTTTGGGCGTTGTTGCCGCCGACCCAGAACACGGTGCTGCTGTTCTCATTCGGATACGGGACGGTTCCGCCTGTGATCGAGCTTCCCGTGACATTATAAGTCGTCCAGTAGTCCATTCCGGCATTGTAAATGGTGTCGCCTGCGGGAGTCATCAGCGATGCGGAATAGGTTCGATCGCCGATCATGCTTCGTAATTCATAATCGTTGCCGGCGGTGATGCCTTCTTTACCGGGTTCCGGAGTGTAGACCTTCAGCCCGGCTTCGTTCGTCGATTCGGTCCATTCGGGTCGGTAGGTGGCTGTGTAACAGCCGTTTCCGTCGGCCGTTCCCTCCGTTTCCAGCCACGATTCCCCGTTTTTCAGCCCGAAGGTGACGGCCGAGACGTTCGGATCGACGACCACGGCCCGCAGCGTGACCGTGTTGGCCCAGAGGTCGTAATCCTCTTTTCCGACCGGCAGGATTCCCTGCACGCGGAGTTCCGAGGCGACGGTGGCTTCGGCGTCCTTCGTGTCGGCGATGTGGAACGAGGCGGAGTGACTGCCTGCGGGACATCCTGCGAGGAACGCTTCGGAAAGGGTGACCGTCAGGCTGAGGTCGTTGTCGCGGACGACGGTGATTCCCTCGGCCGGAGCGTCGCTCATCATCAGGTCGTAGGTCTGTTCGCCGAACCGGAGTTCCGCGGTTTTCAGGGGCGCCATGGCCGCGAGTTTGTAGCTTCGCGTCCAGGAGTCGCCGGGGATGTAGCCCTGGGGCTGGACGATGTCGAAGCCGTCGCCCTCGATGGTGGGGTCGGGACTGAAAATGATCGTGTCGTCCTGTTCGTCGGGGTCGGTGTTGACCTTGATGACGACGCATTGGATGAACCCCGGCAGGTCCTTCGAGAACAGGCAGGTGAAGACATACTTGCCTCCGGCCTGGATGTTCTCCTGCCGGCCCTCCATGACGATCTGCCCGCGTTCGGAGTGGGTGCCTTCGAAATGCCAGACGAAAGTCGTCACCCCTTCGGGCAGGGTGAAGTAACCCGTGGCGTCGGAGGTGTATTTCAGCGCCGGGACGGCCTCCTGCTCGGCTTTTTCCTCGTCGAAAGCGTCGTCGGCGACGATCCAGAAGCGGAAGTCCGTGCCGAAAGCCTCGGTGACCGAGGCGTCGAATTTCACTTCGGCGGCGGTGTTCTGCCTGCGGCAGTTCACGTCGGCTTCGGTCGTCTCCCCGGGGGTGACGGTGAAGGTCTCTTCGCCTTTGTAGAAACGTTTGGTGAACGAGGCGGGGACAGCCTCCCCGGCTTCGACGGCGATCCGGTATTCCCCGGCGATGAGCTCCAGTTGCTTCACGAAGGTTTCGGAGGTGTATTTGCGGATCAGTTCGTTGCGCGAATTGTAGATGCGTGCGACCAGATGGTCTTTCGGGTCGTATTCCGCGTCGGCTTCGGCGCGGGTGGTCGAAATGTTCATTTCGAGTACGCCCGTGCCCGCTGCGCCGCCTTCGCCCGTCGCCTCCTTGGAGCAGGATGCGGCGACGGTCAAGACCGTGCAGAGCAGCAGAGCGGCGTGTGTGATATGCTTTTTCATGGTGCGGACGGGTTAGGGCAGGGGATGAACGTAGAGCTGAAGGGTCGCGATGGTCGTTTGTCCCGCCTTGTCCGTAATTGTGAGTTTGAAGTCGTTGTTACAGTCGGAGGCGACCTGCTGCATCAGCGCAACGAATGGCGTGATGGAGATCGTCGGCAAGACGGTTTTGCCCGCAACCTCTTCGTTGACCGGGAACCCGAATCCGCTCAGGATGGCGGCGACTTCCTCCGGGCTGTTGCTTCCGGCGGCGGGAACGTTGCAGAGGTCGAATACGGCGGGGATGCCTACGCTCAGCAACTCTTCGGGAGTCAGTTTTTCGGAGATGATCTCCACGACCAGCGATTGGATGCCCGCTTCGGCCGTGATGTCGATGTCGATCGTTTCACCGCCGAAGATCTCGTGCCGCTGGGTGAGGTCGTGCCCCGGCCAGGCAACGGTCGGCTTTGCCGAACTCTTGCTGACCACGAGGCGGAGCTCCGCCGAGGTCGAGAGGCCCTTGGCGTCGGTCAGCGTGCAGGCGAAGGTGTGGGTGCCTTCGAACCCGGGATCGGCGTAGAGCATCGGAATTTGTCCCGCGATGTCGAACTGTTTGGAGGTCGCGCCGCGGAGCTTGTCGCCCAGCGGAAGCCCGAAGCCCGAGAGAATCGCATAGGCGGGGCCCTGCGTGGTGGCGCAGAGGTCGAGCGAATGGGGAATCTGAATCTCCGTGAGAGCGTCCATGAAGGCGGAGTTCGTCGATGAGAAGGTCAGCACGAGCGATTCGATGCCGTTGGGGGCGGTCAGATTCAGCGCGAAGGGCTCGGTGCACTTGCCGTCGGCGTCGAACATCGAGGAGGTGATCCGGAACGGTTCCGTGAGGTCGTGCCCGGGCCATTCGATCGCCGGGGCCAAGGGGTCGGGACCCTCTTCGAAGACCGGTTCCCAGACGTTCGCCGTGCCGTCGATCCGAATCTCTTCGTCCATTATGAAATTCTTAACGTCGATGTCGAATTTGATCCCGCCCTTGTCGGCATAGGTGATTACGAGCGTGATCTTGCGCCACTGTCCGGCCTTGACGTTGGGGATCTCCTTGTTGAACTGAAGGGGCGTTTCGGGCGTTTCGGCGAAGGCTCCCGTCAGGTTGAACTTGAGCGTGTTGAGCTCTGCGAGGGAGGTGAAATAGGCCGCGCGCGTCTCACCCTTGATAAAGACCATCGACGTTTCGCCCAGCGAGACCGTGGAGATCGTTTCGGCGGTGAACTGGTCCGCGAGGTCTTTCGAGCACGTGAGCGTCACTTTGATGTTGCTCAGCGTGCAGACGATCTCTTCGAGGACGGTGTCCTCGTTTTTTTCGATCGCAAAATCGCGTGCCGCGAAATAGACCGGATGGTCCCACTCGGCGAGTTCCGAGGAGGGTTTCTCCGAACGGACCTCCAGTTTGTAGCTGCCCGTCGGAAGCTCCATCTTGCCGTCGGTCGCCGCCGTTTTGGTTTGCAGATTGGCATACGTGTCCTTGTAGACCGTCGTGCCTTCGGCGTCGAAGATCTCGACGATGAATTCATCGACATCGGGCTGTGCCTCTTCGGCGCGCGTCTGGGGCTTGACCGTTTCGCTTGACGTGTCGTCGGGCTGCGTGTCGGTCTGGTCGTCGTAGATGACGCGCATCGTCATGCCGGCCATCGACAGATAGCCCGTGCCGTCCTCCGGTGCAGGGGTGGTGCCGGGTTCGTTCTTGTAGGCCGGTTCCTCGTTCACGCAGCCTGCCGCGAAGAGAATCGCCGTGATGGCTGCCGTCAGGATGATGGAAAAAGTCTTCATATTTCGTCGTTTTTTATTTGCTTGGAATGGCCTCTTCGTTCAGTTCGACGGGGATTACCCGCGTTTCGCCTTCGCCCTCGCCGAGGACGATGTTCAGCGAGGCGCTGCCGGCGTTCGATGCGTCGAAGGTGAAGATGTGGCAGGTGGCCGCCACGGTGGCGTCGAGCGTCTCGGCGGGGAAGGTGTAGAGGGGGCCTTCCTTCTCGCCGTCCTGGCTTTGGCTGCGGGCCGTGCCGCTGACCGAGAGCGTCGTGCCCGTCTTCACCCAGATGCGCTCCGGGTCTCCGGTTCCGTCGGGACGGAACGTGAATTCGTTGCCCGAACCGGTCGTCACGGTAAACTCGGCATCGTGGTAGAATTTAGCGAAAGCCTCCGTAATCCGGACGAAGGTCTGCGATTTGGCGACATGGGCCGTCACTTGGGCGGTGTTGACGTGGCGGGCCGCTACGTCGATGTCGGTCGAACCGGAGAAATAGGGCTTGTCGGGTCCTTCGGTTTCGGGATCGCCGTGCTCGACGGCTATTTTGTAGGGGCCTTCGGCGAAGACGTTTTCTTCGGCCTCGAAAGCCGCGACGCTCTCCCACGAGCGGTCGAAATCGGCGCCCGTGATCCGCAGGGCGAATTCGCTGCCGTCCGGGGCCGTGATTTCGGTGCGGGTTGCCTTCGGGGAGGCTTTTGCCTCGGCGTCGATCGAGAGATCGGTTCGGCAGGCGATGCGGATCGTGCCGCAACCCCCCCCCGCGTTCGTTTCATTCGTTTCGTTACATCCCGCGACTGCGACGGCCGCCGATGCAAGGATGCTGATAAGATGTCTTTTCATGGCGGTTATTCGTTGGCGATGGATACTTTGATATTGTCGAGGTAGAGCCACGAATTGGCATTGGCAGCCCATGCACTTCCTGTAGAATTTACCTCCCAGGACAAACGATGCAGATTGGTGCAATTCTCGATAGTGTATGTTTTTTCTTTCGGTATAGAATTGAAATTTGAGTCGAGCGGAAGGTCGTCGAAGACCGTGGCACCACTGATATACCAATTTTGCTTACTGTCCGATTTGCTGTCTATCTTGCCTTGCGTAGTTGTATATCCGTATGCGGCGATCGGACTGTAACTATCGTTACCACCACGGCCACCGCCATAGTTGAATGATATTTTTACCGTAGGGGTTTTGTCTGGTTTTATGCCATTGAGCGGAGCCGAATCCAAACGTCCGTGGTATCGGGAAACGCCAAAGGCATTTTGCGAACGGCAGCAGACACGAATTGATCCTTCATTTCCTTCACCTTTTTCCTGAACTCCGGTGCGAGCTCCAGTCCAGCCAATGAGCCCGTATTGAGAAAGATCAGAGGCCGTAGTAGTTCCGTCAATCGTAGTCCCGTATTCAGCATTGTCATGGTCGCTGTAGCCTGTTATGTTGTTAAAATCCTCCTCCATCAGATAAGGTACGCTCAAGGTTGCGATGGTGTTCGTGCCTCCTGCCATCAGTTCCGGGATGACGAACGAACCGCCGCTGAGCAGGGCGTTTTCCGATTCGTAGCTGACGGCGACGGACTGACCCGCGAGGGCTTCGGGAAATTCGTCGAACACGAAGTCGAAATTGCCGGCCGTCTCCACCGGGAAGGTGAGCACGTTGGACCCCCCCCCGCTCAGATCGACACCTTCGGCGGCGGTCAGCGTGAAGCTGGTGATATTTTCACCGAGGGTGCTCTTGCCGGTGTCGGGCAGGCTGACGCGCAGGGTGGTGGGGCCGACGGGCGGAATGCTGTAAGAGATCGGAGTGGTGTGCCCCTCTGCGAAATGCTTCCCGGGGAACGTCTTCGGCCGCGATTCGCGGGTGGTGCCCGTGGCCGTGATGGTCACCTCCTGCTCCGACGTGAGTTCCACCGGCGCGATGACGGCATAGACCGTATCGCCGGGCTTCTTCGGAGTGTCGAAGCTGAGTGTCAGGATGTTGCTGCCGTCGGTCAGCTGCGGTGCGGCGGCGGGATCGGTGGCGTCCACCGTCAGGGTGCCCGCGACGGGTTCGGGGAAGGTCAGCGTGATCTTCGAAATCTCTTCGCCGAGGTCGTTCGACGGAATGCGGATCATTAGCACGTGGACCTTGTGATCGAATTCGAGGTTCACCATCTCGCTGTTGTCACCCTGTTGCAGGGCCGTGCCTGCGACCGGAGCCGCGACCATGATGTCGCAGTCGCCGCTGAACGTGCCGTCCTGCTCGGCGGGAATCCGGTAGCTGGCCTTCAGACCCTCGGCCGAGACGGGTTCGGGCGATACGGCATAGTAGACGTAGGTGTCCTCCGGCATCTCCGGGACGGTGGCCGTAAATTTAGCCGTATTGTACTCCGCGTTGTAGTGCCAGAGCTTGAAAACCTGCCGGTCGATCGTCGTCTGCGCCTGGGAGTTGACGGCCCAGAGCACGATCCGGTCGTTGTCGGCCCACCGGACCGATTTGCCGTCTTCGTCCAGTTCGGTGCGGGTCTGCGCCCCGGTCCGAATCCCGATCTTCGGGCCCGAGCCTATCGAAACTTCGATGGTACCTGCTGCGGGCTTCGTGTCTGCTGCGGGAGTCTCGGAGCATGACGCGAACACCAGCGGCAGCGCAAGCAAGGTTGTCCAGATTCGTTGCATAGCGTAAGTTCTTTTACCTGAATGTCTACAAAAATAGGTACACGTCCGGTTTAGTGGAAATAAATTCAATGAACACCCGGTTTTTCATCACGAAAAGCCCTGTTTCCGGAAATTTTTCCGGAAGGATCGTATCCCTGAAAAGCCGTTCCGCCGGGGCGGTGTGCGTATGTGCCGGGGCTCTCCGCCTCCGGCGCGTAAAAAAGGCCGTCCTTTTCTGGGACGGCCTGAATTGCAGGGCTCGGGCTTGTCATTTCACGTATTTGTCGAGCCAGCCGAAGAACTCGCGGTTCCAGACCAGCGAGTTCTGGGGTTTGAAGACCTGATGCGCCTCGTTCTCGAACTCCACGAGCCGTGCCGGGATGCCCCGTACGCGGGCAGCCGTGAAGGCTTCGAGCGACTGGGTGTAGGGAATGCGGAAATCCTTCTCGCCGGTGAAGATCAGGATCGGGGTGTCCCATTTCGTCACGAACTTGTGCGGCGAATTGGCGTAGGAGCGCTGCGCCGTGGCGTTCTTCGTGTCCCAGTAGGGGCCTCCGTAATCGTTGTTGACAAAGAATAACTCTTCGGTCTCGCCGTACATCGAGTCGAAATCGAAGATGCCGCAGTGGGCGATGAAGGCTTTGAAGCGCTTCTCGTGGCATCCGGCGAGGAAGTAGACCGAGTAGCCGCCGTACGAGGCGCCCACGCAGCCCATGCGTTCGCGGTCGGCCCACGGTTCGCGGGCCACGTCGTCGATGGCCGAGAGGTAGTCGCGGATGTTCTGTCCCGAGTAGTCGCCCGAGATCTGGTCGAGCCACTCCTGTCCGAACGAGGGCAGGCCGCGGCGGTTGGGAGCCACGACGACATAGCCCTGCGCGGCCATCAGCTGGAAGTTCCAACGGTAGCTCCAGAACTGCGAGACGACGCTCTGCGGACCGCCCTGGCAGTAGAGCAGCACGGGGTATTTCTTCGAGGCGTCGAAGTCGGGCGGCAGGATGACCCACGCGAGCATCTGTTGGCCGTCGGTGGTCTTCACCCAGCGTTTCTGCACCTCGCCCATCCGGATGTTGTCGTAAACGGGTTTGTTAATGGCCGACACCTGCGTCAGCGTGCCGTCCGCCGGGTTCACGTCGAAGAACTCCGTGGCCATCGAGATCGTGCACATCTCGGCGGCGATCCGGCCCGAGGCCATCGTGAAGGCGTTGATGTCGTGGTCGCCGCGGGTGACGACCTCCACTTCGCCGACCGAGGGCTCGATGCGGCAGATCTGGTGCGTGGCCTCGATCGGGGCGATGAACCAGAGACGGTCGTTGCCCTCCCAGACGACATTCATGGCGTTGTAGTCGAAATCCTCCGTCAGGTCCTGCATCTCTCCCGACGCGCAGTCGTAGAGGAAGAGCCGCGCCTTGTCCGACTCGTTGCCCGGACGGCGCTGCGAGAGGAAGGCGATCTTCGAATCGTCGGGCGACCAGACGGGATATTTGTCGTAGCCGACCATCTCGGCCAGGTCGAGGCTGGCTTCACCCTGACATTCGGATTTGCCCGTGAGCGGTTTGCAGATGTTCTTCGTTTCGCCCGACGCGAGGTCGTAGACGAAGATGTCCGAATCGGTCGATACGGCGTATTCGGTGCCCGTGAGCGGTTTGCAGGTGTAGGCCAGCTTGTCGCCGGCGTTGCTCCAGGCGATTTCGGCCATGTCGAAGTAGGGGGCCAGCGGGGCGTCCCACTGTGCGTCGGGCATGATGTCCTTGCCGCCCGTCACGAGCCCCTTGCCCAGCTCGCCGACGAAGATGTGGCGGTATTCGCCCTCGTCCCAGTAGTCCCAGTGGCGGGCCATCAGGTC
>ENA-UEPL01000113-UEPL01000113.1-human-gut-metagenome-genome-assembly--contig:-NODE-113-length-73268-cov-29.065609_pt1 | contig 73268 bp, 64 predicted proteins | sample MGYA00242896_ERZ507908 | MGnify/ENA primary metagenome ERZ507908 (study PRJEB26167, sample SAMN06115518) | human gut metagenome | host: Homo sapiens | place: China:Chongqing | collected 2015-08-20...
TCCTCGAAAAGCATTTTTTCGAGGAAGCCCTCCACCCGGGCGCGGATTTCGACGAACTGCTGGGCGCGGATGCGTCCGACGTATTCGCCGTAAAGTTCTATATCGTCGGTCTGGACGGGTTCGACCTCGACCACCGGCCAGACGGGTTTTGCGGGCTCGGGACGCAGCCACCACCACAGCCCTCCGGCCGCCACGACGGCGGCTCCGCCGAGGATGATCCAGGTGCGTCTGGAAAAGCGGCGGACCCTGCCGCCTGCCTCTTTGCCCAGTTCCAGCGTGCGGCGTCCTGTCAGGAGTGCCTGCTGCCTGATTTTATCACGGGATATTTTCATTGCTTGACATCGTGTGTATTGATTGCCTGGTTCGGATGTCCGGTATTTGGATTGCAAAATTAGGATTTTTTGTCAATCTGCCTCTCCTCCCGGTGCAAATCGGGCGAATATGATGCCGAAATGCCTGTTTTTGTTAAGAAAAGGTGTAATTACGGTAATAAAATCCGGAATCCGTATACCGAAAGACCGGAAAAACGGGTTTATATTTGTACATTGTCAAAACGCTATTACGAATGTTCCGCCGAAAAACAAAACGTGTCATGCTTCTGCTTCTCGGAATCGTCTGTCTGCTGGCCGCTGCGGTCGCGCTCTTCATCCATCGACCTTCGTTCGGACGGCTGCCCCGCGGGGAGCGGCTGGCCCGGATCGAACGCTCGCCCAACTACCGCGACGGGCAGTTTCGCAACCGGGAGCGCACCCCGCAGATTACCGCGGACCGGGGACGTGTGCGGACCATGCTGGGTTTTCTGTTCCGTTCGACCGATAACCTGCGTCCGGCGGTGCCCGTGGCTGCCGTCAGGACCGATTTGCGGGAGCTCGACCCCGCGCGGGAGCAGCTGGTCTGGTTCGGACACTCCTCCTACCTGATCCTTTCGGGCGGGCGGCGGATTCTCGTGGACCCGGTTTTCCGGAGCGCCGCTCCGCTGGGGTTTCTGAACAGGGCCTTTCCGGGCAGCGACCTCTACCGCCCGGAGGATATGCCTGCGATAGATCTGCTCGTCATCACCCACGACCATTGGGACCATCTCGATTACCGTACGGTCCGCGAACTGAAAGACCGCATCGGAAAGGTCGTCTGTCCGCTGGGTGTCGGCGAACATTTCGAACTCTGGGGATTCGCTCCGGAGCGGATCGTCGAACTGGACTGGGACGAGGATGCCAGCCCCGTGGAGGGAATCCGGGTCTTCTGCCTGACATCGCGTCACTTCTCGGGCCGGGGGCTGAATCCCAATAAGTCGCTGTGGGCCTCTTTCCTGCTGGAGACCTCCGCACGGAAGATCTATATCGGCGGCGACGGCGGTTACGGAAGCCATTTCGCGCAGATCGGAGAGCGCTTCCCGGAGATCGACCTCGCCGTTCTCGAAAACGGGCAGTACGATGCCGACTGGCGCTATATACATACGCTGCCCGATCAGCTGCCGCAGGCCGCGGCCGACCTGGGAGCCCGGAAGGTGCTGACGGTCCACCATTCGAAATACGCTCTGGCGCGGCATCCGTGGGACGAGCCGCTGAGGACCGCTGCGGCGATGGCCGGGCACGAGCTGCCCGCGGTTCTGCAACCCGTCATCGGGGAGGTCGTCGGACTCTGACGAAAAAAGAGAAGCCGCCGGAATCTCCGGCGGCTTCTCCGTCTCATGCCAGCAGGCGTTTGCGCTTGCAGAAGCGTTCGCACTGCCGGGCGATGTCGTACCCCAGCATGGCGCCGAGCATGAAGTCCTCCTCGGGCGTCAGTTCGTTGAGCGGCTTGTGGACGAACGTTCGCACCGCGTTCAGGCACAGCCGGTTGCCGAAATAGAGGTTGACCTTGCTGTCGGTGACGGGCTGGGTGAGGTGGTCGATCCCCAGCCGGTCGAGCCGTTCGCAGACCAGCACGGCGCACGTGCGGCACATCGTACACAGCACCAGACTGCGCACACCCTTCTGAAACTCGTAGATGTGGTGCATGAAGAGTTTCATCGAACCGTGGCGGCTGAAATCCTTGGCACTCATCGTCAGACGTTTCTGAGGTTCTCACACCAGGCGGCGAGGCGGGCGTCGGTCTTGCCCGGGTCGCTCTCGTCGATGGCCAGTCCGACGAACCGGCCGTCGCTGCACACCAGTGAGTCGGTGACGTCGTAGCCTTCGGGCGCATAGGAGCCGACGAACGTGCAGCCCGTGTCCTGCAATCCTTCGTAGATCAGCCCGATGGCGTCGCAGAAGGTGTCGGGATAGGAACCGCTGTCGCCGCAGCCGAACAGGGCGACTTTTTTGCCGGCGAGGTCCTTGGCTTTCAGGGCGTCGAGGAAAGGATACCAGTCGTCTTGCAGTTCGCCGCTGCCCCATGTCGAGGAACCCAGCACCAGCAGGTCGTATTTGTTCGCCTCGTCGGCCGAGGCGTCCGCCACGTTGTGAACGTCGGCGGACGCTACGCCGAGCTGTTTGGCAATGTCCTGTGCGACGGCCTCCGTCGTGCCGGTCGTACTTCCGTAAAAAATTCCAGTCATCTCTTTCGGTTTTTTGGTTTTTCGCAAAGTAACGACATTCTCCGGCGCGGGGCAATACCTATTTTTCGGGGTTTTCGGAGCGTCCGGATACCGTTATTAAGCGATGCGACGGACGGCGGAAGCGGCGGCGGCTATCGGACGGGGGCGAGCACGGCGACGAATCCACCTCCGGGTGCGAGGTGTATCTTCAGGGGTTCGGCGGTGTCGATACGGATCGTTTCGCGTTTGTAGTCCGAGGCTTTTCGGTCGGCGTTCACGCCGTCGCGGAAGATCGTCGCCTCGACCGTGCCGCCGATGCCCAGCGGCGCGAGATCGACCTCCACGTCGCGCGGCGTCCAGTCCGTGATGGCGCCGACGTACCACGTATCTCCGCTGCGGCGCGCCGTGACGATGTACTCGCCCATGCGTCCGCCGAGAATGCGCGTCTCGTCCCACACGGTCGGAATCGCGGCGATGAACTCCGTGCATTCCGCCTCGCGCAGGTAGTTCGTCGGCGAGTCGCACAGCATGTTCAGCGGCGAGTCGAGCACGACGTACAACGCCAGCTGGTGGCAGCGCGTGCCCTGGCTCATCGGCTCCGAGTTGACGGGACGGTAGTTCTTCCGTGTGGCGTTGCGCATGGCCCCCTGCGTGTAGTCCATCGGGCCTGCGGTCTGACGGATGAACGGGATCGTCGCGTCGTACTTCATCTGATCCACCGATTCGGGGCTCCACTTCATCTGCTCCAGACCGTGCACGCCCTCGAAGTTCAGCACATTGGGCCACGTGCGGTTCAGACCCGCGGGTTTGTGCGTGCCGTGCAGGTCGAGAATCAGTCCGTATCGGGCCGCCGTCTCCGCCGCGCGGTGGTTGAAGGCGGTCATCTGCTGGTCGTCGCGGTCCATGAAATCGACCTTGAAGCCTTTGACGCCCATCTCCGAATAGTGTTTGCAGACATTCTCCATGTCGCGGTCGAAGGCCCAGTAGCCGGCCCAGAGGATGATGCCCACGCCTTTCTGCCGTCCGTACTCCACGATCGCCGGCAGGTCGATCTCCGGGACTATCTGCATCAGGTCGGCCTTTTTGTTTACGGCCCATCCCTCGTCGAGAATCACGTATTCGATACCTTTCGCGGCCGCGAAGTCGATGTAATATTTATAGGTTTCGGTGTTGATTCCCGCCCGGAAGTCCACGCCCGAGATGTTCCAGGCGTTCCACCAGTCCCAGGCCACCTTGCCGGGCTTGATCCACGACGTGTCGTCGATTTTCGAAGGTGCGGCCAGCAGGAAGCTCAGGTCGCTGGCGGCGAGGTCGGGGTCCGTGCCGACGATGGCCACGCGCCACGGGAACGTGCGCGGAGCCTCGACCTTGGCGATGAACGCCTCGCGCTCTTTGACCACCATTTGCAGATTGTTGTATCCGCCTTGCTCCGTACGTTTGGGATAGGGCGCGAAACGTGCCGTGAGGTGCTGCCCGCTGTCGCCGTTCCACAGATACATGCCCGGATAGTCGTTCAGATCGGTTTCGGTGATGCAGACCTTCACCCCGTCGCCGGCGTCCACGACCAGCGGCAGGAAGATCAGCCGTCCGGCGTCGAGCTTCGAAAGGGTCGTCTCGGTGTAGGTATTCTCGAACGAATTGCGCCATTGGGCGTCGATGTTGCCGGCATGGTCGCGTACATAGGGTACCGTCACGGCGCAGTCGGCGGGGAAACGGTATTCAGCCTGTTCGCTCACGATGTTGAAAGGCTTTTCAGCACGGCTCACGAAGCGGTAGGCAACGCCGTCGTCGTAGGCCCGGAATTCCACCGACCAGTCGCCCCGCATCTTCAGCGTAAGGCCGTTGTAGCGGTCGCGGACCTCCGCCGAGCGGTAGAACGGCGACGGAATCGCGGTATCGACGCTCGTGCGCGAGACGCCTGCCACACGCGGGGCTATGCCCCACGTCGTGCCGTTGTCCAGTGTCAGCGAGAGCGGCGAAGCGTCCAGTATCGGTCGTCCGTCGAGCGTGACGGCATAGGCCAGTGCATCGCCCGCCGCGACGGTCGTTCGAAGACGCCCGTCGGGAGAGGTGAGCGTGTAGGTTTTCTGCGCCAGAGCGGGAAAGGCGCAGGCGACGGAGGCTGCAAGCAGCAGAAGCGTTTTTTTCATCGTTATCATTGCTTATTGAAGTACTGTGAATCGGACGGGACGGAGGTCTGCGGAGCTGCCGCCGATGAAGAGTTCGAACTCGCCGGGATCGGAAACGACGGAGCCGTCGGCCAGCACGTATTCCAGTTCGGAGCGCGTGATGTCGAAGGTCACGTCGGCGGATTCGCCCTTTTTGAGGAAGATTTTCCGGAAGCCTTTCAGCTCTTTCACCGGACGGGTGATCTGCGCCTTGATGTCGCGGATGTAGAGCTGTACGACCTCTTCGCCGTCATAGTCGCCGGTGTTGGCGACTTTCACCGTCGCCGTGATGCGGCCGTCGTCGGCCATCCGGTCGCTGCTGAGCGTCGGGACGCCGTATTCGAACGTCGTATAGCTCAGTCCGTAGCCGAACGGATAGAGGGCATCGACCGGAGCGTCGATATAGTGCATCACATAGCGCTGGTTCGGCTCGAACGGGCGCCCCGTGTGCTTGTGGTTGTAGTAGACCGGGATTTGGCCGACGTTGTAGGGAAACGACATGACCAATTTGCCCGAGGGGTTGTATTTGCCGAACAGCACGTCGGCGACGGCGTTTCCGGCTTCGGTGCCCAGGAACCACGTTTCGACGATCGTTTCGATGTTCTCCTTCTCCCACGCCAGCGTCAGCGGACGGCCGTTGCTCAGCAGCAGGACGACGGGTTTTCCGGTCTTTTTAAGCTCTTTCAGCAACTCTTGCTGGACACCCGGAAGTCCCAGTTCCGAGCGGCAGTAGCCTTCGCCGCTCATGTCGGCGCTCTCGCCCAGGCAGGCGATCACCACGTCGGCGCCGCGTGCCGCGCGGACGGCCTCCGCGAAGCCGCTCCGGTCGCTGCCCGTGACGTTGCAGCCTTTGGCATGGACGATGCGCGTGCCGGCCCCGGCGGCCTTTTCGATGCCCCGGAGGATCGTCACGACCTCCTTCGGGTCGCCTTTGGCCCTCCATTCGCCCAGCATGTCCACCGGACTGTCGGCCAGCGGTCCGACGACGGCGATGGACCGGGGCTTGCCGAGGGGCAGCACGGACTTGCGGTTTTCGAGCAGCACGATCGACTTGCGGGCCATGTCGCGCGCCGCTTCGCGGTGAGCTGCCGAGAGGGTCACCTCTTTTTCACGCTGCTCGTCGCAGTAGCGGTAGGGATCGTCGAAGAGTCCCAGCTCGTATTTCAGCCGGAGGATGCGGCGGACGGAGCGGTCGATCTCCTTTTCGGAGACCTTGCCCTCTTTCACCAGCTCTTCGAGGGAACTCGGATAGCAGCCGCCCTCCATGTCGATGTCGCATTCGTTCTTTACGGCCAGCAGCGCGGCCTGTTTCTTGTCCTCGGCGACGCCGTGGGGGATCATTTCGGCCACGGACCCCCAGTCGGAGACGATGACGCCGTCCCAGCCCCACTCGCCGCGCAGGATCTGCTTCACGAGGAAGCGGTTGCCGGTGGCAGGAACGCCCGAGAGTTCGTTGAACGAGTTCATGAAAGTCGCGGCGCCTGCATCTGCGGCGGCTTTGAACGGCGGCAGGTAGAGTTCGCGCAGCCGCTGGTCGGAGATGTCCACCGTGTTGTAGTCGCGGCCTCCTTCGGAGGCTCCGTAGCCCGCGAAATGCTTCGCGCAGGCGAGGATGGTGTTCGATGCCGAGAGATCGCCGCCCTGGAATCCCCGGACGCGGGCCCGGGCGATGCACGATCCGAGGTAGGGGTCCTCCCCCGCTCCCTCCATGACGCGGCCCCAGCGCGGGTCGCGGGCGATGTCAACCATCGGGGCGAAAGTCCATTGCAGACCCGCTGCCGAGGCTTCGACGGCGGCCATCCGGGCCGAGGCTTCGATCGTTTCCATGTCCCACGAACAGCTTTCGGCGAGGGGTACGGGCGAAATGGTCTTGTAGCCGTGGATCACGTCCAGCGCGAAGATCAGGGGGATTCCCAGACGGGTCTCCTCGACGGCGATCCGCTGGAGTTCCCGTGTCGTGACGGCTCCCATGACATTGAGCACGGTACCGATCTTGCCTTCGCGGACACGTCCTTCGAGCGACGAGTACTGTTTCAGGACGCCGGTGGGATTGCTCTTGCCCGATACCTGGTTCATCTGGCCGATCTTCTCGGCGAGCGTCATGCGGCCCATGAGCCGGTCGATTTCCTTGTCGTAATTACGGCCGGGGGACTTGTCGCCGCCGCAGCCTGCGACCGCCAGACAGCAGCCGAGCCATAGGATTCTGTGAGTTTTCATCATTCGGTGTGTATTGTGTTTCGTGTTCCGGGGCGCGCCCGGCGGATAAAGATACGAATTTTTGACGGAATTTGCCGTCCGGACCGTTTTTTCGGGGGCTGCGTGCCGGCCGTCATCGTACCGATTTGGTAAATTGATTTTTAATGGTTAGTTTTAACCTCGCTTTTAATGACCGTTATGATCAGATTTACACTCGGCGCACTGCTCTCCCTGTATGCCTTTGCAGCGGCGGCCCAGACCTCCCCTGCCGATTCGATTGCTTTCGTGACTGCCGAATGGCGCGTCTCCGACCTCGGCGGAGGGGCCCGATGCCGCTATGCTCAGGTCGATATGTTCGGCTCCCGGCAGAGCATCTCCGTCGTCAGTTATCCCCGGCGGGGCTTTGAAACGCGGATCGTTCATCTCGACCGTCGGGCCGAGGCTGTGAGCGAACTGGGCAGGGCCGCCGGGGCGGACATGGCCGTCAACGGCAGTTATTTCGATGTCAGGACGTTCGAGCCGGTGACGTTCGTGTCGGTCGATAGAAAGATCGTGGGACGCACCACCCCCAGGGAGCTGGTCCGAACCAACGGCGTTGTCGCTTTCAAGGACAAAAAAGGCCGCAAGATGGATATTTTCTTCTGCGACACGTCGGAATACCGGCAGGTGGCGCGCCGTTACCGTTCGGTGCTGGCCGCGGGCCCCGTGCTGATCGACGGCGGCCGGATCGTCGAATACGATTCCGACAAGACTTTCTACACCGGCCGTCATCCCCGCACGCTGATCGGCAAGCGGGCCGACGGCGAGGTGGTGATGGCCGTCATCGACGGTCGTTTCCGGGGCGAGGGCGAAGGCGCCACCATCGCCGAAACGGCCTATATCGCCCGTCTGCTGGGGCTCGTCGAAGCCCTGAACCTCGACGGAGGAGGCTCCTCGACGCTCTGGACCGCCCGGAAAGGCGTGCTCAACCATCCCTACGACAACCACCGCTTCGACCATGCCGGCGAACGGGCCGTGCCCAACTGCATCGTAGTGCGCAGTAAAAAACGGTGAAAGGAAGACGGGAATCCGGCCCCGTTTTCATGGCAGGCAGAAGGACTGGGCGTGCAGGTTCACGGCGAGTGTCCGCCCGGAAAAAATAAAACCCTCTCAGGCTGAGAGGGTTTTGTATTCGTTGGGCGTATAGCCGACCACCTTTTTGAACAGTCGGCTCAGATGGTGCGGATATTTGAATCCCAGCTCGTAGGCGATTTCGCTGACCGACCTGCCGCCTTCGGTCAGCAGCTCTTTGGCGCGGTCGATGGTGGTCAGCTGGATGTACTCCTGCGCCGATTTTCCGGTCTCCTTCTTGATCAGATCGCCGAAATAGTTGGCCGACAGGTGCAGCCGGTCGGCGCACCACGCCACCGAAGGCAGACCCAGCGACTGAGGCTTGTCCGACGTGAAATAGTCCCGCAGCAACTCTTCGAAACGGGTCAGCAGGTCCTTATTCACGTTTTCGCGCGTAACGAACTGTCGGTCGTAAAAACGGACGCAATGGTTGAGCAGCACCTCGATATTGGCCGCGATGATCTGTTTCGAGTGCTTGTCGATGGCGTGCTGCAACTCTTCCCGGATTTCGCGGAAGCAGTTGATGATGATCTGCTGCTCGCGTTCGGACATGTGCAGCGCTTCGTTCGACGAATAGGAAAAGAACGAGTAGTCGGCCATGCGCCGGGCGAGCGATGTTCCGCGCAGCAGATCGGGATGGAACATCAGACACCATCCCTTGTATCCGTACAGGATTTTGCCGTCGTCGATGCCGAAGACCTGTCCCGGAGCGATGAAGACCAGCGTTCCTTCCCGGTAGTCGTACCGGTTGCGCCCGTAGAGCAACGGCCCGCAGTCGAGGTGCTTGAGGAAAATGCAGTAGAACCCGAAGTTTTTGAGACAGTGGCGCACGGATTCCAGTTCCGAAAAATCGACGACGCTTACCAGCGGATGCAGCGTCTCCACGCCCAGCAGTTCGTTGTAGTCCTGCACCGAATCCAATTTTACGATCGTTCCCATATGTATTCATTCGTTTTTCCGGGACAAAGGTAACCGATTTTCAGATACGCACAACCCTGTTCCGGCGGAATCCGTAATATCGGTTCTTGAATCCGTAATACGGGTTGGTCCGTCGTGGACACTCTTTGCACGAACCGTAAAATTGGTGCTTGAATCCGTAATCCGTCTATGGATGCGCCTTCATCCGCTTCTTACTTTTGCATTGTCGGAAAAGACGAACCGGGGTTGCGGTCCGCGGCTCACAGTGCGGGCGGAACGCTGAAATCCCGGAAATAATGAAAAAAGCCATGAAAAAGTACATGTTGGGAATGGGGATGCTCTGCGCCGCTTCGCTCGCCGCAGCACAGACCCCGAAAGCGGAACAAGCTATGGACACGAAACGACAGCACATCGCGGCGGTCGCCGCCCTGACGGGACGGGGCGACCTCGCCGGACTGGAATCCGCCCTCGCTGCGGGGCTGGACGACGGCATGACCGTCAACGAACTGAAAGAGGTGATGGTGCACGCCTACGCCTACTGCGGATTTCCGCGGGCTCTGCGCGGATTGCAAACCCTGGTCGGCGTGCTTGACGGGCGCAAGGCCGCCGGTGTCGAAGTGAATTGGGGCCGCGAGGCGTCGCCGGTCACCGACGCCCGCCCGAAATACGAACGGGGACGCGACATTCTCGCGGAGATCTCCGGTATCCCTGCGGATGCGCCAAAAGCCGATTACGCCGTGCTGGCTCCCGAAATCGAAGTGTTTCTCAAAGAGCATCTCTTCGCCGACCTTTTCGAGCGCGACGTGCTGACCCATGCCGAGCGGGAGATCGCCACGGTGGCGATACTGGCCGCTGTCGGAGGCGTGGAGCCGATGATGAAGGGACACATGGGCATTGCCCTGAACACGGGAGTCGAACCCGATGAACTGCGCCACCTGCTGGCAATCGTCGAACGGCGGATCGGCCGCTGCGAAGCCGATGCCGGACGTGTGGCGCTGGACGAAGTGTTGCAGAGCAAAGGACTGCTCGCTGACTCCGCAACGCCGGCCGTGTCGGCGGAGAACGGAGTGCAGGTGCGGAAAGTCTCGTTCCGAAACCGCTTTCGCATCGACGTGGTCGGCGATCTTTATCTCCCGGCGGATTACGATCCGGCCCAAAAATATGCCGCCATCATTGTCGGCCATCCGTTCGGAGGCGTGAAGGAGCAAACCTCGGGGCTCTACGCCCGCAGCCTGGCGGAGCGGGGCTATGTTACCTTGGCTTTCGATGCCTCTTATTACGGCGAAAGCGGCGGCTATCCGCGCCGGATCGAATCGCCCGAAGTGCGTGTCGAGGATTTCAGCGCGGCGGTCGATTTCCTGTCGAACCACCCGGCGGTCGATGCGGACAGGATCGGAGTCGTCGGCATCTGCGGCGGCGGGTGCTACTCGGTGAGCGCCGCGCAGATCGACCACCGGATCAAAGCCGTGGCGACGGTCAGCATGTACGACATGGGCCGTGCCCGCCGTCAGGGCGTGGGCGACTCGATGACCTATGAACAGCGCATGGCGACGCTCGATGCCGTCGGTGCACAGCGCACGGCGGAATACGGCGGAGCCGCCCGCAAGGACATTCGCGCCCTGCCGGAAAAAGTCGATGCCTCGACGCCGCAGTACGCCCGCGAGTTTTTGGACTATTACGACAACCCGGAGCGCGGCAAGCATCCCAATTCGACGGGCTATTATTCCTATACGAGCCTCGCGCCGATGATGAATTTCTTCCCGTTCGTGCAGATCGGGACCATCTCTCCGCGTCCGCTGCTCTTCATCGTGGGCGAGCATGCCGTGTCGGCCTACTTTTCGGAAGACGCCTATGCGAAGGCTGCCGAGCCCAAGGAGCTGTTCGTCGTCGAAGGGGCTACGCACGTCGATCTCTACGACCGTCCGGAATATCTGGCAATCACGCTGCCTAAACTGGACGGCTATTTCAGACAATACCTCAAATAACGAACCGATATGAAATGGATACTTATCGTTGCAGCCGCGGCCTTGTCGGGCGCCTGCTGCAACCGAGCGGCCGAAACAGCGCAAACGTAGCTGGCGGAGGATGTTTTTGCCAAAGGTTCGCTGCTGGAGAACAACTCGAATTTCACGGGCGATGCCTGGCTCGAAATGTTCGTCACGGCGGCCGACTCGATGGACTGCACGGTCGGCAACGTGACTTTCGCTCCCGGCGTGCGCAACGGCTGGCATGCGCATCCGGGCGGTCAGATTCTGCTCTGCACTTCCGGCCGGGGACTGTATCAGGAAAAGGGCGGAGCGGTCCGCGAGCTGCGCCCCGGCGACGTGGTGAAAATCGCCCCCGGCGTGGTGCACTGGCACGGTGCGGCTTCCGACAGCGAGTTCACGCATATCGCCATCGGCACGCAGGTGTCGAAAGGCCCGGCCGAATGGTTCGGTCCGGAGGCCGGTAACGAATAGAAAACCATCCGTTCGACGAATCGGATAAATAATGTACGAAGTATGAAAAAGATTCTTTTGATTCCGTTTTTGTTTTTTTCGCTGGCGGCGATGGGCGCCTGCTCGGCGGACGAAAAGACTTCCGACCCGGAAACACCCGATCAGCCGGCCGGGAACAGCAATATCCTGGTCGCCTATTTCTCTGCGACGGGCAATACGCAGCGCGTGGCCGAACGCATTGCAGCGCTGACCGGAGCCGATGTGTACCGTATCGAGGCGGCCGATCCGTATGCTGCGGATCCCTACGATGACAGCGACCGTGTTCAACGCGAGGCGTACGGCGACCTGCGGCCCGGTGTGGCGAATCTGCCCGCTGCGGAGACAATCGCACGGTACGACACGATTTTCGTCGGTTCGCCTTGCTGGTGGCACCAGCCTGCGATGGTCGTCTGCACCTTTCTCGAAGCCTACGATCTGAGCGGCAAGACCATCGTTCCGTTCTTCACCTACGGAGCGACGACCTATCTGAACGAGTCGATGCAGAAGATCTACCGCCTTACTCCGGAGTCGAAGCACATTCCGGCAACTCTTCCGGAGGACCTCGATCCGGACGACATTACCACGCCCGGGCGTCCGGACGATGCGGGGATCGACATGCCGGGGAGTGCCGGCGGAGTGGAAGCGTGGCTGAAAAGAATCGGAATTTGAGCCTCACGGCAAAGCGCAAGGCGAGATAATTCGTTATCTTTGCAAAAAACAGAGGTTGACGATATGGAACGATTGCATGTATTCGACTGTTCGAACGTCCTGATAGCGAGTTTTTTCACCGACGACCGGGGTTGCGCGCACGAGAACCGGGAGCATACGCTTATCTATTTGTGTTCCGGCGAGCTCGAAATCGAGGAGCGCGGCAGGAAAACGGTGTTGCATCCGGGCGAGTGCGCTTTCATGCGGCGGGATAACCGGATGTGGTTGCAGAAACATGCCGATGCAGAGTATCCGTACCGTTCTGTCGTGCTAAAATTCACGAAACCCTTTCTGCGGGAGTTCTACCGGACGCTCGACCGGAAAGAGATTCCCGTGGAATCGAAACGTGAAAAAGTGAGCCTGCGCGTATTGCCTAATAACCGTCCCGACATCCGCAGCCTGTTCGAGTCGGTGATTCCCTATTTTGACGCAGGCGTGCAACCTTCCGACGACGTGTTGAAGCTCAAGATGATCGAGGGGGCTTATGTACTGCTCAATACAGATAAGAACCTCTACGCTTCGCTGTTCGACTTCGTCGATCCGTGGAAAATAGACATCATCGACTATCTGAATGAGAATTACATGTACGATTTGTCGATGGAGGAGATCGCAAGTTACACGGGCCGCAGCCTGGCGACGTTCAAGCGCGATTTCGCCAAGGTGAGCGACCTGACGCCGCAGAAATGGATCATCAAACGCCGGCTGGAGGCGGCGCACGAGTTGATAAAGTCCGGCAAGAAACGGGTGACGGAAGCCTGCTTCGATGTCGGGTTCAAGAACCTGTCGCACTTCTCGAAAGTCTATAAGGAGACCTACGGTTATGCGCCCAGTATGATTTGAGCTGGGAGAAAATCCGCAATGAACCTCACAGCAAAGCAATTTGAGCCCCGCAGCAAAGCCGCTGCGGGGCTCTCTCTTTACCTTTGCGAAAAAACATCATGGAAAACGATATTTTCGCAAGGGATTTGAGCGGCGAGCTGGTTTCGCCCAATGACGCGGGTTACGAAGAGCTGATTGCCGACATCTTCGCCACGATGAAGACGGCCGCGGAGATGAATACGGGCTACCGCACGCCCGAAGAGGTGCATGAATTTATGGGGCGCATCCTCGGCAAGCCGCTCGACGGGAGCACCACCCTGCTGCCGCCGCTCTATATCGACTACGGCAAGCCCGTGACTATCGGCAAAGGATGTTTCATCCAGCAATGCTGCACCTTCTTCGGACGCGGCGGCATCATCGTCGGCAACGATGTATTCATCGGGCCGAAAGTGAATCTGATAACGATCAACCACGACGTGAACCCCGACAACCGCAGCGCCACCTACGGACGCCCTATCGTCATCGAGGATAAGGTGTGGATCGGCATTAACTCCACGATATTGCCGGGTGTCAGGATCGGTTACGGAGCTATCGTCGGCGCCGGCAGCGTGGTGACGAAAGACGTTCCGGCCATGACCGTCGTGGCTGGCAATCCAGCAAGAATCATCAAAACAATCGAAAACAAATAAACTATGGAAGAGAAAAAAGGAATCAGCCGCCGCGGTTTTCTGAAAACGGCGGCATTGGCAGGAGCCGCATTGGCTATGCCTGCCGGGCTGGACAAAGTTTTTGCAGTCGGACCGGCAAAGGCGGATACACCCCGAAACGACGCCGAAGTTGCCCGTATCCAAGGACATCGCATATTGGGTTCGGGCAAAGCGGCTTTCGAAGTGTCCGCCCTCGGTTTCGGCGTGATGGGCATGACCTACAACCGCAGCCAGCACCCGGACAAGAAACAGTGCATCCGTCTGCTGCACGAAGCCGTGGAGCGCGGCGTGACGCTTTTCGACACGGCGATCATCTACGGACCGCTGACCAACGAACTGCTGGCAGGCGAAGCCCTCGTCGAGTTCAAGGGCAAAATCAACGTAACGACCAAATTCGGACACGAAGTGATCGACGGCAAAGGCACGGGGCGTCAGGACAGCAGCCGCAAAACGGTACGTCGATACTGCGAAGACTCGCTCCGTCGGCTGAAACTCGATACGCTGCCGATGTTCTACCAACACCGCGCCGACCCCGATACTCCGGCCGAGGAGGTGGCGCAGACCATCGCCGAGCTGATGAAGGAGGGCAAGGTGCAGCATTGGGGCATGTGCGAAGTGAGTGCCGACACCATCCGCCGGGCGCATGCCGTATGTCCGCTGACGGCCATTCAGAGCGAATACCACCTGATGCACCGCGACGTGGAGACGAACGGCGTGCTGGATGTCTGCCGCGAGCTGGGCATCGGCTTCGTGCCGTACAGCCCGATCAACCGAGGATTCTTGGGCGGCTGCATCAACGAATACACGGTTTTCGACCCGACGAACGACAACCGCCAGACCCTGCCGCGGTTCCAGCCGGAGGCGATACGGGCCAATACGCGCATCTTGAACGTGCTGCAACGGTTCGGACGCACGCACGGCATGACCTCGGCACAAGTGGCGCTCGGATGGCTATTGCTGAAAGCCCCGTGGATCGTGCCGATTCCCGGAACGACGAAACTCTCGCATCTGGAAGAGAACCTGCGCTCGCTCGATTTCAACCTCGCCGCCGAGGAGTGGCGCGAGCTCGAAACGGCCGTTGCTGCCATTCCCGTCGTCGGCGACCGCTACAACGCAGAACAGCAGCGGCAGGTCGGACGATAAAATCGAAACAGATATGAAAAAACTCTTATGGATCATGCTCTCCGCCGCTTTCTGCTCGTGCGGAGCAGCTGTAAAGGACGAACCGAAACATCTGAATATGACTGAAATGGACAAGAAAAATCTCGGCAACCTGCTGGCGCTCTATCCCAAGCCGATGACGGTCATCGGCGCCGAGGTCGAGGGCAAGGTAAACTGGCTTGTTGTAGGACATACGGGCATTATCGGTCATGACCGGATATTGGTCAGTATGAATAAGAATCATTACACCAATCAAGGAATACGGAAGTCCGGGAAACTGTCCATCAACCTTGTGAGCCGCGACATGCTGCCGAAAGCCGACTACGTGGGCAGCGTGAGCGGCGCATCGGTCGATAAGTCGGGTGTGTTCGATTTTCACTGGGGTGAGAACGGCACGCCCGTAATCGACGCCTCGCCGCTGACGATGGAGTGCGACGTAGTGGATATTTATGAAACCGAGGGCTTCGACAACTTCATCTGCTCCATCGCCAACACTTACGCTGCTCCCGATGTACTTGACGCTGACAGGAAACTCGACTATACACGGTTGAAACCCGTACTGTTCGAGTTTCCGACCTATTCCTACATCGCCACCGGAGAGATTATCGGCAAATGCCTGAACTTGGACAAGCAGCCGGGAATGTGTGCCAAAGAGCCGATGGCCGCCGACGGCATCGTGCGGCTGTCGAAAGTAGAGGTTTACCCGCAACACCTCGACGAGTATATGAAATACGCGACCAAGGTAGGCGAAATTTCGCTGCGCACCGAGCCGGGCGTGCTGACCATGTATGCCGTCGGCGAAAAGGAGAATCCCTGCAAGATAACCATATTGGAAACCTACGCAAGCAAGGCGGCTTACGAGAAGCATATCGCCTCGGAGCATTTCCAGAAATACAAGCAGGGAACGCTGCACATGGTAAAATCGTTGGTATTGTCTGACCAGACACCGCTCAACCCTGCAAACCAAATAAACAATTTTATTCAATAGAGAATCATGAACAAAATCATTTTAATTTCCCTATTCAGCATTCTAACATTCAATGTTATGGCACAGCAGAAAATAATACAGACGGCCGGGCGCGACCAGTTAGGCGAGTTCGCTCCCAAGTTCGCGGAGCTCAACGACGACGTCCTCTTCGGTGAGGTGTGGAGCCGCACCGACCGCCTCGGCCTTCGCGACCGCAGTCTGGTGACGATCACCTCGCTCATCAGTCAGGGCATCACCGACAGTTCATTGGGCTTCCATCTTCAGGAGGCGAAGAAAAATGGCATCACCCGCACCGAAATCGCCGAGATCATCACCCACATCGGTTTCTATGCCGGATGGCCCAAGGCTTGGGCGGCATTCCGTCTCGCCAAAGATGTATGGGCGGAAGACACGACCGGCGAGGATGCCAAGGCAGTATTCCAACGTGAAATGATTTTCCCTATCGGCGAACCGAACACGGCTTACGCGCAGTATTTCATCGGCAACAGCTACCTCGCCCGCATTTCGTCGGAACAGGTTCCCATCGCCAATGTAACGTTTGAGCCGAGTTGCCGCAACAACTGGCATATCCACCGCGCGACGAAAGGCGGCGGACAGATGTTGATCGGTGTCGCAGGCCGCGGCTGGTATCAAGAGGAGGGCAAACCTGCCGTAGAGATTCTGCCGGGTACGGTCATCCACATTCCGGCGAACGTGAAGCACTGGCACGGTGCGGCGGCCGACAGCTGGTTCGCGCACCTCGCATTTGATGTCCCCGGAGAAAAAACATCCAACGAATGGCTCGAACCCGTAACCGATGAAGAGTACGATAAGCTGAAATAATCCGTAAATCGGATACGGAGCCTCGGGACAAAGCAAGTTGAGCCTCGCAGCAAATATGCTGCGGGGCTTGCTTATTTCTATTTCGTATTCAGGTTTCCCATCTCATCGAACATCTCCCGGTGTTCGTTGCCCCATGTGTCCATCATGCGGATAATGGGGACGAGCGATTCGCCGAGCGGTGTCAGAAAGTATTCCGTTTTCATCGGAATCGTATCGTATACTACGCGGCGCACGATCCCAATGGATTCCAGTTCGCCGAGCTGCTGCACCAGCACGCGCCTCGTCGCACCCTTTATCGCGTGCTGAAACTCCACGGGGCGGTGGATGCCCTTGGTCATGCAATTAATCAGATAGGGCTTCCATTTCGCGCCCATGACATACTGCGTAATCGTCACGCCGCAGTCGAGATCTATCGGGGGTATCTTATATTCGTACATACGTTGCAAATGTACATAAATCCCGCGATACGGGAAAAGAATCACACTGTGATAAATTTATCACATATTGCAGTCGTATAGTGTCTTATCTAACTTTGCAGCCGATAAGAACTGCGAACGTATGAAACGATTATTAACCGCAGGATTGTTTGCAATCCTCACAACAACGATCTGTATGGCTCGAATCAATGAAAAAGAGATTCTGTCGGACGAACTGTGCGACAAACTGTGCGCCGCAGCGCGCGAGAAGAGTAAGGAATTGGGTATCGACATCAGTTTCGCCGTTGCCGACCGGCACGGTCTGCCGCGTGTCTACCGTCGTTACGGCGATGCGCTGGTATTGAGTATCACGCTCGTGCCGGGCAAAGCGTACACGGCGGCCGTAACGCAATGCAAGACGAAAGATGTGGCTTCGGCCGCCGCCGAAGGTGCACCCTTGATGGGCATTCAAACCAACGATCCGCGCATTACGCTCGTTGCAGGCGGTTATCCGCTGTTTGTAGATGGAAAGATTGTCGGGGCCATCGGCGTGGGCGGCGGTACGGAAGCGCAGGACTGCGAGATCGCCGAACATGTGGTGAGCGTGTTCGAGAGTTTCGGCGACTGAAAGGTTCGGGACTTTCCGGATAAAATGAATTAAGCCTCGCAACAAATACGTTGCGGGGCTTTGCTTCCTGCCTTGGGTTGCAAGAACGGGTTGTCTCGGTGTAAAGATATTTTTCGATACAGCCTTATTGTAGACCGCTTGCGGGTCCGGATAAATGAAATTGAAAACAGCAATGTTTTTAAAGAGTTGTAACCTAATATAAGGAATAGTATTGTTGTGCTATCCGTTTCCAGGTATATTTTTGTTCTGCGAGTTCTCTCATACGATATCCGTTCAAATCGGATTTTGAAAGAAGTTTTCTCAGGCTTTCGACATCGGTAAAATAATATGCCTCGTTTTTTGTAGTCTCCCGATTGTAAATTACGTCGTAGGCAATAATCGGCCGACCGAAAAACATGGCTTCCACTAATGAAGGGTTCGTCCCGCCGGCACTATGGCCGTGGATGTATATTCCGGCATTGGCACGCAACGTATAAAGAATATCCAGATCGTATATTGCATCTAACAGAATGAGATTGGGGTATATGCAATACCGGTTTTTCAACTTCCGGGCATACTCGCTGTGTTTCCAATTACCAATAAAAACCAACTTTCGGTTACTATGTGCAAAGGCCTCCAATGTTATGTGACAGTTATTTTCAGGTTCTATGCGGCAGACGGTAACAGCATATTCACTGTGTGTTAGTCCGTAATGCATAAGATATTTGTTTTGAACATTCTGAGCCACTTCACGGAAGACATGATCTCCACCATAGGCGATTAGCATCGCATTTTTACGATAAGTTTCATATACATAATCCTGAATGCCCTTGTTGTCTGCGATCACAACGTCTGCAAAATGAACCGCCATTGATTCTGAGAACCGCAGAATCCAGCGAGCCAGATATCCCCATTTGGCACGACGATGTTCAAGTCCGTCGATGTTGACAATAAGCCGTTTTCTGCAAAACAAACGAAATATGGGAAGGAAACAGCATCCGGATATTCCTAATACCAATATCGTATCATAATACCCTCTCATGGCTTGGCACAGCGACCAAATATCGTATGGTATGCTTTGTATGCCATTGGCGTGTAATGGTATGTATTTCAACTGACATCCCTTGTATTCCTTCTGTTTGTTTGGGAGATCCCTGCTACTGCAAAAGATTGTATATCGGATATCCGGAGGGCAGTTCTCTCCGATGATATTTTCTACCAAAGTTTCAAAACCACCATAACTCGCAGGAACACCTTGCGTGCCCACGACAGCCACGTGTTTCATAAAAATAGAGGATTGATATATAATTGTTTGATATACTGCATGAATATAAAGTTGATGAAAAAATATTCATTATATCGTAAACATATTGTATGGAACTTTGTTTGTATTTATATTGGATCGTATATTTTACTTGTCCGGTCATGGTTCTTTGGAGTCCTATTATTATTTGATCGTGTTATCTCCTTGTAACTGGTTGTTGTGTTTAAGTTTTTCGAAATGTCGTATACAGATATTGATAAAATAGTTATTCAAAGGCTTTTGTATTTGGTCGATAATTATGCTAAACATAATAACAGCTATTGATAATGCACATATTATCAGCCCCCCCCCTCCCATAGTGTATATTCCTGTTGCTTCTGTAACGGATCGTGAATATCCGATATTTATTTCTTTGTAAAAGAAACTCCAACACCATAATGAAGATTGGACAAGATAGATTGCAAAGGTAGATAATGCCATACGGTTTATTAATTTACTATTAATATGAATAGTGGAAAATAGTAAAAACAATCCTATTGCAGAGATTATAATTAAGGGGTTATTATAATAGGTCATTTTTATAGCCGCTTCTTTGTTTCCTACTGACCAAAAGTAATACATTGCAAATCCGGTCAGTATTCCGGGTAAAGTATAAAGAAGTATTGTTTTAAATCTAGTAATACGTAAATTGTAGAATTTTAAGCTACGTCCGATACAATATATCATAATAAACTGGAAAAAAGAATAACCAGTTTTATTCAGTTCATTATTCCAAAAAAATCCAAGATAACAACTAATAAACAACATTACAGTTATAATAAAGTAGATGTATTGTTTACTGAGCTTTTCAAACATCATGTTTAAAACAGGAGCAAAAGCCATGAGATATAAATAACATTTGACAAACCAATAATTAGAGTGTGAAAATATCAATAAACTAGCTAATGCACTTCGGTACTTTCCTTCAGTCATTAGAAAACAGGAGTCAAAAATTAACGTGTAAAAAATAATGGTAAATGTAAGTGTTAAGAATTTTCTGAGATTAGTTCGTATACCGAAATATCCAGAAATCAATATAAAACAATTAACGGCACAAATACACAAACAATTGATAATTGTTGTAATAAGTAATTCAGTGTTGTTCAAAAGTTTATACATAGGTTCTACCGATCCTAATCCGGAAAATCCTAATCCATGAACTATTGAATGATGTATAATAATCATGAACATCAATATGAGTCTAAGTAACTCAATATTTGAATTTCGAGTTGTCCCCATTTCGATAGTGCTGTTATTCATTCGATGTGTTATTTGGCTATGGTTTATATAGTTGAAAGTATTTCTAAATAATATTGGGCAATACTTTCCCAATTGTATCTTTCCATTACGATTTTTTTGATAGCTATCAATTCGTCTTTTGCTGGCGGATTTGTAATGCAATCTCTCATTAAGGCTGATAGAATATCTGGATTGGATGTATCAATCAAACGAGGCTTGAAAAAATCGAAATCGCTCATTGCTGTCGCCTTGTTGCATATTGTCGGAATTTCCGATATGGCAGCCTCTAATGGTGGGATACCAAAGCCTTCCGCTTTTGAAGGATAGACGAATAATGAGGCTCCCTTGAATAGATAGGTCAAAGCTTCATCTAAAATTCCGTTTAAGAAATGGATGTGCAAGGAAACATCTTTTGAAAGTGTCGCAAGTAGTTTGGAAATTCTTATATCGCGAATGGATTCTTCTCCGACAATCACCAAGTCTATGTCTTCAAGGTAAAGCTTGGATTTAATGTATGATTGTAACAATCCAAATTGATCCTTTCTTGGTTCTAAACGACTCACATACAAGATATATGTGTTAATGCCATAATGTTTTTTGACATATTTCCTTGCATCCAATGGACTGATACTTGAGAATCGATCAATTATGGCATTCGGGGTGACATCTATTTTTGATTCACAGATATTATAGTGTTTAGCAATTTGCTTTTTGGAATATTCTGAAACCGTTAATAAGATATCTGCTCTTTTTGCCGTGTATTTGAACAAAATATTTTTGGTAATGCGGTAACCGATGGGAAAATATTGAGGGAAATCTTTGAATAATATATCGTGGAGAGTGACTATCGTTTTGCAATTTTTGATGAATGGCGCGACATATTGGAAATGTGCTACATCTATGCGGTTTTCTTTGATGAGTGAAGGAAAAATAGATAATAGCCTTGATAAAGAACCTTTAGCGGGTATTCTCAGGTATGTAATATTTTCCCGTTCTCCGAAAATATTTTTTAAGTTGTTCAAATTATTCGCTGTAAGAAAAAACTCAATATTCGTTGTTTTGTAGATTAGAGAGCCGTAAAGTCCGCGAAGATAGGTATTGATTCCTTGTGGCGTTGGATAATCGAAGCAATGACAATCAACCAATAGTCTCATAATTCAGAATTTAGACGAATTGACTTTAATGCGTATTGAATTGCATCTGAATACTAAGAATTCCTTGGATATTTTGAGGATATATGCAAGTAAAATGCTTGCTGCAACTATCGAAATTATTGCTATGAATTGCGAATTCACTATTTCAGTTACAGAATTCACATTACAGAGCGGATGATGAACGAGATATATTTGATAACTCAATGCAGATATAAATGTAAGAAATCTTCCGACAGCAATCCGTCTGAAAAGTTTCCACAATACGATAAACATGGTGATACCGCTTATGCCTCCCATGTAGTAATAGCTTAGATTGCCAATTGCCAGCAGGTTATTTTCAATGAGATAATAATAGCCAAGATTTACGGAAATCATTATTATGAGTATCATCCATGCATTGATTTTGCCGATTAGTTTCAAAATATCAGTCGAATAAATCATGGCGGTTTCCGAGAGAAAGAGAATAAGGAACATATATGCAGGCAAATGAACTATTTTGAATATCACTTGTCCCCCAATACATACGATCAGAAGTCCGGCCATAAATATTCTCTTTTTTTCTATATTTAAGGAAATGGCAAAGAGAATATAACAAAATAGTATCATGGTAACAAACCATAGATGTCCGCAATATGGAAGTTTGGCGAACCAGCCAAGCATTAGATAATTCATTACAATCTGTTTGGGTGTGCAGGTTATATCGAAAAAGACCGCAGCCATCAAGAATGAAATCAGAAAGAGCCATAAATCAGGGATTAATCTCATCAACCTTCTTTTAAGAAAAATTGATCGAGATAACTCACCCCCCCCCTGCGATTTGCGAGTTCTGATGCTTAATCCGATGAGCAATCCGGAAAGAATAAAGAAAACAATATTGAAGGTTCCTCCTAAATATTGCCCTAAAGGGCTCAAGGCGTTGATGCCATAACAAATATGACAGGCAACTATAGATAATATTGCGATTCCTCTTATCCCGTCAAATTCTTTTGTTTCATTCATACGTGTTATCGTCGTGTTCCGAACAGACCCAAATGTAATGTTGGTGATATGCTGGTTATCTTATCTACAAAAATGCATAGACTGATGATGAACAGAGCTGTTACGGAGGAGAGAATTCCATTTATCACCCAGCCGCCTTCATTCATAATAATTTGAAATGGACCTGATAGTACGGTGATTCCGTTCAAAAAGAAATAATGAAGAAAATAAATAGGGAGTGTGCTTTGCCCAATTTTGATAATCAATTTAACGAGATAATTATCTTGATCGAATGTGTATCTGAATTTGTAGAATAGTCCGCAAATAAGGAATATGCCGAGATAGCCTTGAATACACATGCTGATCCGATTATGGATTAGATACAGCATGACCATTGCAACAATTCCTAAACCAAGCAATGAGTCAGACTTTAATAATCTGAAGAATTGATCTTGATACAACCTGCTTATGACTCCGAGATAGAAAAAAGGGAGATATTTCATAAACTGATAAACAGACAGTATTTTATATGTATCCATATTATTCCATTTATGGCCTATGGCTGTCAAAGCACTGAACCCGACAATCAACACAATAAGAAATAAATTATTGTTTTGTATGATCGGTTATCTTTAAGGCAACTTTCGATCAGAATATAAAACAGATAGATTTCGAAAGTCACAAAAGTGAACCAATAGCCGCCTTTCATATCACTGAATAGAACTTGATATGCACTCTTTCCACTCCATAAAGAATATAAGGTGCACATTATAGCTGTGGGAATCAAAAGAACCTTGACTCTTTTCAATATCTTTTTTATATAATCTTGCGGAGTCACGTTCTTTCGTGGTAAGAAAAATAACCGCTTATGAAAAAGAACGATGTTAAAAAGAAAGGCATATAAATTCGGTTCACCGGAGAATCTGTCGTTCCCGTATAAATCGAAATATGCCAATATACTACGCAGAATATCATGAATGCTTTTATGGCATCGAAAAAAGCGATTCGCCCCCCCCCTCCTGGTGTGACGTTAGTATTAGTAGTCTGCATAATTACCAGTAACAACCTCCTTCGACCATATTAGCTCCAGAAGGAATTTCCTTTTCTCCTGGGCGAATCCAATACTGGTTTATATACTTGGAATACTTGGGTTGATCTTCGAGCCAACGTTTTCCATAGATCCCAAAAAGCATTTGAGTCCAACCGGCCAGGTGGAAGCCGATTTTACCGAGTTTTTTGGCATGGATGGCGAGAGGGAAACCGTATGCTCCACATCCGATCAGGGCGATATCGAAATCGATCCCTTCCATTTTTAGTTTCATTGATTCTAAAGCTTCGAACCAATTGGAGAATCCGCACTCGTTACCGGCAATGGATTGGACTGCCTTGATCAAATGTAACGATTCAAATTGGGGCAAAACATTCTCATTTAGGTGAATGTGGGCTCTTTTTTCATATTGTACGGCGATGCTTTCCGTAAAAGGATGGATAACAAGTATTTTTTTGTCTTTAAGAACTCTACTCCACGGGTTTTTATACATAAAAGGTGCATAATACCCATCAAGATTGACTTTGATGCAATGTTTCAGCAGGTCATCTATATATCGCTCACAATAGACATAAGAGGCGAGAATATCGACATCGGGTATTATTTGAAGCATAAGATCGACGAATTTGTCAATCATTGCTTCTGTTTGAGGGAAGAATCCGGCATTTATATGAAGGCGTTCCATCTCTTTATACCTATAAAGAGGTATAGGATAGCCTTTGATCAAATCAATATAGTCATTGATATGCCAATCGTTAGCTTTGGTTTTGGCTACTATATTGGCTAATTCTATGGAGCCGAACTTGCATAGGGCCAATCCGGTTTGGTTGTTGAGCGCTTCGTCAATACGACTGAAAATATAATCGTTTGCTACTTCGTCGAAATAATCGACTCTGGAAAAATCGACTGCTCGATCGGAAGGATAACCTGTGCTTCGGGTAACAATTTCTCGTAGGCCTTTGATTATAAATTCTATAACCTTCATGATAGGCTCGTTGTTTTATGTGTATTTTTCGATGAAAGTAAAGTACTGTATAAGTTGTTTAGGAACAAACGCCTAAGTTGCCAAGTGTTTAATTGGGCGCGGGAGATTGTGTTCGAGGCCAGTTCCTTGAACTTTTCAGGGTTCTCTATCATATGATCGAGCGTTGAAGCTATTGTTCCTATATTCTTTTCATAAGTGTCTTTTATAGGGATTAGTATTCCGCATGAATCACTCAGCGTATCGTGCATACCGCAGTGGTCGAAACTTAGAGTCGGAACACCGTGCATCATTGCTTCCCAAATAGTGGTTGGGTTTCCCTCGCTGATACTTGTGATGACATGCAGATGGGCGGAATCAAAAAGTTCTACGGCTTTTGCACGAGGAAGAAATCCATACCAATTGATAATGTCATTTATCTTAAATTGTTTTGCTTGTTTTTCCAGTATACTCCTTAGTGGGCCATCTCCGACTATATCTAACTGGATTTTGTTTCTGTACTTCATGACCGATATGGCCTCCAATAAAATTCCCACTGACTTTCGGGCATCCAGAGTTCCGACAACGATTAAACGATATTTATTGGTTGCGATAAATTTGTTCAGGTTCAAAGAAATGTCTCCTATTATTGCATTTTCAGGAATGCAAATGCTATCTTTTTTATGTATGCTAAGGAATTTGTCGTGATTTTCACTTGTTGCCGTCAATAGTATGTCCGTAGATTTCAATGCATCTTTTAGCCGACTGCTGAACCTGAATTGCAGCGTGTTGGCAAAATTTCGGAACAATTGTTTCAGTTTTCCTGACAACGGCATTCTCTTCATTAATTGTAACGGGGCATTGTTTGTCCCGCTTACCGGTCCCCAAACATACGGTAAACCTAATTTCCATAAATAGCCGGGTTCTCTGTATCCAATCATTCCGACGTAATGCACTAAGTCAAAATGATTGGATTTCATCAATTCCAATGCTTTATGGTATGCCAACTTTTGCCATACTTTATAAGCGTAATAGAATGTATATACAAAGATGTCATGCTTATTGAGGAAGTTCAATGCATTTGCTATTCGGTTCGGTTTGATGGCAATTAGATTGACTCCGGAGATGGGATTATCTTTTATGAATGTTTCCATCTCTTCGCAGTCACCCATATGCTTCCCGGATATTCCGTAAAGTACGGTGAGATTATTATCTTTCGACATTTCAGTTACATAATTCCATGCCACTGAGAATTCCGATCCTTTATATGGCGAGAGCATATAGGCCAAGACCAGTATGTGCTTTTTCTTACTCATTGACGAATTAATTGGTTCCTTGCGTTGTTTTCTGAATCGTCTATTGGGTTCGAAGTTATTTCAACAGAATAAGAAGTCTCGTAATATCTGATGCCTGCCATCATCAGCATAATACCCCAATGGAAATACACGTTGCCGAGCGTTGCCATACCAAGTGTAAACCACAGTAAAGTTTCTATCGAAAAGAAATGTCTGATGCAGCATACATATACTAAAATGAGAGAAAATATCAATCCAATAAGTCCATACTGCCTCACGGATGGTATTACATAATAATCGGCATCCGCTAGATTTTTCCAAGCGTTTTTATATGAGTCGTCTTCAGACAATGTTCCATGGCCGAACCAAGTATCTTTTTGCATTAAATCTGACTTAGTGAATGTATTCAATAACGGAATGATTCGAGAAGCTCCGCTTCCGTCAGATTTTACAATTAGTTTCCGATCTCCTGTTACCAAGGCCCTTGATATTTTTACTGCACGTTGTGCCTGCTCATTTTCAATATAAGGCATTGCTATGATGATGATTAAAAAGAGAGAAAGTATTATGATTATATTTCTTCTGTCTAGAAAATAGAACATTAATCCCACCATGCCGAAATACGCAGATCCACTACCCATGGTTAACATGACCCACAAAAATCCGAAGGTTACATATCGGTTGTCTTTATTGAATAAATCCTTAAATGTGGGTTTAGTGCAGAATTCAATTTGGCAGCATCTCAAATAACATAAGAATGCAAATGACAAAATTACAGCGGTATGGGATGGCTCAAGGCTTAATGATGGCAGTTTGCCTAATTTCATATAACTTCCGCCGATTAGGTTTATCGGTGGAAAATTGGAAATTCCGACTATTAGGCAGGCTTGTTGGAGCAATAGGCATATGGCGAAGGCATAAATTAAGTATTTGATGATTTTTTTATATAATTCCAAGTTCATTACATTTTGATAAATGGAATTATAAAAGACGATAAAAGCAGCGACGAACAATCCCATATAACCAATGGTGGAAAACCGCATATCTCCATGCATAAATGCGGACAGAAAGCAGTATCCCCAATATGCCAATCCGCATACTACGGCTTTTGAGAAAACCGGGAAAATGAAGGCAAATATGAATGGGGCCAATGCCATGCAACCGATTTTAACCGGACTGACATGAGATGGTTCCAGAAAGAAACTATGGGTATTCAATACAACAAGATAGACGATAATTGTCCATCTCAATATTTTTTGTTGCGGGCCGGTCAATTCTGTCTGCATATTAATCAAATAGTATTACGCAATATTCGGCCATAAAAGGTTTCTTTACCTTCTTTGGTATACTTGGGCCAGGGTGTTCTGTATCTTAATTTGAAAAAGTACTCTGTATCGGTTAGTTTTTTATATGTATCTAAATTGAATTCTTTTGGCATTAGGAATGCCAATTGATCCTTATTGGGATTGTGTAAATCAATCATATCTATCTGTTCTTTTATTCCTGGAAGATTTCTACATGCGTAATAGAACAGATAATCTTGGATAACGTAGTCTGGCCATACTTTCTCTCTTACAGCTATTGCTGTGAGCATATTACTTACGAAACCAAAAAGCGGATGCCCTGATTCGCTAGACCATAAACACCAACTGCTCCAATTCCACTCGTATGAAGACCAAAATCTCACGGATTTTCCATCTATGATTTCCTTGCAGTTCGCGGTGAATATTGGTAAAGTCTTTAATTTTTGGATAGGTATTGTCCTGGATGTCCAGACTGTTGAATCAAGCCAAAGGCCGCCATGTTGTGATAGTATCGTATTTCGAATTATGTCGCTGAAATTTGCATACCCTATTTCGCCGGTTTTGACTTTGTTGATAATGATGGGGTTTATTGTAATAAATTGGTTGATGTTTTCACAGGAAATAAGCTGAACATTGGAGTTGTAATGTGTTAATTGTCTGTAACATGCTTTGACAAGCGATGGCATTTCTTGTTCGCCTTGTCCCCAAAATACCCATATCACAGGAGTTTTGTTGGTTGTATTTTGTACTGAATTGGAGGTTTTGTATTTGTTTATAATATCAGCATATTTTTTTTCAAAATAATTATCGAGCCATTTGGTTTTGTTTTTTTGGGCGTATGATGTTAAATCCCAGGAAAATTTAGTCCGTACGAAAAAACCTATCCACCAAAGTAAACCGTATATAGCAAATTTAGGACTATAAACCTTGGATATTTTTATAGTCTGCTTCAAAATATTGGTAATATGGTGTATCGCTAATGCTTTTCGCTTATTCATTCTTTATCAATGTCTATACTTTATAAAAAGCAATAAATATTTCAATTGCAATTGCCCCCATAAGATGGATTTTAAGAAAAAGTTATATTCCGAATGATATTTCAAAAACACTATTTCGGATTTTCGAAGGATTCGTAGTCTTTGCCATTGATTTCCCTCTTTCTTTTGTCTATGATTGTGGATGGCCTGAATTTCACCGTCATAAAACATTTTATATCCCATTTTTTTGACCTGGGTGCCGAGTATTTTTTCTTCTCCAAATAAGAAAACTCTTTCATCAAAACAATTAATTTGTTCTAAAAAATCTGCTTTGATAAGCAGACAACATCCGTTTAATATGGTACAGATTCCTGATTTTTTGTATGATAAGTTCCAATTATGAGACTTTTCTTTGTGCGGACAGAACAAATTCTTTATCCACGAGAAATTATCGAAGAAATTTTCTTCATCGAAAGAAATTGGATTTTGATGATGACCTTCGGGTGTCAATATATCAGAGCCAATAACGGCAATTTGAGGATTCCTTTCTGCAATGGAAACCATTTTGTTCAGATATAGATAATCTTGGAAGATCATGTCAGGATTGGCTATGAAGATATATCTGAAACCTTTATCAATGGCGTATTTTATTCCAATATTGTTTCCTGCATTGTACCCCGTGTTGCTACTTGCACATAGTAGTATGCTGGAAGTTTCATAGGATATATCATGCAGTTTCTCGATTTCGTTTGGATTGGAAGAACAATTATCGACAATAATAATTTCAACATCAATCCCTGATTGTTTTTTCAACCCCAATACGCATTGCCTTGTATCTTCATATGAGTTGAAATTGAGAATTACAGCTGCGATCTTCATCTAAATACCTAATGTGCTGAAGAAATTGTCAGTTTTCTTTCGATATAAGCAGAGTTTTTCTTCGATTCTCAACCAATCAATCGGTTTGGAAATCGTCGTGTATAGCGATTGGTCAGTCAATATTCTGTCTTTTAATCCTAACATTGTGAGAAGAGAGATCATTCGGCCATTTTGGGCCGATGATTCTCCAACTTGCAGGATGGTGACAAAAGGTTTACGAAAAATTATTGCAAATACAGTCCCATGGAAGGTATTTGTAATTATGTATTTGGCATCATGGTAATTCTGAAGCCATTGTTCCGGGCTCGGCATGATCAATTCTTCCTGTTTGAAGAAGACTTCTGAATACTGACAGGATGCGATTTTTAATAAAATTCCAAGGTCTTTAGCTAATTCCCGAATTTCGTCGATTCTTATTGTACTCGTATTTACAACGTTTAGAAAATAACAAAACAACAAGTCTTCTCTGCTGGCCCTATTTGAAATCGGATAATGCAAACTGTCTATTAAAAGAGTGGGATCAAGGAGATGTTCGACTACCCCCCCCCAATATTTTTTACAGTTATGGACGCCTGAAATTTCTCTTACAGATACAGCTTTAAACTCTCTTATCCATGGCATCACTATCCTTGCATGATTCTCATTGAGGTGGTCATGACCGAAGCTTGCTGCATAAGCTATTTTTTTCGATGAGTCTTTAACAAAACGAAGATAGTTTTCCTTCAATGTTGATCCCCAGACCTGGTCGCTTCCCGTTATATAAAAATCAGCGAAAGGACAATTGATTGACAGATCATCATTGCCTTTATATTCTCTTGAGGTAACTTTTAGAAATTTCTTTTGAAAATCTATGAACGTTTTGTGACATTTATAAAAATCATGGACGAGCCTTAGATTTTTGTAATTTTTTATATGTCTCAAAAAAATACGTAGGTGGCTTTGCGGCAAAATTGATCTTATCCAAAATACATCATGGCCTCGATTCATTAAATATTTTTGAAGAGCATAATATTGGAGGAGAGCCCCATAATTGTTCGCAGTGCGTATACAGGCATATGAGGATATAACACCGATTTTCATCTTATTTTAATGTCTTTCTGATTCGGCTGTATGTTTCATAAGCCCATTGGCTGAGTCCGAGTGAAGCGACTGTTTTTTTTATAAAAACTTTGCAGGCATCTATGGGTTGCATTAGTCCCAATTTCCTCAATCTCATAGTTCTTTCAATACCTTTATTCCTGATGGAGGAGGGGCATTTGAGCATGGTCAATGACAGAGACTCATAGGATTCGGTTTTGAGCCGGCTTAAAAATTCTTTTCTATTCAGCGGTTCTTCAGAGGGTTGTACGAGGTTTGGATTATATCTTTTACAAGAGTCTAATGATGATTCTTTGAAGATAAGACTTCTTTTTATATCATTCCATATGCATAGACCTTTATCTGTGTTTATGAGAACCATTGACACTCCACCTCGGTCGTCGAGTTCTGGATGATATCTGCCGACGCCCCAGTAATCGGCCAGCGTAATATCCCCCTGTCGTGGTATTCGGGCAAATTTGCAATCGAAGCAAGAATCACGGTAACTATACCCTAAACCGAAAGCGTATAGATAGGGTGACATATTGCCGTCATTCACGACGGTTTCTTTGCCATTTTGGTAGTGCACCTTTTCTCTGATCGTCCAATATCGACAATCGCGGAAAGAATAAGCATCAATTTTAGAGCCGGCAGAGTTTTCGAGGTATTTCAAATGCTGATTGAACAGTTTATGGCTGGGTACTCCATGGCATACCAGATCAGAAGTAAGTAAATTGTGGTAGGGCTTTTTTAAGAATGCTTTTAAGCCTGCAACTTGGCAAGGTGTGCCTGTAAAATATACGAGCCGTTTTGATTTTAGCAATTTGGCCGCATTTCTGAAAGTTTCCCCTATATTGCTTTGGACATATTTAGAACCTCTCAGAGATTCCAATCCTTGTATAGTTTCGACTGGAATATGGTTTAGTTGCATATTGTCATCAAATGCAGCCCCAAATACTACTCCACCTTGCATGATTATGTATTTGGCAATAGAATAAAATATTCCTCCGGATGAACTTTTCTCTCTTTCTTTTGGATCATACGCTGCAAATGCAAACGGGAGAGATGAATTGGAATAATCGGGATACTCGATTGGACATACTTTTTCGCAGAGTCCACAGTCGATACAAAGATTTGGGTTCTTAATCGGAATTATGAATCCATCCTCGTTTGTTTGCATTGATATAGCTGTATGCGTGCAGACACTATAGCAAGCAGTACATCCTGAGCATTCGCGTATATTATTGGTTTTTAGGTACATGGTTGTGGCTGTTCTTCTATAATCACACTTTTAACTGTTTGTGCAAACTTTTTATAGTCGTGATTCTCTGCGTATTTTCTCGAGGCTTTTGATAATTCTTCCAAGTTTTCTATCTGTGAAAATTCAGATATGACTCGTTTTAGATCTTTAACGTCACCCGCTCTATAGTAAGAAACAAATTTTTCAATCTCTGCATCGACGTAAATGTGTGTTGTATTGGAAAGAATGACTGGCATTCCTAAAGCTATGGCATCACAGAAGGATGTCAATCCGCATAAACCCGTTTGTTCAGGACCAGTTGGAATTATGCATATAGAGTATTTTGAAATGAATGAAACCATGTCGTTGTATGACATTATTTGGCCATTCATCATTGTTCCTTTATTATATATTAATTGGATATTCTTGTAGGTTTTATCATAGTTAGATGGAATGCTTTGCTGGTTACATAATATCCCGGTGCGAAAAGACGTATTTTTAACTGCTTCTACTAATGAAAAGTTATCCCGATTTGTAATTCCATTACTAACAAATGAGATTTTTTTGTTATCCGTTCTTTTATTCCCATAAAAGTTGAGATCTGGTCCCCATTCTTGATATATGAAAGAGTCCTTAAAGTTAGAATAATCACTTAGAGCTTGTTCATAAGCTTCTTTACAAATAAATATAATTTTGTTATAGCGCTGGTGTTTTAATGAGAAATTTCGTGGATGGTGAACGACTATTATAAGCTTTTTATTTATAAGCCCGGCATACTTCATGTAACCTATAAAATCAATTAACGGGGAAGCGGCAGCATAAATGCAGTCACACCCTATTGATTTGAACGCAAATATGATTTGGAGAAAATAATAATAAAATCTTCTGATATGTAACTTTTTGCATATTGACGGAATCTTGAATAATGCAAACCTCAATTTTATATCCGAATTATTTCTTAATTCATCTATGCCCCAACAATGATGTGCGGGACATATTCCTGCGTCTGATAAACTAAGAAATTGTTTCATTGAGTAGTTATTGATGACAAGAATTCTCATTTTGATGTGATTATTCAACAAAGAATATATTATTGTAATATTCCAATCTTTTTTTTATGAGTTGGTTCACAGAATAATTATCATTATACACCTTAAACGAATTTTCATAAAACTTCTCTCTAATGGAAGAATTGGTTATAAGTTTTGATAGCTTTTTTGAAAAATCATTGACAGAGTCTGCTATGTAACAATCACGACCATCTTCAAATCCCATATCGAGAGCTCCTACTGTCGTGGATATGAATGGCGTTCCGTAATTGACTGCATCTAAGATTTTCATTCTTATCCCGCTTCCGCTTAAGATAGGAACTATGGAAATCGCACCGTTTAATGCTTCGCCAAGGTCTTTCACAATCCCGAGGAAATTAATATTGGGGATATTCTTGTATTTTTCGGTTTGTGACCGAGGCCAGTTACCTATAATATTCAATATTGTATCAGGATGTTTCGAGAGGATCGAATCCCACACATTATATAGAAACCATTCGAGGCCTTCGACATTAGGAGGATGTCCCCCGGCTCCGATGAAAACGAGTCGGTTGTCATAATGGCATGGATTTCTATATGATACTGGGAGAACGCCGACAGGCGATGAGAATATCGGTGTGGTGACACCGTCGGCAGTTAATCGCTTTTTATCGGCTTCATTAAGAGTGAATACGGCATCATAGGCATTCATTGCTGCAATCTCGCCGCCTTTTAACATATTAAAAGCTGCACGGGCATAGGATTTATTCCAAGAACGATGAGCCTTCAGCCACATTTCATTAACTACATAGTGAATCTCGTGTTGTACAAATACTTTTTTAGTATCGGATGGGAAAGAATAAACCAAATCCTGATTGGGATAAAATTCGGTTTGAATTATATCCGGGGATATTTGTTTAATCATATATGAAAGATCTTCTATCAATTTCGGGCTATATCTTGAAAACGGATTTACAAAACCTGTAGTTCCGGGATCATTGAATACTCCCATTCCATATAATTTTTCACCCAATTTTTGGAAATAGTATGCAAAGCTTTTCTTGGATGTTAACGTGTGGAATTCGATATCTGGCCACAGACTCTGTAATTCTGAAATAGCATTATTCCTGTCTTGCTTGATGATAAAGATAACGGTAATATCCAGAAATTTCCTCAACCCGTCGAGCATGGTGAATAAAGCCATGGTGCCTCCTGCTCTGATAGGATATGGCACAGTAGGTATTATTTCCAATAATTTCAGCCTTTTCATAATTCCCGATGACTTATTTGGGATAAGATCGAACAAGCAATACTATTTCTAACGATGAAAATTTGAGTCAATCCGGTATATAACATTACGAATATAACAGAGACTCCCATAACGACATATTCATTCAAGAAGGTCTTCTGCATTAAAATGATGAAGATGATCGGAATAAATAAGAGAATAATATTTTTGAATAAAAGTTTAACAGGCAGAATGTTCCCGGATGCCCTAAGGACAAAATAGAATGCAGAACAAAATACGGCTATTTCTGAACAAAGCCAAACTATTGCAGAACCTGTACATCCCAATCGAGGGACGATAGCAAAATTTAACGCTAACCCAAAGATAGAACCTACTATCGAATTTATCAATACGGCCATGTCTTTCCTCATAGGAGTTAGTATCTGGACGATGAGTATTTGTTCTGTCCCAATGATGAATATCAACGGGAGAATGATTCTGAATGGGAGTATTGCGCCTTCATATCCGGGCCCGGATAAAATCATGATGATTTGAGGTGCAAAAAATTCTCCTATTAAGATTAAAATAAGAGCTAATGGGTACAGAAACTCAAAACTTTTGTAAATTAAATTTTTTGCACTTTTAACATCATTATTTGCAAGCATATTAGACATTCTCGGCATCATAACGGTTGAAAAAGAGGTGAAAAAGGCTAAAATAACGCTAAATAGCTTGGTCGCAGAGGAATAATAACCGACCTCTATATCCGTACTGACGATACCGAGAAACAACACGTTAAAAGATATATACATTGAAGTTAGAAGGGCATACAAACCAAACGTAAAATATGGCTTTACAAATTTTCCCGGCTTTATCCCTCTGAACGTAAATCTTACATATTTCTTTTTATAGCTCCAATTGAATATAGCATTGAGAATCATAGAGCAGATTGTCAACCCGAAGTATTTCGGAAGGTCCTCTTCGGTCTTGACGAATATAAAAATGGAAACAATGTAAAGAAGCCGAACTGCTATGCTCCTTTTGGTTATATAGGGGAAGTCCTCCACCCCTTTATAAAGCCATTCTATTAAGTATGGGGTAAATACAAGCTGTATTGATCCGATGAGAAGCAGAGGTTTGACTCTTTGAAATGGGGCCACCGAATAGATACAGATGAAGTATAATACAAGAACGAATATGGTGGATATGATATTTAGGACCAAAATAGAAGAAAAAGTTCTTGAACGGTCTTCCTTTGATTGTTTGCATTTTGCAATTTCCCGTGTGCCGACTGTTGCGATCCCTAATGATGCAAATAGTAGAAAATACCCTACTATTCTTAATGCAAACTCATTTTCACCGATGTTTTCAGGCCCTAACACTCGACTTATATAAGGATAGGTGATCAAAGGAAAGATATAATTTGCGCCAGTCAAGAACGTACTGTATAGTACGTTTTTTTTAACTCCCATATTTCTGGATAGTTATTTGTCCGTTAAGTCGGTAATAAGATTATTCATCTTTTTAGCCCAAACGTTCCAATTCAACTTCTCTAAATATACCTCTTTGGCCGAGTTCGTCATTCTTTCAAGACGCCCGTCTTTCAAACATTGGGCAATTAATCTACCGTAATCTTCACTCGTAGAGTTCATGGCTAACATATATCCGTTGCGTCCGTTCTCAATATAGTTCGGGATTCCGCCGGTTTGGAATGTAAACGTTGGTAGTCCGTATGCACTGGCTTCTGCAAAGGCTATTGCGGAACATTCCGCATGAGTAGGTAAAATCAGTGCATGGCAATGATATATTTCATCAATGAGTCTATTATATTCTGTTTTATTGTTTTTATTAAGGAATCCGATGTCCTGTACAAACGGTAAGTTTTTGATCTTGTCATCTAAACTTTTAATTCCTACTATGTGTAATTGAGTCGGAATTCCGTTTTCATTAAGCCATTTGGTCGTTTCGACGGCAATATCACCCCCTTTCCGTTCCCATTCTACTCCCAAAAACAGCAAATTCAACATGCCGTCGAATTTGAACTTGCGTGACTTTATATCTTTATCGGAAATATTAGCTCCGAATTCGATTATGTGAATTTTCTCTGGTGATTGTTTTAGATCGCAGACGGCCGAATCAGCACTCCATTTAGAAGATAAGACAATCGCATTGGATTTATCCATGGCTTTTTTTTCTAAAACGATACCCTGATGTATATTCCATTTCCACAATCTGCAAAATGGAGGATAATAATTAATCATTGCTGAGAATGTGGCATCGGATAAATATATTAAAGGCTTGCCTTTCAGATCAACGTAACCGAGTTTGCTCCCGGTGAAAAAAGCGACTAAAATATCGCATTTATCGAAAAGATCTGATTTGATGCCGGATGCTAATGTTTTTGCCCCCAATGTTGTGTTGCCGAAAGATATGTTCTTTCTAAATAACCGGGATAATACTTTCGCTACCAGCTCCATTATTCGATAATATCTGGAACGAGGTGCCGGAATCCAGTATAGTGTCCCCATACCTTTTAATTGTTGGGCGATGGCATGGGCTGTCCCGGAAGAGGCTTTACGATCCGAAGGGGGAGAACTGCTGATAAAACCGATTACCGGATGTTTCATTTATGGTTTCGTATTATTGGCCGTATACGGACAATCATATTGTCAGTTATAGAGGATATAAAATTTGTGATTTTTCGATACGAGCAGAAATATGTATCTTATCGATTTATCGAGAAAATGAATAGGCCTATTTTAATAAGATAAAATGGTCTCATAACCTTTTCAAGTTATTTTTGAACTCTGTTATTTCCCCGAATACATCTCTTCGTAATACTTTTCATACTCACCCGAAGTGATATTGTCCATCCACTCCTGATTGTCCAGATACCAGCGAACGGTCTTTTCGATGCCTTCTTCAAATTGCAGACTCGGCTCCCAACCCAATTCTTTTTGGAGTTTCGAGGAATCAATGGCGTAACGAGCATCGTGCCCCAGACGGTCGGTGACGTAAGTTATCAGATCCATATCTTCGCCTTCATTGCGTCCCAAAAGGCGGTCAACAGTTCGTATCAGAACCTTGATGATGTCGATGTTCTTCCACTCGTTGAAGCCTCCGATATTATAGGTCTCGGCAACTTTTCCTCGGTGGAAGATAAGATCAATGGCACGGGCATGGTCTTCCACAAAAAGCCAGTCGCGTACGTTCTCGCCTTTGCCATAAACGGGGAGTGGTTTACGATGACGGATATTGTTGATGAAAAGCGGTATCAGCTTTTCGGGAAACTGATAAGGCCCGTAGTTGTTGGAGCAATTGGTGACGATCGTTGGCATTCCGTAGGTGTCATGGTAGGCACGGACAAAATGGTCGCTGCTTGCTTTCGAGGCGGAATAAGGGCTGTGCGGATTGTATTTCGTTTCTTCGTAAAAGAAATCATCCCCGTATGCCAAATGATGTTCAGTAGAAGATGCTGTGGTGGTAAACGGAGGTTTGATACCTTCGGGATGGTTCATCGCCAATGCCCCGTACACTTCATCGGTAGAGATATGGTAGAACCGTTTGTCCTCATACTTTTCCGGTAAGGACTCCCAGTATAATTTGGCGGCTTGCAACAAAGAGAGGGTTCCCATTACATTGGTACGGGCGAAGGTGAAAGGGTCTTTGATACTGCGGTCCACATGGCTTTCGGCTGCCAGATGGATAATGCCGTCGATGTGTTCCTCTTGCATCAGTTTGTAGATAGCCTCGAAGTCGCAAATATCCATCTTTACGAACTTGTAGTTGGGCTTACCCTCGATGTCTTTCAGATTAGCCAAGTTTCCGGCGTATGTCAACTTATCCAAGTTGATGATCTTATATTCCGGATATTTGTTGACGAACAGACGCACTACGTGACTGCCAATGAATCCGGCACCTCCGGTGATGACGATATTTCTCTTTGCCATATTAGTGTTCGTTTTTAAGGTTCATGACACATTGCTTCAGCGAATCCGTCCAATAGGGGATGCGAATGCCGAAAGTCTCTTTGATTTTTGTCTTATCCAAAACCGAATAAGAGGGACGTATGACAGGACTGGGAAATTCATTGCTGTGGCAGGGATATATATCACAGGCTGTTGTGCCGTTATATCCGGCAATCATTTCGGCGAAATCATACCACGAGCAAACTCCTTCGTTGGAATAGTGGTAGATCCCCGTCTTGCTATACCGTTCATGTGTCATTTCTTGGCTGTAATCAGCCAATATGCACTCAATGGCTTTTGCCAGATCGAGTGCATAGGTCGGTGTACCGGTCTGGTCGAACACTACTTTCAACTGCGGCTTAGTAGCAGTCAAGTTCATCATCGTCTTGCAGAAGTTCTTGCCGAACTCACTGTACAGCCATGCTGTACGGATGATGATATACTTGCATCCTGTGGCAATGACCTTTTGTTCCCCGTGCAGTTTCGTCAGACCGTACACGCCCGTAGGAGTACCTTGCTGCTCTTCCTTGCAAGGAATATTATAAGGTTCCTTGCCAAACACATAGTCGGTGGAAATCTGGATCAGCAGTCCGTCAACCTCTTTCATTGCTTTGGCAAGGTTCTCCGGAGCCTCAGCGTTAAGTTTTTCTGCTAATGCCTCATTACTTTCAGCGGCATCCACATTGGTATAGGCTGCACAATTCACGATGACATCTATCCGGTTGTCCGCCACCATTTTCCTGATGGCTTCCCGATCCGTTATATCCAGATAGAGGGTTTCTACGCCTTCCGCCTGATTCACATCGGTGAAGAAATACTGGTCGTTACTGCTTTGGGCCACTAATCGCATTTCATTGCCAAGTTGTCCGTTGGCTCCTGTTACAAGTATATTCATCGTTCAAATTCAGGATAAAGATTGATGTTGTAATCGAAAGGAGAATCAAAATCTTCCAGGCATATGTGCTTGATATCTTTTTCGGACAGAATGGCATTCTCCATCGGAATTTGCCATTCAATACCCAAACTTTCATCCTTGATACTGATACCTCCATCCGCTTCGGGGGCATAGAAATTATCGCATTTGTATTGGAAAATAGCCGTTTCGCTCAATACGACAAAACCGTGCGCGAAGCCGCGCGGCACGAAAAACTGGCGGTGATTATCTTCGGTCAGTTCTACTGCCACGTGCTGCCCATAAGTGGGACTGCCCTTACGAATATCTACTGCCACATCCAATACACGTCCTTTCACGCAACGTACTAATTTGCTTTGGGTAAAAGGCGGCCGCTGGAAATGCAATCCGCGCATCACTCCGTAAGAGGACATACTTTCGTTATCCTGCACGAAGTTGATCTTTCGTACTTTTTCTTCAAATTCCCGTTGCGAGAACGATTCGAAGAAATAGCCTCTTTCATCCTTAAAGATGTGTGGTTCGATAATCACTACACCCTCTATGTCAGTTTTTGTTACATCCATAAGTCAGTCCAGATTTTCTTTTCCGGTGTGTTCCATCTCGTCGATTACTTTCAGCAGGTACTTTCCATACTGGTTCTTCAACATCGGTTGTGCCAGTTTTTCCATCCGTTCCTTGTTGATCCACCCCTTGCGGTAAGCTATTCCTTCCAGACACGCTATTTTCAATCCCTGCCTTTTCTCAATTACTTCGACGAAGATGGATGCCTCCGCCAGCGAATCGTGCGTGCCCGTATCCAGCCACGCGAAGCCTCGTCCCAAAGTCTGTACTTTCAACCTTTTTTCTTGCAGAAATTCTTGGTTGACAGCGGTGATCTCCAACTCACCCCGTGCGGAGGGTTTGATATGCTTGGCGACATCGACGACTTTATTCGGATAGAAATAGAGCCCTACGACTGCATAGTTCGATTTCGGGAGTGCGGGTTTCTCTTCGATCGACAGGCAGTTACCGTCCGCATCGAATTGCGCTACACCATAACGCTCCGGATCGTTGACCCAATAACCGAATACCGTTGCCTGGTCAGTCTCTTCCGCATTTCTTACGGCTTCTTTCAGCAGTTTGGAAAATCCCGTTCCATGAAAAATGTTGTCACCTAAAACAAGACATACGGAATCATTCCCGATAAACTTTTCTCCGATCAGAAAAGCCTGAGCCAAACCATCGGGCGAAGGTTGTTCGGCATATTCGAACTGTACGCCGTAGTCAGAGCCATCTCCTAAAAGTCGTTTGAATCCGGGAAGGTCGTGAGGCGTGGAAATGATAAGTATCTCCCGTATTCCGGCCAGCATCAGCACGGAAATGGGATAGTAAATCATCGGTTTGTCATAAATTGGTAGCAATTGCTTGCTGACACCCTTGGTTATGGGATAAAGGCGGGTGCCGGAACCTCCGGCCAAAACGATTCCTTTCATATCGTTAAAATATTTCTTCGGATCTTGTTTGTCATTAGTTTCCGGGAATAAGTCGTGCCTGATTTTTCCGAGTGTAAATCACTTCCGATTAAATCATACACCCCGAATTTCAGAAGTTGTTCGGCTTTTTCTTGGATATGTTTTCCATATGCGCCGACTATTGAGAAGAGATTGAGCTGCAACTTCACGCCCATGTCTTTTATCCGTCGGTACTCTTCTTTCTCCATATAGCCATACCGTTCGGGGTGTGCGAGAACCGGATGGTAGCCTTTGGCCTTGATCCGCTCCAATATGCCGTACAAGTCCATCGGCGGACTGAAACAACTGGTTTCCACCAGCAGATGGTCGCCGTTTTCACCCAATGGCAGCAGGTCGTTCTTTTCCAGCCTCTCCTCGAAAAGACCGTCGAGCATGTTTTCGGCTGCGAGGTGCAGTTCGACCCTCCCCGAATAAGAGGCTTGCAGTTCCGCGAACCGCTCCCGCAGATGAGCGGTGGTATTGGGAATGTCCTCCATGATGTGCGGCGTGAGCCATACGGATCTTACTCCCAGCTCTTCGTACAGACGCAGAATCTCCAAAGACTCCCCCATCGTCCGCACGCCGTCGTCCACACCCGGCAGAATGTGCGAGTGCCAGTCGGTGAACCCGCTGAAAATACCGCTGTCCTGCAATGAAACGCGCTTTCTGAACGGCCAGAGATTCATGGTTTCAATCATTTAACGACCAGCCATTTCCCCCCCCCTCGGCTTCTCGTCGGAGCCATAGTGGTATCCTGAGCCGTAACCGTAGTGATAACCATAGCGATAGCCGTATCCGTAGCGGCCGCCGCTTTCTTCGGTGCCGTTCAGGATCATGGACATATTCTTGTACTTTTTCTCGTCGTAGATCTTTTCCAGCTCAACGAGCATGCTCCGTTCGAGCAGCCCGGCGCGGATCACGAAGATAGTCCGGTCGGCCAGTTTTTCGATGATCTGCGTATCGGCGACCAGTTCGATCGGCGGACAGTCGATCAGCACGTAGTCGTATTGCTCCCTTGCGGCGTCGATCGCTTGTTTCAGCCGGTCGTCGAACAGCAGTTCGGTCGGATTGGGCGGTATGGTGCCCACGGGCAGGATGTCCAGATGCTTATGGCTCTTGTCGGTCACGATGATGTCGGCAAGACGCTCCACGCGCCCGCTCAGATAGTCGCTCAGTCCCGGTTTGGGCGAACCGACATAGGCCGAGCTGGAGCCGTGGCGCAGATCGCCGTCGATAACCAGCACTTTTTTGCCCTTGATGGCAAGGCTCACGGCGATGTTCATCGTCAGGAACGATTTGCCGCTGCCCGGATTGAACGAGGTCATGACGATGACATTCGACTTCCGGTCTTTGCCGGTCATGAACTCCAGATTGGTGCGCAGCACCCGAAAAGCCTCGTTGATGATGTCGCGGCACCCCTCCCGGACCACGACGGCTTTCACATCGGCTGTTTTGTCCCGGAACAACCCCTTTTTTCGACGTGCGAAGAGCGGAATTTCGCCGATGAACGGCACGGCCACGCCTTCCAGGTCCTTGCGTCCCCGGATTTTCGTGTTCATATTCTCCCTCAGGAAGATGACGACCACCGGGATAAGCAGTCCCAATGCGATCGCCGCCAGCAGGATGTTTTTCCGTACCGGGGATGTCGGCAGCATACTGCCTCCCGGCGGGGTGACGATGCGGGTGTTGTAGGCCGTGAATGCCTGCGACAATTCGTTTTCCTCGCGTTTTTGAAGCAGGAACAGATACAGTGCTTCCTTTACCTTCTGCTGGCGTTCCACCGAAAGCAGGTATTTCGCCTGGGTGGGATTGGCCGCGATACGGGATGTCGTCTGCTGCTCGCTCTGCTGCAAACTCTCGATCTGTGCATTCAACGTCACGATCTGATTGTCGATGGACTGGACTATGGCATGCCGCATGGCGGTCAGCGCCTGATCCATATCCACGACCAGCGGGTTCTGCGTGCTGCTGTTGGCGACCAGACTGTTGCGCTGCAACAGCTGTTTGTTGTATTCTGCGATCTGCGATTCGATGTTGGCGCTCTCGATGCCCGAGTTGGCCGGCAGCAGCTGGTTCCTGTTGGCGTCGTTAGTCAGATAGTTCCGGATGTACCGCGTCATGTAGAGCTGGTTGTTCAGCGTGAGTATCAGGGCGTTCGTCTGGTTGCTCTGCGCCATGTACATGCTGGAGGCCGCCTGCACGTCCGGCAGCAGATGTTCGCTCTTGTACGACGATATGTCCTCGTCCACGTTTCCGAGCTCCCGCTCGATCACCCTCAGACGCTCGTTGATGAACATCGAGGTGCTGACGGCGATCTGGTTTTTATCCTTCACCCAGTTTTCGTTGTAAACGGAGATCAGCGTGTTGAGAATGTCTTCGGCGCGCTGGATGGAATGATCCCGGAATGTAAGGTTGACGATCGATGTCTTTTCGCTGCTCAGGGCTACGGACAGGTTCGAGGAGTACTGCCCCACCGTTCCGTGCAGGCTGCTGCGAACGACATACAGCGTATACGGCTCTTGGCTTTTGTAGTGGGGCGTGGTCTCTATTTTCAGGATTCCCAGGGGTGTCGTTACCGTGTCGGACAACCTCCCGGAGATTTCGTCGTCGAACTCATTGCCGTTGCGGGTGAAATCGGACAGCCGGACGGTACTGTCCGGCTGTATGCGTAAGGTGAAGCCGGCGGATTCGTTTTCGGACAGATCGTTTATCGAGACGCTGACCGGCAGGGTCGGACCATAGGCGACCCGCCGGTGGAACCGGCCGGGAACGGTGTAGTTCATATCCAGATGCAGGCGTTTCACGACCTCGGTCATCACGGCCGGAGACTGGAGCGCCACCAGTTCGTTGTTTACGTTGGTGCTCGACTGGAACAGCCCGAATTCCGAGAAGGATTCCAGGTCCGAAGAGACCGATTTGCCCTTCGAATCGTCTTTGATCAGGACCGATGCCGTCCGGGTATAAACCGCAGGGGTTCGCAGCAGGTAGAAGACGGCGATGCCTACCGTCACCGCCAATGACAGCACGAACCATTTCCATTTGGCCAGGCACAGATATAGCAAATCCTGTATTCGGGTGAAATCATCGGCCTGCGTCGGTCTTTTTTGATTGATGGACATATTCTATTTTCTTATTTCACGATTAATACGGTGATGGTTGTCAGCAGCGAGGCCAGCGACATCCAGAAAGACGCGGAACGGACGTTGTTCCCGTTCACGGTGGCCTGCCGCGCCCGTACGGAATTGGGTTCGACGTATACGATGTCGTTCTGTTGCAGGTAGTAGACCGGAGATGCGTAGAGGTCGTGCCCCGAATTCAGGTTGACTTTGTAAAGCACCTTTTTCCCGTTTTCGTCGCGCTGGACCAGGACGTTGTCCCGTTTGCCGTAGACCGTGAGGTCCCCGGCCATGCTGATGGCATCCAGCAGCGTCAGCCGGTCCTTGTCGATGCTGAAACGTCCGGGATGGACGACCTCGCCTAAAACCGAGACGGTCAGGTTCATGAACTCGACCGTTACGACAGGGTCTTTGACCAGATCCTGCGAGATCAGCTCGTGCTTGATGTGGGCGGCGATCTCTTCGCGGGTCATGCCGGCCACATGGACCGGACCCAATACCGGAAAGTCGATGTCGCCCTCCTTGTTTACCGTATATCCGGATATGCCCTGGCTATTCGAAGACGAGGCGGACGAGACCGTGCCGATCTGCCGGGATACGATGGGGAGATTGAACAGATTGGCCAGCAGCGGATCTTTGCTGTTGACCAATATGGAGATCTTGTCTTCCGGCCGCACCCGGATCTCCGTGGCGTTCGACACCTCCTCCGCCGTCCCCGGCTGTATATCCTGGAAATAAGCGATTTTCGGTGTGGCGCATGAACTGAGCAGCGCAGCTGCGACCGATACCCGTAGGATGTTTGTGATTCTCATATTTGCGATTGAATGATTTGTTTCCATTACGATGGCGGCGTCAAATCCGGTCGATCGTCTTTTGCAGCCAGATGAACCCTCGGGTGCGGCTGATGTGGATTCCGTACCCTATCCGGCGGATTTTGCGCAGCAATTCCGTATTGCGGTCCAGATGCCATTGCATGAAATGATACAGTCCGAATGTGGCCAGCAGACTCATTCCTGCGACGGCATACAGCTGTACGTTGATCGGGGCGCCCGACACGGCCAGCAACCACCAGCACAGGACCACAGACACGTTCAGGGACAGAATCGCCAGAGTCGTCGCCATATGCGAGGCGCCCAATTCGATGAACATGTGATGCAGGTGCGTCTTATCGGGATGAAAGGGCGACGCGCCTTTCAGGATGCGGGTTGACATGACGCGCAGCGTATCGAACACGGGAATGCACAGGACGGCGAGCGCGAAAGGGATCAGCCCGATACTCTCCCCTACGTAGGCGGCGCAGAGCGAGCCGCTTTGCAATATTTCGATGACGAAAATCGACATGATGATGCCCATCACCAGCGTGCCGCCGTCGCCGATGAACATCTTCGATGTTTTGCCGAAGACGTTGTGGAAAAAGAAAGGGATCAGCGCTCCGACCGACACCACGGCCAGAAGCGTCATTTTCATATCGCCCGACAGATAGAACAGCGTGCCGAACATCATGCAGGCCAGGATGCAGAATCCCGAAGAGAGTCCGTTCACGCCGTCGATCAGGTTGATGGCGTTGATGATCCCCACGGACGCGACGACGGTCAGCGGAACGGCTATCCATCGGGGAATTCGGCCGATGCCCCATAATCCGTGAAAATCGTCGATGCAGTAGCCTCCCGCATGGATCAGCAACAGTACGACGAGGATTTCGATCAGGAACCGCAGGGCCGGGGAGAGGTTCAGAATGTCGTCCATCGTCCCGGTGTAGAGCATCGCCATCATGGCCATGATGACGATCAGCAGTCCCGAGCTGTTCACGGCGCTTTCGACGCTTCCGATGCCGATCACGATGCCGAAGAAGACGGCGACGCCTCCCAGAACCGGAACCGGAGTGCGCTGCAATTTGCGCGCGTCCGGATTGTCCACGATGTTTTTCAGCAGGGCGATCTTGACCAGACGGGGATGAATCCAACTGACGACCAGCAGCGAGAGGAAGAAGGAGACTAAAAGGCTGTAAAGCGGCGACATATGTTTGAAATGATCTTGTGGAATGGCGGTCTGTTCACCGGATTCGGGCGGAACGGTCGAATCCGTATGTTCGTATGAAGGTGCAGATGCCTATGTCAGTTCTTCCACTTCTGTCCGGTGCCATTCCCGGTAATGTTCGAACGAGAGCTTTTCCGCCGTCAGCACCCGGCGGTCCGGTTCGGCGGCTTTCAGGATATGGCGGCGGGAGTAGGCGCACAGTTCGGTATCCGTGATTGAGGCCATCACGACGGGGAATGGATAGGTGACGAAGCGGATGATCGACGTATCGCTTCGGGGAAACAATCGGCACAACTGATAGGCCGAGTGTTCGAAAGCCACCCAATAGCTCTCGAAACCATAGAGATAGGCATATCGTTCATTGTCTTTTTCCCGGGCCATGATTTCGGCCTGATGGGCTGAAAGAAAAGCCATCAGGCGTAATCCCGGCGCTTCTGCGTCCCGAACAGGCTGCTGACTGTCCGGAATTCCGGCGATTTCGGTGCTTTTCATAGATCGGATTCTGTTGCGGGGATGTCAGTGCCCCAGCCAGCGGTCATAGTCTTCCAACCGCCGGATGAGTTGTTGTTTGCTCTTTTTGGGATTCTCCTCCTGCCGCCATTTGTCGATGATCTCGTGTGCCTGGGTGTGGTAAAGGCAACTGTTCGTGCATCCGTAGAGCGTGGTGAGAAGAAGTGCCCGGGATTGCTCCGCCTTGACGAGGGGCAGCATCGCTCGGAGTGTTCCGATCAGTTTTTCGGATTCCTGCCGGTTCCCCGTTATCGTGTAGGCCGGCAGCAGCATTGCGTAGAGTTTGCTGCGCATGATGTCGGAATCCATGCGCAGGCTGCCGTATTGTTGCACTGTTTCGGCAGCCAGCTTGCGGTCGGCTTCGGTTACTCCGTCTCCCGAGCGGTGGAAACGCCCTAATGCCTCGTGCAGTTTTAAGAGTTGCCGATCGTTTCCCAGACGGGTATAGACGTGTTTGCCGTCGTCGTTCAGGGCGATGACCTCATATTGGCCGGGTTGTACGCGCAGCAGCGGGACCCACATGTAGTTCTCCACGCAAACCATAATATCCCGCTTCCCGGCGCCGGGCTGGATGATGACGCTGGCTTCGGCTCCTTTGAACCGCCCTTCGGTGATGCGTATCCGGTCGCCTTTGATAAGTTGCTCCGGTTGCGGCGTGTAGACGGGGATCACGTTGGAATAGGAATCGGCTACCCATTGCAGGTTCGTCATCGCCTCCTCGGAGAGATAGGGATGGTATTCGCATTTCCCGTCCTTGATGCGGGGCAGGAAATTGTATAGGGGCAGCCATTGTTTCATCCGGTATATTTCGTGCTCCGAAGCGTGGATGAATACGTAATTATACAACAACGGGCGGCGGGTCTCGACAAACCTGCCGTCTCTCTTTTTCACCTCCACATACGAAGGTGCGAAATATTCGAATGATGGCTCTCCGTTTCTGCGGCGGCGTTCGAGCTCCTCTTGCAGCCCCTTGGCCGGACCTTTGTGGCATGAAGGAAGCACCAGCACGTACCATCTGATGACGTGCGTATCCCTCATGCGTTCCGGATATACCGGAGCGGCGGAAACGGATTGGGATTTTCCGAAGGGGCGAGAATCGATTTGTATCGGCTGCACCGGTGAGCCACTCTTTCCCATAGACAATTCAAAGCCATATCGGCGCTGTTGTAGAATGCGCTGATATACAATAGATTGTAATCAAAATGCGAGAGAATTCCGAAAATATCATCTATTCTCTACTGTGTTTCTAAAATAAACAAGGTCAAATTCGTGTTCCCATCATTTGACCCTGCCTCGCAATTAAAAATCCCCTTGATTCTAAGGAGAAAAACGTAATTTCACTTTATGGTTTCTTCCTAAGAGACCATATTTGTTGTACAAAAGTACAGATTATTGTCCAAAGGGCCAAATAAAATTCGGTATTTTTTATGCGCCAAAATCCCCCCCCCTCCGAAAAACGATTTGTAAATTAAACACTTGCATCATAATATATATTATTGGATCGGACAGAATCATCCTTAATGAATCAGGCGATCCGTTTTAGAAAAAAAGCGGAATTGTTGACAACAAATAATAATTATTCCGGTCTATAAAACAGATAATCACGATTTATGGTCTCTTAGGAAGAAACCATCCAGTCGGAAAAAAGTTGGCCATTGTTCTCGGCAGATTCTCTTACGGGTATTGTTTTCGGGATTATTTTAGTGTCAGATGCAGGGTTTCAGCTGTTTTCGCCTTGCGCAAACAAAAAATCAGCAACCTCATTTCTGTAGGTTGCTGATTTGTGTGGAGCGGAAAACGGAAACCGAGCCTTGGGGTTCTTTCCGTTATGTATCAGTATGTTACGGCATTCTTTCGGTTTTCGGGGTCACCGATAAGCAGCTCACCTTTTGCGCCTTGCTGCATTTCTATGCGTCAATACAAAGATACACAATAATTTAGACAAAAACAAATCTTTTATTCTATCTATTTTGGCGGAGTATTTTATCATACCCATCGAAATCCATCAGGTCGAACGATTCCATCCGCTCCCCCGCTTCCCGCCGGGCGGCTATGATCTCCAACAGTTGCCGGAATTGCCGGAACCGCCTTATCGCGTCGGCCCCCGAAGGGGTTTCCCGACCTCCTGCCCACATATCATGCCTTACGGCATAGGCGTATGCGAACACCTTGAGCGAAAGATGATCGTGGCGCGGCGTTTCCCGCAGGCGGAATATCGCGTCCGTATCGTCCGGGGTCGTCAGGTAATGATACCACCCCGGCGGCGGCTCGGACCGCCATTTGCGCACGAAGACCGTCGGCAGATGGTCCGCCCGGATCACGAAGTTATTGCGCCGCAGGTAGGCAACGCTTTGCCGAATCTCCTGATAGGGATCGTAATAAGGGCCTCCGTATATCCGGTACTGCTTCCGGTCGGCCGGATAATGCAGGCTCGCATAGCCGGGATGGAGCAGTTCGTGTTGCACGGGCAGCGGCACGGCCATATCCGTCAGCAGTTCGCGCAGCAGTCCGACCATCTGCGTCCCGGCATGGTGTTCTTGAAAAACGAGCAGGTCGCAACGCTCGATAAACAGCCGGAACAGCTCCGGAGGTGAAAAACGCTCCGCGCACCGTTTCGTCACCTCCCGACGATCCGCCGCGTCGATAATCGGGTTACATTCGGCGGCTTTGCCGTACGAAACGTTTTGCAGATATTCCCGCCATTGTCGGGCCGTCAGCACGACGGCGACCTCCAACCCGGAGTGCTTCGCCCGTTGTTCCAAAAGGCAGGCCGCAACCGACCGCTCGGCTTTGCCCGTCAGGGCGATCAGCACCCGGACGCGCGACATGGATTTCAGATAATATGCGGCGAGTTGTTCGAAATACTGCGCCGTGCGGAAACCGCTGCCGTAGCCGTACAGGATACCGAGGGTAAAGGCTGGTTCCATAGTTTGTGGTTGTCGGATTAAAAGCGGATGCGGGACCGAAACAATCAAGTGACGCAACTTCACAGATTGAAGAATTCGTTTCGGCCGCCCGCATCCGCAAAATAAAAAGGACGGCCGGGCACGGGATTACTTGCGTGTTACTACCAGATTTCAGGGCCATGTCCGCCGTCCTTGTGAAGCCCCCGGCAGACACGGCAATTCCCGCCGGCCAAGGGCTGACGGATGCCAAAAACGCCTCTTTTCGATTGATTTGCCGTGACATAGTACCGGGGGGGTGAGATTGTGTGAGTGCGCCCCGGAGGAAAATAAAAAAGGGGCGCGGTGTCAGCCCCTCACAGCAGGTCGTGGAAAACCCGAAATTGGAAGCTGTCCTGCGCCCTTGCCTGTCCCGCCCCTGAAGGGCAGGACATAACAAGGACTGACAACCATTATACCAATTTCAAACCCTCCCGAAAGAGGTTTCCACGTTTGCTATGAGGTATAAAGAGTTGTTTACCCTTTATATGTTATGTCCGTCGGCTATGCCGAGTCGAGATAATTCCTTGAAGTTTGCATAGTAGTTGCTTGCCAGTTTGTTCCCGGACGGCCTCTGCCGCCCCTATACAACGAAACTGCTTCAAGGAATCGTGAAACAAATATACGAACAATTTCGAATCTAATACCAACGGGCCGTGTGTTTTTGGAAAAATCTTGCTAATTTTGTGGGTATGAAGAACTCCATCGACTTTCTGCCCGAACGCAAGCAGCGGGATTTACGCGAATTGGCCGCACTGATCCGCGACGAGGTGAAAGATGTCGTGATGATTATCCTCTATGGTAGTTATGCGGCGAATACCTATGTCGAACGCGACGAACGGCGCGACTACGGCGTGCGGACAATCTACATGAGCGACTACGATCTGCTGGTCGTTACCAAGCGTCGGCTGGGAGAAAGGGAAAGCACGGTAGAGGCCCGCGTTAGGGAGCGGTTTGCAGCCGGGAAGAATGACGAGAACCTGCCCCGCCCCCAGATTATCAACGAAAGCATCTCCAAGCTGAACGACGCCCTGACGATGGGACGTTATTTCTACGTCGAGATCGTCGCAAAGGGAATCATGCTCTACGATTCGGGCGAATGTCAGTTAGCCACGCCCGGAGAACTGGATTATGCCGAGATTAAGAAAATGGCGGAAGAGTATTATGATGATAAGTTTTCCGATGGCCTTGATTTCTTTAAAGGAGCAAATTTTTACTACCAAGAGGAAAATTATCACATGACTGCTTTCATGTTGCACCAAGCAACAGAAAGTTTTCTAAAAACTATCCCGTTGGTTTATATTCTTTACGGTTATAAAGAACACGATCTGCAATTTCTGATTGAGAAATGCAAGCCCTATACGTTGGAATTGGCAAAGGTATTCCCCTGCGACACGAACGAAGAAAAACGCTTGTTCGACCTGCTGCGCCGCGCCTATCTGGAGGCACGCTACAACAAAAAGAACTTCATCGTCACCAAAGCCGATATTGATGCCCTCGTCCCCAAGATCGAACAACTCTGCGGTATTGTGGAAAAGGTCTGCAAAACACGATTAGGATACTATACACAACAAAGTGATAATAGTATTCATTTCTAATAAATTGGGAATATGAAAGCTCCAGAACTTAAAATAGCAGAGAATTGTCCCAAAAACTATATTTCATTAATTAAAAGAGTATTGGGAACGCAATGATGAAAAATTCAAAATTAAAGTTATAGAGTTGCAAGAGCAATACAATTTCGGTAAGAAATCCCAGGTAACCAATTTAGTTAAAAGCTATTCTCAATATTTAATCTATTCGGAATGTCAGAAATGTAACAAAGATTTTCTTTATAAAGAATGTCATATACGACAGGATTATCCAAATAATGATTTTAGACGAGGAATCTGTAGTGATTGTTTTCTTGCAGAACAAAAAGAAAAATGGGAAAAAGAAAAACAAGAACAAGATCAGATCATAAAGCAGGTTAACGCCGCAACTCCGCCTGACATATGTGACAAGTTATCTATTGATGAAATTATATGCCTACAAACAATTGTTTTTCATCATGGTTGTATTTCTAATATATTGTCAGAATACAATAATATGAATATCATCAATCAACTTTTAGCGAAGGGTATAATTGCTAAAACAGATTGGTTTTCATATGAATATGCAGATAGTTTACCGGCTTTATTGGATAATTATTTTAAGCAACGAATTACAGATGAAGGATTTTCTGTCAACCTACTGAAAAACACTTCATATTCACAACGAGCACCAAAATACAGATGCAAAATAAAATTTACAAAACAAATTGTATTAGAACCAGGAGTTGAATATTTATGTGGACTTTGGGGGAACTCAAATGGCACAGCATCATTTGTAATCAAACCTGTTAATAGTAGAACCGTAATTTATTGTTCAGACAATAATGAACAATTGATATATATTCCAAACCCTGAATAAAAATTATATTCCCCGTCCCCGTTTTTTCGGTGGATAGCTTCTGACCTGCGGTCGTTCTTTCTGCTGCGGCTGTTCTTGTTTGGTTTGTTGGGTTTGCGGCTTCACCTCTTGCGGCTGTTGCACAGATAATACGCACTCGGTCAGCATATCTTTCTGTCCGGGCTTTGATTCCACCCCGAACCGGGATCGGTAAACCGTTCCGTCCTGCTTTCGGAACGCCTTAATCAACCCCTGTTCGGAATACAACTGTTTCTGTTCCTGCACCGTCAGCCGACAGCCTTTGATTGCCATAACCAAGTCACGTGTAAAGGCTTCATTCCTGCGCCGCAGGGCGATAAGGGTGTATTGTAACCTTCCTGCATTGTAGAACCAGTTGCTTTGCGCATATTTTTTTTGTGAGATCGCGGAGTAGTTCGATCTTGGAGATGAGGGCGTCGATGTCGGCTTTGGTGACGATGAAATTCTATTTGTTATATTGTTATAGCGGACTTCTAGATAGGCGCGCCGCAGCAGGTCGAAATCGGCGGTACGCGATTGACGCAGGAACAATGGCGGCAGTTGCAGGAGAACCGGACGCTGCGAATAAGCGTTCGCCGCAGCGATGCAAATATGCTGCGCGAATACTGATTCATTATAACAGATGATAGAAATTCTTAGTTAGTATTAATGTTTTATGATGTGTTTTGAAGCATTTGAAGTTTATTAAATTTTAAACATATATCATTTTCTAAGCTAATTTAGCGCTTTACTTATCCTTTCAGCCAAGTCATCAACATTAGTTACTGAAACAACATATTCTGTTATTTTTATTATAAATTCTTGCTCGGCATTCCCTACAATTGTAGACTGATTCATTAAAAATTTGTATAAGAATTTACCCGATGAGTCAGTTCCATTTCGCTTTGTTAAATACAAATTAATCACTTCTTCTAAGGGCTTCTTCTTAAAAAAAGAATCTCCAAATTCTCGAAAAAATTTATAGTCAATATTGGTAATTAATTTATCAAGTAAGAATTTTTCAATGCTTGATATGGGGGTAAAAGCAATATTCAAATCTTTATATTTCCCTTTTCGGATGTATTTTTCATTACATACATCTGCTATATCACCATCTAAAATACTGATAATAGATTTATTATATCCTAGCAACCCTGAATGGAACATTTCTGACTGTAATGCAAGGGTATTTTCCCAACCGCCACAGGGAACAATGCAAATAAGTTTAGATTTGCATAAATTATATTTTCTTTGCACCCATTCTACAATACCTTTTGCAAGATTATCTTCAACTAAAATGAGTAAATCATATCCATCAAACATGGAAATATTACGTGTTGCATAACAAGGATAGCATGGATTTACAACTTCAACACTTCCATTTGGATGTTTTTGTAGATAATAGATATTTGCAGGAGCTATATGTTTAATTAAATCAGTTGAGTGAGTCGAAAAATAAATAGCAATTCCTCGATCTCTAGACATTTGTTCAAGAAATTGGATCAATCTTACCAATGCTTGCGGGTGTAAAGCCAACTCTATTTCATCTAAAAGAACAATAAACCCAGCTTCTCGCGCTTTTTTCACAAGTTGGTAGTGTATAGAATGCAATAATGGGATTAATAAATTTTCACCAGTACTTAGACTAAATTGACTGATCAATTCATCACCATCTTTAATGAAATATGGTGACCCACCTTTAAATTTATTTTTAAAACGACTATTATTACTTTTTAGTCGATATAGCGACGAATAGAATTTAGCATCATTCTGAAGAATAATGCCTAAATGTTCTTTAACAAAAGGATCTGCTAATGTTAAATCCTCAATAGTAACTTTTAATGCATTATTTAAAGCAGAATAATTTGTATCTCTAAATCTATTGCCGTGAATAATACTACCCTCATAGAATCCATGCAAATCAAAATCACCATCAAAATTCCAATGAGATTCATCTCGTCTAGTAATTTTTAATACTTTATCGTCACATTTACATTCAATAATAGAGTCTGCAGTGCTACTTTGAAAATACATATGTATCGTATTTCTATAAAAAATAGTTGATATTGCAGCCATAATTGTACTCTTTCCTGTTGCATTTTTACCTGTAATAGCATAAATTCCAGGCTTAAGGTTTAAATCAATAGTTAATGATTTAATGCCTCTCAAATTCTGAATCTGTAGATTTAGGATATTCGTCATGGGTAAATAATTGTTTAAGATTATAACAAAAATATAATAAAAAATACAAATACACAAAATGATATGATGCGAAAGATAAACATTTACCCCCAGATCATATATCGTAGCGTTCTAAGATATTTTTTACGTAAAATAATTTGCATCCCTCAGCATTTTATGATTATTATAATATTTTCCTCCGTTTTCTCGGTGAATAGGTTTTGACCTGCGGCCTCGGTTTCTGTTGTTGTTCCGATTTCACCTGCGGCTTTGTGTCAGGCTTTACCTCTTGCGGCTGTTGCACGGATAATACGCACTCGGTCAGCATATCTTTCTGTCCGGGCTTGGGTTCCACCCCGAACCGGGATCGGTAAACCGTTCCGTCCTGCCTGTGGAACGCCTTAATCAACCCCTGTTCGGAATACAACTGTTTCTGTTCCTGCACCGTCAGCCGACAGCCTTTTATCGCCGTAACCAATTCACGGGTAAAGGCTTCATTCCTGCGCCGCAGGGCGATAAGGGTGTATTGCAACCCGCCTGCATTGTCGAACCAGTATTCGCGCAGCATATTTGCATCGCTGCGGCGAACGATTATCCGCAGCGTTCGGTTCTCCTGCAATTGCCGCCATTGCGCCTGCGTAAAGCGCGTACCGCCGATTTCGACCTGCTGCGGCGCGGAGGGTTTCGGTACGGCTGAAGCCGGTTGCATCTGCCGCGACTGTTGCACGCGGGGTGTTTCTTCCCGTTTGATCTGCGGCGGTTGCGGCTTTTCTGCTTTCCGCGGCTTCGGCGTTGTGTCGCGTTCCTGCTCCCGCCGTCTTTCCCGCATGTATTTGATCTCCTCGTCGGCCGCTTCCCGTGCCAACGTCTCGACCCGTTCGCGGATCGTCTTCGACAATCCGGCATAGCTGAATTTGCGGTCTACCTGCGAGCCTTTGAATGTCAGTCCGTCTTTGGTAAAGGTTACGCCCTGAACCGCTTTCTTCGGGTCGTTGCCCCGGCGGACGAACTGCACGCCGATTCCCTGCCGTTTCAGTTTGGCCGACAGGTCGGCGATCCGGTCGCATTTGGGCAGGATGCGGGTTATGGCGTCGAACACCTCCTGCCGCACCTTGTCCGCTCCGTGAAGCCATTCACTCTTTATGTCCCGCTTGCCGTTGGAGAATGTCAGCCCGTATCGGCGTTTAAGCTGTTTGCAGACTTTGACGTTCCGGCGGCGTTCGTTCTTATCCGCCACAAGCGTCCGGTCGTATTTCACCCGGTTGTAGATAATATGCAGGTGGGGATGTTCCGTGTCGTTGTGTCGGGCGACGATATACTGCGTATCGGCAATGCCCATGCACTCCATGTAGGCCGCCGCCAGTTCCCGCATCCGATCGTCGGTCAGCGTCGGCGCATCGTCCCGATGGAACGAGAGCGAGATATGCCCCACGACCTTTGCGATCTCCCGGCGGGCCTTGCGCTGGAAGTTGAAGTCGTCGATTATCGACCGGATGCTTTCGGTATCTACCCCGTCGCTCTCCAGCAGGCGGGCTTTCTCTTTTCTGAGGACATACTCGACAGCTCCGCCGAACGATTTGCCCGTTACGATCTTTCCTATCATTGCTACTCTCTTTTCAGTTTGGCAATCATCCGATTGTAAAACCGGATGATCCGGATCAGTTCCGCTTCCCGCGTTGCGGCTCCTGCGGCGTTCTGGACTTTGGCAAGTTGATTCAGGTTGTTCTTCTCGCGGGTCAGCTCGGCAATCAGGCCCAGTTCTTCGGGGCTGGCCGGGGCGATGACTTTTCCGGCAAGCACCATTTGCCGGGCGTATTCCGACAGGGTCAGCCTGCTTTTCGCTGCGCTTTGTTGCAGGGTTTGCATCTGGGCGGCCGTTACGCGGAAACGGACGGTTTCGGAGTGTTTTGCGGCGGCGGTTTTGGGCGGTCTGCCGCCCTTGTTCTTTCGGTTCTCGGCCATGTGCGAACCCGTGTTAGTTCAGCGCATGGCCGCACGTCCGACCGCTGCCGGATGACCGGGTAAAACCCGTGAAGCGGGCACGGTTGTAAACCCGCGTCGCAGACGCCCCGAATCCCAAGCCCGCGGCGACCGCAGGGAGCGGCGGGCGTTTCGGAATGCGACCCGCACCGGGAGCAGTCCGAATGGGATGGCCTCGCAGAGCAAGGTTGTTTGAAGTGGTCGCAAAAAACGTCGGAGACGGATTTTTGTGGCACGAAAACACAACCTTGCTTCCTCCCGTTTCGGGAGCGGTCGATGCCGGGGCCGAAGCCCCGGACACGGCACGCCGAAGCTGGCCCGCAAGACCCGCCGGATATAGTCGGCGGAGGCTTAGGGCGGCAAAGGCGGGACGTATCGCATCGACGCTCACGCAAAGGCGCAGGCGGACAGAGCGGGAAAGTCAGTACCCCGAAATGCGGGAGATCGGAGAGCTGATTTCAGGGCGGGCGGCTCTTCACGACGGGCGGAAGATCGCCGGAGTGGAATGGATGGTTCGGGTAGTCATAAATGTGTCGGATTTTAAGATTTGCGGCGAAGATAATACACAATTTTCCAATCTGTTACATGCCTGATATTATTGCGCCCTGCTGCGCGGAACTGCTCCGTAGTATGGACAAAACCTCCGGATGTTTGATTTTGGCACTGATACCCCGAAACTGCGGCTGATTTTGTCCGGTTTTCGGGGTCAATTAGCACCGTTCATAACCGTTCACTCCCCGGACAGCACCAAGTCGGGACGCTGCCCTTATCTTGCCGCCAAGTTTGCAGGAGTACCGAGGAGAGAGTCCGGGGAGTTATGCTGCGGAATCCGCCCGATTCATGGGGCCAATTAGGGCGATTGAGGGAGAACGAGGGCGTAAACAGCATCAAAACAACGGGGCGTCCCTTATATTGCCGTCGGATTTGCAGGAGCATCGAAGGCAGACGGTCTGGGCGGCATGGAGCGGCCATATATCCGGAAACCTTCGGTTCGGTATTACCTTGCAAATGAAATTTATTATTAACCTATTTAATTCAAATTTTTATGACAAGTATTTGTATGGACGAGCGCGTATGAAAAGCGCTCACGGAACGGCTGAAAACATTGGCTGCTCAATCACAACGAACCGGGAAGCGTTATAACCCGCCGTCGCCCGACGGCTGACTGGACGGGGCGGAGGTTTGTCAGCGATTGCGGATTTCCAAACGCACGCTCCAAAGCTACCGCGACAAGCGGGTACTGCCCTATTCGAATGTCGGCGGTAAGTTCTTCTACCGGGAAGCTGATGTAACCGGGTTTCTGCGGACGCGGACAATCAGAAAAGGGGTGTAACATGAAATCGGACTATTTAACGATGGAGAGCGAGGAAGTCCGGGAGTTGCTCGCTATGATCGACCGGGCCGAAGAAACCCTGCAACTGGCCGATAAGAACTATCATCCTCCGGTCGGGGCGGAGAACAACCTGACGGGCAGCGAGGTTTGCGATCTGCTGCACATCTCTCCCCGAACCTTGCAGACGCTCCGCGATACGCGGCAGATACCGTTTGTCGCAATAAGCGAGCGTAACATCCTCTATCCCGAATCAGCGATTCGGGAAACGCTGACAAAGAATTACAGACCTGCTCAAGACCCGTTTTAGGTTGGTGTAAATGAAAAGGCGGGGCGCATCAGGGATCATTCCGAATCCCGTGCGCCCCGCCTTTCTTCGTGTATTATCATGCCGGATTAGCGAAGATACTGCCGATCTTCTGCATCTCCCGGCCGATCAAGCCCTCCGAGAATTTCGCGTAATGCCGGGTCATATTCGTATTGGTATGGCCTAAAATCTTCGCCAGCACATCTATCGGCATCCCATACTCCACGGCAAGGCAGGCGAACGTATGCCGGGCGACGTGCGTCGTCAGCGTCTTGTCGATATTGCAGATGCCCGCCAGTTCTTTCAGATAGGCGTTCATCTTCGAATTGCTCGGTACGGGCAGCATCTTTCCGCGCTGTCTGCAATTCGGGTCGTGTTCGTACTTTCGCAGAAGTTTCACCGGGTGCGGCAACAAAGGGATGCGGCTCATTACGGCGGTTTTCTCGCGGGGCTTGTGAATCCACAACTGCCCGCTATCATCCGCGCTGATATGTTCCGGGCGCAGGTGGTCGGCATCCGTAAAGGCAAGTCCCGTCAGACAGCAGAACGCGAACACGTCCCGGATGCGTTCTATCCGCTCGTTGGGCATCGGTTTGGTTATCAAAACATCCAATTCCGCTTTGGTCAGATGGTCTTTCGACTTGTTGTGTTCGGGTTTCAGTTTGTAGTACTGAAACGGATTCTTTTCGATCCACTCGTTGCGGATAGCGTACAGCATAAAGTTTTTCAGGCAACACAACAGATTGACCGCACCGTTAGTCTTGCAGTTATGGGCCGTCTGGATAAAGGTGTTCAGTCCGTCGAGGTATTCGTAATTCACCCTGTCCAGCGGAATATCTTCCTTTTTATACTGCGCCTGCATATACTCTTTCAGGTAGCGAAGCAGGCGGTGATACTTGTTCGCCGTGAGTTGGGTGATACGTGTTCCGACCTCTTTCTGCCGTTTGTCGCAATACTTCCCGAACTCGGCAAGAAACAGACGTGCATTGCCCGCGGGGTTTTCAAGCCGGTGTTTGATAGCAAAGCACGTCGGCTCTTTGCCCTCCTTGATTAACTGGTCATAGGCCGCGAGGACATTGGCCCGGTAGCTGGCGACGATGCTGTTGATCTGTTGGTCTATCTCGTCCTTATAGAGAGACCGTTCAAGCCGTTGGTTCCAACGCTCCGGTTCGATTTGGCATCGCGTGTAAATCTCCGTAGCCGTGCCGCAGGTCTTGATGCGCACATAGATCGGAGCCTTACCCTTTTTCGTTACTTTGGTCTTCTTGCAGAAGAAAACCACGTTAAAAGTCTTTCTTTCCATACTGCTGTAAATGGTTTGTGAGTAATACGTTTACAGCATAGAATTGTTGCGGGGCAAAAAGCTGATAATTAATGCAATAACTTACATTAGTGACCTATTTTAGGTGTGAGCGAAACAGGTCACCGATAAGGTCGTAAAAACCTGCATTCCGTTGCTTTTTTCAGCTTCGACCTGAAAACGAAAAAACCTTACATATCATTGATACATAAGGTTTTTGCTCTTTATTTCCGCCTCTTTCTCAAGGCCCCAAGAGCGGAAAACGGGACTCGGACCCGCGACCTCAACCTTGGCAAGGTTGCGCTCTACCAACTGAGCTATTTCCGCATGGCATGTTTCGTAATTGCGAATGCAAAGGTAGCTAAAAAATCCGAATCTCCAAATTTTTCAATTCCATTTTGCAAATTCTTTACGATCTGCCCTTCTCTCCTATCCGTTATTTGAAGACGCGCAGGCGGTCATCCAACGGCTCGAAACTCTTCTCCTGAGGTTCGCCGGCCGGAATTCCGAACGGCATCTGGGCTATTAGCCGCCATTGTCCCGGCAATCCCCAATGTTCGCGGACTTCGTTGTCGATCAGCGGATTGTAATGCTGGAGCGAGGCTCCGAATCCGGCGTCTTCGAGCATCGTCCATACCGCCAATTGGTGCATTGCCGAAGTATGTTCGGACCAGACGGGGAAGTTGTCGGCGTAAAGCGGGAATTGTTTCTGAAGTCCTTTCACGATTTCCGTATCTTCGAAATAGAGCACCGTACCGTAGCCCGATGCAAAACTGCCGTCGATTTTTTTCTCCGTGGCAGCGAACGCCTTTTCCGGGACGATGGCTTGCAGCGTTCGCTTCACCAACTCCCAGAATGCCTTGTGGTGTTCGTGCAGCAGCAGCACGAGGCGTGCCGACTGCGAGTTGAATGCCGAGGGAACGTGTTTCACGGCAAAACGCACGATTTCTTCGATTTGTGTGTCGTCGATCGGGGATCGGGGTGTCAGTTCGTAATAGCTGCGGCGGTGGCGCAGGGCCTCTTTCAGATTTCTTTCCATAGTCGTCGTTGTATTTGGTGTCGAATACTCTCTTACAAAAATAGCACAACTTCGGGAAAAACGTGCGGAATCCGAAGCGAAATAGTATCTTTGTGTTCATGAAGAACGTAATTGATCTCTTTTCCGAACTGGGGGCGCGTCTGCGCGGATTCGGCGCAGACGATGTGACGCAGGCCGTTATGGAGGCTGCCTGCCGCGCTAACGGATGGTTTACGCCGGCCGATGTCCGCCGTGCCGTCGGGGCGATCGCCCGGGATATGCTGAGCCGTGAAAAGCTCGAAGCCTGGTTGGGGAACTACCCTGCCGTGCCGGTCGCCGTGCCGCGCCGTGTGTTGGTGGTCATGGCCGGGAACATTCCGCTCGTCGGTTTTTTCGACCTGTTGTGTACGGTCGTCAGCGGTCACCGCTGTCTGTTGAAACCCTCGGCCAAAGATACCGTGCTGATGGAGTATGTCGTCGGCCAGCTCCGGGACATCGACGCATCGGTGCCTGTGGAATTTTACGACGGAGTGTCGCCCGTCGATGCGGTGATCGCCACGGGCAGCGACAATGCCAACCGCTATTTCCGCGCCCGCTATGCCGGAATTCCCTCGCTGCTGCGGGGAAGCCGTCAGTCGGCTGCCGTGCTTTCGGGCGATGAAACGCCGGAGCAGTTGTCCGGATTGGCCGACGATATTTGGGCCTACTCCGGGTTGGGATGCCGCAGCGTGTCGCTGTTGTTCCTGCCCGAAGGATGTGAACCGACGCTTCAGATGCCGGATGTAAACGACAAATACAAAAACAATTACCGTCAGACACGGGCCTTGCTCACGATGCAGGGGCGGCCGTTCCGCGATCTGGGGGCTGCCGTGGCCGTCGAACAGCGGGATTTCCCGGCGGCTCTGAGTCAGATTTCCTACACGTATTACAAGACGCCGGATGAGGTTGCCGGATGGCTTGCGATGCACGACGACGAATTGCAGTGCGTCGTCACCGAATGTCTCCCCCACAGCCGCCGCGCCGCTTTCGGATGCGCCCAGTCGCCCGCCCTGACCGATTATCCCGACGACCGGGATGTAATCGCGTGGCTGGCGGCGCTGAATTGAGAAAAAGTATTATATTTGCTGTACGGATAAAAAATAGATTACTGCGATGTCGATGGTTTTCCGATTCCGGATGTTGAGCGATGAGAACGACAATTTCGTGCGCGATTACGAGGTGCTGTACGATACGACGCTGCTCGATTTCCACAATTTCATTCTCCGATCGCTCGAATACGAGGATTGCATGGCTTCGTTCTTTACGGCCGACGACCGCTGGGAGAAACAGCGCGAATTTACCTTTATGGATATGGACGACGGCAGCGAGAACGCTCCGGTGGCTATGGAAAAGGTGACTTTGGGGCAGATCATTCACGACCGCCGCGACCGTCTGATCTATCTGTTCGACCTGTTCGGCGACCGGGCTTATTACTTGGAGCTGACCGGAGCTTACGAAGCCGGCAAGGAAGCCTCCTACCCGCGTGAGATTTACGCCCAGGCCGAAGCTCCCGACCAATACGACCCTTCGAAGAACCGTGTGGACGATGAGGGCTCGATCTTCGGCGAGATGATGAGCGATTTCAACGATTTCGAGGGCGACGACAACTACGACGATGCCTATTAAACGACTGCTGGTCGTGGTCGGTCCGACGGGTTCGGGCAAGACGGACCTGAGCATCCGTCTGGCGCTCCATTATGGCGCACCGATTCTTTCGACCGATTCGCGTCAGGTCTACCGGGGGATGCCGATCGGTACGGCACAGCCTTCTGCCGATCAGCTTCAAGCTGTTGAACATCATTTTATTGCCTCTCGCGATCTGACGGACAACTTGAACTGCGGGGAGTATGAGGTGCAGGCCCTTGTACGGCTCGAAGAACTTTTTGCAGACCATGATTGGGTCGTTGCCGTCGGCGGGTCGGGGCTCTATGTGCGGGCTCTGTGCGAAGGCATGGACGACCTGCCGCAGGCCGACGAACCGCTGCGGAGGGAGCTGGAGCGCCGACTGGCGGAGGAGGGGCTCGGGGCGCTTGCCGAAGAACTCAGGGAACTGGACCCGGAGTATTGCCGGACCGCCGATCTCAATAATCCGGCGCGGGTGATGCGTGCGCTGGAGGTCTGTCTTCAGACCCATATGCCCTACTCCCGGCAGCGTACCGGGGAGCGCCGTCCGCGGTCGTTCGAAATCGTGAAGATCGGCATTGATCTGCCGCGCGACGTGCTTTACGACCGCATCAACCGCCGCGTGGATCGGATGTTGGCCGACGGGCTGGAAGCCGAAGCCCGGGCGTTGTATCCCTATCGGGAATTGAATGCGCTGAAGACGGTCGGTTACCGCGAATTTTTCGATTATTTCGACGGGCGCATCGGGTACGACGAGGCTGTGGAGCTGATCAAGCGCAATTCGCGGCGTTATGCCAAGCGGCAGCTCACGTGGTTCCGCCGCGACTCGGAGATCCGTTGGTTCGCACCCGACGACGATGCGGCGATAATCGCCTATGTCGGTTCGAAATAGGGAAAACGAGGAATTTCGGCCTGCCGCGGCGTTATGTTGCGGATGTTTTGGCAAATCGCAAATATTTTCGTACTTTTGCGTTCGTCTTTTGCTGAAAGACTGCGCCCGGATGGTGGAATCGGTAGACACGCCGGACTTAAAATCCTGTGGCCAGCAATGGCCGTGCCGGTTCGATCCCGGCTCCGGGTACCAGTAAAATCGCTTAATTTGTTGATTATGACAGGTTAAGCGATTTTTAATTTTCGGGTTTTCCCCGCATTTTCCCCGCAGAGAAGAAATGGTTGAATGCGAAAACCAAATGTTGATATTACTTTTGTTTTGTGTAATCCGTTGGTTGAATTAAAACAAAGCATATTTGATAAGACCATTTTTTCAATTTTTGTGCTTGCTGTAAAAATTTTCTATTGTTTTCGAAATGCAAATCAGCAAAAATCTGTCTGTGGAAACCGGAGTATTGCGTTGTTATGGCAGACAACGTGCTACTAATCTCTATTTTTCCGGTTCTCGCAGACAGATGTGAAAGAACGGCGGCGGGATTTAAATGCAGGAATGTTTGCAATGGTTCACCGCGATCAAAAGGCCCGCCGCCGATTAACTATTTGTAAATCGAAATGAGTTTTCGAAGTTCAGAAAACTTGAATTGCCTGTTATTTCGGTCTTTATCGCCTTGTGTGTATTTCCTCTTTGAGCAAATGCAGGTCTTCCACACCCATTATTTCGGTCGAACATTCCCCAAGCCAACCGTTCTCTTGGTTGACACCGGTGTATATTTTTATATAATCGACTCCCGGCAGGTTGACGCTGTTTCCGCTCGCATCGACAGCCCAGCTTATATCGATCGACGAGTCGTCATAGCTGTTGATTTCATTGTCCGCATAGCCATAGCGGAATTTGTAAAGAACGAAATAGGTTCCCGAACCACTTTCGTCAATGGCATTCTGAGGCAGGCATGTGCCTGTAAACGACAGCGTATTTCCGGCCCAAAGCGGATAATACGGTTGTGAATGATACTGATTTTTCATTTTGTAGCCGGAATTTCCCTGATTATCCTCCCATTTTATATACGTATCCCATTCGTCTCTCGATGTCGGTTCGCTGTCGGGACGGTAATAGGTTATCCGGTAATCGAAGTAAATGTTTACATCGTTACCATTGACCTTCGCCATTTCATACCACGGTTCCTTGGTAGGATCCACATGGGCGCTGCCCTGTATTTCATACCATTGTACGTTGTCCGGTCCGAGATTGTCGGGATCATAGGCCACCATAATTACTCCGGGCTCACAGCTTCCGCCCTCTGGAGCATCCGGATTGGGATTGGCATTTGCATAAAAGGCATTGCCTAAAACCCGGAAGTCTCGCAAGCCTTCGACATTCTGGATTGTATGGTCAAAACCGACCGTTACGTAGCCGCCGAATCCGCCGAGGGTGATCATTCCGCGTTTATTATTGCCGATGGCGTCCAATACTTTCTGATTCATTGTCTCCTGCGTATCCCCCTCCTCGTACAGCGGCAGCGTATTGGTAAATTGTCCGACTGCCGGCATGTAGTCGAAGACTTTGGTGATATAGGGATTCGCCCCTTCCGCAGGCGGGTCGATTGGAGCATATTCGACAAAAACAGTGAAATAATAATCAAAGAAGATATCCCCTTGCGATGCTGTTAATTTCAAGCCGATAGCGCCGCCATGTGAAAACATGTGCTCAAGATTCTTGGTTTGAGCGACCGGCTCCTCATCCTCGAACCATAAGTAAGAGACACCGTCGTCGGACACGCTGGTTACTTCTATCCGAAACAGTTGGTCGACCTTGGCTCTAAATCCTCCTTCGGGTTCTTCAATGGTTATATCTTCCTTTTTGAGTATGTAATCGGTGGTTACTTTGACCTCGAAATCATAGTCGAAGGTGGTCGTTCCCTGGCTAGCATGCAACGTAAGGGTGAATGTTCCCAACGAAGTGAAGGTGTATTCCAGATTCTTCGAATCGGCTATTTTCGAATCGCCGAGAGACCATTCATAGGAAACGCCCTCATCCGAAACGCTTTTCACTTCGATCCGGAAAGGCTCGTTGACCAGAGCCTTAAATCCCCCGTCGGGCCGGTTCACAGAGATGTCTTCCTTTTTCAGGAGATAACCGTCGTCTCCGTTATCAGCGTCGCTGCACCCGGCAAGAAATCCAACCGAAAGCAACGCCGATAGAAGCAATAAAACGATTCGCTCATAATTTTTTTTCATATTCAAGTGTGTTAAGTTACTCTTCCAGTGGTTGCAATTTTTTATGTGTAAAAACAATATGTGCCGGTATGTTCCCGGTGCTTATCGACCATTTTCGTATGCCGTCCGGCCCAAAGCAGTGCAGGGTTCCGGCACGGACGTAGTCTTTGGCATCGGTAACCAGAAACTCTCCGGTGTTTGGGTTGACGGCGATTCCATAAGGTGTCTGGATACGCTTTTCGGTGCCGTCTTTGATAAAGTTGCGCGTAACGATCTCCCGTGTGCGCGTGTTTACGATGGCATAGGATACCGTCCAATCGTTTGTCAGATAACTCCATTCGGTACTGTAAAGGAACAGCGAATCCCGACACAAGGTCATGTGTGTATTGGGTAGGTCTTCGAACTCGTATGCAACCTCGTCAGTTGAGGTGTCGATTATGAATGTTTTGGAAGGTATTTCATAATAGTCTCCGCGGGAAGAAACATACAGGTTGCCATAATTGTCCGGCTGTATCCGGTGAAGGTTGATAGCGACATCTATTTTTTTCTCTTCCGTAAAAGTTTTCAGGTCGATAACCGACACGGTACGGTCGTAATTCGGGACACGGTAACCGCCGGAATTGGCGACATAGAGTTTATTGCCCACAATGGCCATCTCTTCGGGCTGATAACCTACAATGCACTCATCGACGACCTGAAGGCTTACCGTATCGATTTTGGCCACATATCCGATCCGGGCATCCGGTGCTATCTGTACGGGGCCTGCATAAGCGCTCACATAAGCATATTTATCTTTGAATGCAAGGTAGCGGCAATTGGGGATAGCTATTTTGGTGATATGCTTGGCTGTATTGACATCCATTACCTCGACATAATTGGAACAATTTATAACCGCCCAGAGTTTGTCACCGTAGATTTGAATGTCGTTTCCCACGTCGCCGAGGTCTTTGACCTCATAAGGGTTGCGTTCGCCGTAAATATTTCGCGTGTAAACGCCTGTCTCATAGTCGTAATAGTCGAGCGAAGCCTGGTTCGTTCCCATATTGCCTTCGTTGAGCAGAAAAAATCCGTATATATCGCCAGTAACCTGTTCCCACGGATTCACCAAGGTCGGCTCGGAGGGTAATACCGGATCGTCCTTGCGGCAGGAAGCCGCAAGGATGAGAATGCCGATGAAGACTGTAAGCCATTTTAAATAAAATCCCTTCATAATGTAAGACTTAGAATAATCTTGAAATTGGTTCCCGGCATGGGATACCATTTAACCACTTCGTATTGCTGGTTGAAAATGTTATTCACCTCCGCGGTGATACGAAGCTGAGCGTGTTTGAATGGGAAATTTCGCGACAGCGACATATCGTGCGTATACCACGGCTGGATATAATTGACCGGAGTATTGTTTCCGAGCATATATCGCTCTCCCGTATAGATAAAACTGTAATTAAAATCCCACTTTCGATAGGAAGCGTTAAGAATCACGGAGCCGCTGTGCCACGGAATGTAGGGTATCTGGTCGCCATATCCGTCCATAACGGTTTCCTCCCAACCTTCATCCTTCTCCTCAGTGAAGTCCTGTGCCTTCTGATAGGTATAACTCAACCGGGTGTCCAATGCCACGCCGCCTATATTGAAACAGGGATTGAACGTCACATCCACACCGCGTATCTCCACATATCCGAGATTAACCATTGTCCAGACGAGCTGGTTGGAGGTCGGGGTGGCGATTATCTTGTCTTTCACCTCGTTGTAATAGGCATCCACCGTAAGATTGAGCGTCGACAGCACTCCTTTGCCGAATCGTTTGGAGTAGACAACCCCCACATTGTATTGTGTGGCGTATTCCGGCTTCAGAAGCCGGTTGCCCAATTGCACGTAATAGAGGTCGTTGAAGGTCGGCATCCGGAATATCTCTTTATAAAAGGCTCTTATATCAAGGCCGATCTTTTCAAACGGACGGTATGATGCGATTACCGTGGGAGAGAATACGTTTTTATCCGGCGCTGTTTCCATCCTCCGAGCGCTCCGGTCATGTACATACGTGTAAAGCAGGCTTGCCTGCATGCTGAATCGTTTGAGGTTGACCGATGTGGCTATGGCTCCCAGCAACGTATAGCGCCTCGGTTCGATGAAATGCGCATTGAACATATCGGTGCCGTCTGCATCGAGTTTGTTCCATTGGAAATCTGTGGACAGATTCGCTGTCCACCACGGGGTGAAAGCGAACAGATTGGCAGCCGTAATATAAACCTCCTGCTGCCAATAGTGATTATCCATCGGTTGTACGGTACTTTCGGGCGGCATGACGTAATTCATATAGTCGTTGGCGTATTTGGCTTGGATTTTATAGCTGTAGAGATCCGTCACCTCTTGCCTTAAGGAACCTTGAAAGAAAAAATTACGGTCTTTCTGCCGGTCTTCGTTCAGTAATGAAATACCGTAATCCTTTTTTACGGCTGCACCGGGATAGCCTCGCTCGGAATTGTAGAAATATCCTTTCGCCTGCCATTCTCCGCGCTTTACCTTGCCGAAAAGAGCAGCCTCGGCGCGAAGAAACCGGACATCCCCGTTGCGTCTGACTTCGGTGGTGTCATAGCCGCCGTCCTTATGATAGCGAAATTTATATTTGCCGGAAGTGTTCAGATATTCAATATTGGCCGACGACGAGAGGTTTTCGCTGATCCGGTGCTCCCAAAGGGCGGAAGCGTTGATAAGGTCGAAGGAACCGCCTTTGAGTTTTACATTGAAACGGTTTCTGCGTCCGCTCTCGAAAACAGGTCTGCGCGTCACCATATATACTGCACTTGCCGAGGCGAAATCGCGTGCGGACTGGAATATGTCGCTTTTCTGGCCGTTATAAACGGATACCAATTCCATGTTGTCAAGCGAAAATTTACCGAGGTCCACCGTCCCGTTCTGGGCATTGCCGATCTGTATGCCGTCGTAGAATACCCCCACGTGTTGGCTGCCCATACTACGGATGTTGACGGTTTTCAGCCCCCCGATACCTCCGTAGTCCTTTATCTGCACACCGGAAAAATAGCGCAATGCATCCGATACGGAATGTGAGTTGAGCCTTTGCAGTTTCTCGCCGGAGAGGATCTGTGCCGGGACGACCGCCCTGTTCTGTCTCCCAAGCACCGTCACCTCGTCTATAGCCAGTATCCGGACCGAATCCGGGATTTGACCTTTTTCGGCCTTTTGAGCATTGGTAGTGCCGAAGGCGAGAAAGATGTACAGTACTGAAATTACCGATATTCTTTTCACTTCTTGATAGCGCTTGTTTATTAACGGAGTGCCGGGATTTTCATATCCCGGCACTCCGGGTGTTGTCGCAAATGAGGGCCGGTTATTCGAACCTCACCGCCAGGTCGTCCCACGCAAAATATGCCGGCTGGCTGAACCCATAACCGTTATCGCTGTCGCCTGTGACGTTGAATTCGATGCGGCTGACTTTTCCGAGTTCGGAAAGATTCCATTTCTGCCAATCGATGATGCAGCAGCGACGCTACCACTCGACGGTAATGTCATCCACTGCATAATACGCAGGCAGCGAGTAACCGTAACCGTTATCGGCGCCGCCAGCCTGGTTCAGCCGAAGCGAAACGATCGGCCCCAGTTCGGAAAGATCCCATTTTGTCCATGTTTTCGTGATGGCTTCGGGCGTAGCGAAAATCATCGTAATGGTTTTGATTTCTTTGCCGTTGGCATCGAACCCCGTAGCGTAGAAGGTTACGTCTTTGGTCAGTTCGGGCGACAGTCCGTTGCCGGAGGTGGCAACCGAGTAGAAATAGCAGGTCGAATTGACGTACAGGCTTCGGATCGTCCGTGCTTTGTTGTCTGCAAATTCGAGAATGGGACGTCCATCACCGTAAGGAAAGTCAAAATCCAAATAGCCGAATGTCGTCAGGAAATTATCGGAACCATTGCGGCCTCCGCCTGTCATACTATCCTCTACTCCGTCGGGATTGTACACATACAGATCGTATAAATAATTGCCATATTTACTCTGATCCAGCGAATTGGAATTATAGGAGCATACGAACCAAGGATAGCCCCATCCGTTCATGAAGCCGGTAGGACGGCCAGTAGTGAGCTGCGTGGTTTCATCGACCCAGGCATAATCGTCTGGACTCCCTAATTGTGTCGTTGAATATTTTCCGGGGTTATAATTGCAGGCGACCCATTTGGCCCAGTCGCTACCCTCGAAGGTTATTGTATAGCTATGCGTATCCGCCGCACTTACTGTCAGTTCTGCCATGCACGAGGAATTCCCGGCCATTCCGATCAAGGCGATCACACCCTCCGTTTCTGCATAGCTGTTCGCTTTGGCCGGCGCTACAACCGTCAGTACATTGCCTTCGACCGAAACTTTCCATCCGTCGGGTTTAGTCCATGTCATCCGTTCGACACCCTTGCTCTCGATCGTAAAGGTCTGCGTCTCATCGTAAACGAATATGCCTCTCTTTGCGGAAATCGCGAGATTCAACGCACCTTGCATGGGAATTTCGAGTTTTCCGCCGTCGGCAAGCGTAAAAACCGCCATACCGGGGTTCGAGACCGTATCCACCGACTCGAACATCGAATCGCCATCCGTTCCTTCAGCCCTGACACCCATCGAAGTCCATGTAGTACCATTGTCGATCGACATTTCCCACTCCTTGGTTTCGGTATTGATACGCAATTTCGGAGACACGGCATTCTGTCCGGGGGCGCCGTCCTCACCCTGCGCCTTGATCTTTTCGCCGTCGACCAGTATGAAATCGCCATCGAGCGTCCAGTAATAAAGGCCGTCGCCATCTTTTTTCACCGAGATAGCGGGAGCATCAATTCCATTTTTTCCGTTGGTGATCGTGGCGGTTTCACCATTGGAGAATGTAATTGTGTATCCGTCATTATTTTTGATGACGGAGGTCACAGTTACATTCTTTTGTAAAGCATCGACCAGTTTTTGGAGTGCATCGATATCGGTGTTAGCACTCTTCATGGCTTGCTCCATAGCTTCCATGCGCGAATCGAGGTCATCAACCGCTTTCCACAAATCGTCGTCGTCATACGAGCAGCTCCACATCGCAACGCCGAACAGGGCGATTGCCAAAAGGGTAAATAGTTTTTTCATTCCTGTTGTATTTTAAGTTTGACAAATAAAAAATCAACCGTATCCTTTCGGGATACGGCACAACAGAAATTCAAAACGGATTTACACCTTTCGTAGGGCTGTCGGAAGCCTCGTATTAGACCGGAATGCCGGATGCAGGGGGAAATCGCTGTTTTGATTTTCACCCGTACACCCGCAGGTTGCAAATCTTATAAATGCATCGGCAGGTCTTCTGACTTGTTCCGGTTTTACGCCTTCCCAGCCTTGCGGCCAGTGGCAAAGATTGTAAAACCTTTTGCGCCCCATGTTTGGGGCAGGAACTCACAGCAACGGGTATTGTCGCAGATTCTCACTGCATTCCCTTTTCATTCTTCATCGCGTAATCGGCGATTCGGAAACCTTTGCGACGGCAAATATACAAATTTTTGCTTGTTAGGTATCTTCGATACGAAAAAAAATGCAATCCTGTATTTTGGGTATTTTACAGTTATGAATCATACTTATCTGATTTGAGATTTTAAGAATAATTACTTTTTTCTCAGATGCTCTGCATCTTGAAGTAGCTTATACGCTTTCCGCTCTTTAATTGAAGCCTGTTCCAGCTGCTCAGCCCGCCGCCTTACGCCTTCTTCGTACCACTCGACTTGGTTTCGGACGGTATCGCGCATGGCCGTGTGCTGCTTATCCCTGAATATCGTTTCCAACTCTGTCAGCTTCTTTTCGGTGATTTCCCCGCACATCTTCACGTAACGGTATTTCAGATCGTTGGTAGCTAACTGCCGATTATTCTCCGAGATTCGGTAAATGAATGCTGCTTGTAGGAAAATACATCCCAGCATGGCGAACATCATCAGAAATGTTTTCGAAGAACTGATGTCGAGCGTATAGGTATGGCGGTGTTCCTGTGCGGGCAGGGCGTCGGGCCTTGTCAATGCTTCGACGGCTTGCCCGACCTGCTCGACCAATGTATGTGTCTGCCTGTTCTCCTTGTCGATCACCTCCAGTCTCCCAGCCAACTGTGTCAGCAGCGTATTATATTTGTCAGCCATCGCTTGCTCCCGCCCGTTTTGTACTCCGGGTAATTTGATCTGTTTGCGTACGTGTTCGAGCAGGTGTGTTATCTGGGCCTGCGAGAGCTCCGTGGCCTCTATCAGCCGTTCGATCCGTTCCAGCTTATCCAAACCTGCGTTTCCTGCGCCGCCTGCTTTGGCGTTTTTAATGGCTTTGACAAGTGTTTCCTTGAGGTCTTCGTACATCTCGATTGAGAGGTCGATCTTATTTTTGTCGTTCATGGCTTTCCGGTTTTAAGGTTATATTTTCATTTTGGCTCTTCTTTTCTGTTCTTCCATCCTGCGGCGGTGCTCCGCCGCGGCTATGGCCATCGCTTCAGCCGCGGCATCGAGCAGCGCCGTGATTCGTGCTATATGCTCTTCGGGACTTTCTCCCGGCTTGCGCTGTAACTGCTCGGCGGACACTCCGACGGGCGAACTGGCCGGCGGCAGCGGAATCCCGCCTGCCTTTCCGAGGTTTACCGACGGCGGTTCTTCGCGCGTGCCGCCGCTACCCATATCGCCGAACAGCCCTGCAAATGCCGAACGGTAATTGCCTGCCGCCGTCGAGAGGTTTCCGAGGAGCGTGGCCCGGTGCTGGGTCTGCTGTTGAATATGGTTGAAGCGGTTGTCGAGTTTCGTAAAGCTGAATGCCCTGTCGATCTTCGAGCCGGAGAACTCGAAGCCGTTTTTCGAGAACAAAACCCCTTGTTTGCGGTCGGTATTTCCGCAATATTTGTAGCGCATCGTAATACCTTGATCTTTTAACTTACGTTCCAGCTCGTTCCAGTTTTTGCACTTGGGCAGGCTGCCTTCGATCGCATCGTAGATTTCGTATTGGCTCTTGTCCGGTTCGCGCAGCTGTTCCCGACGCACTTCCTCTTTACCCGGTGCGAGGTATAGCCCGTATTTCTCGGTCAGCTCCCGGCAGACCTTGGCGTTGCGGATCTTGATGTTCTTGTCCGAAATGGTCTGCCCGTTGTTCCCGACCCGGTTGTAAACCAGATGACAGTGCGGATGGGGCTGGTCGAGATGGCGAACCAAGAGATACTGCGTATCGGTGATGCCCATCTTCTGCATATACTCCTTCGCGATCCGCGTCATCAGGGCGTCGGTCATCCGCGGAGCGTCCTTGGGTGAAAAAGACAGGGAGATATGCCCGACGGTGTTTTTTAGCCGTGGGTTCAATAAGGTCTGGTCTTTGAAGTCCTGCACCATATCCTTTACTTCCGGAGGCATAATGCCTTCGGCTTCCAGTATCCGGGATTCCTCTTTCATCACATAACCCACCGTCCCCGAAAAGGACGAAGCGGATATTACCTTACCGACCATCGCATATCTGCTTCAGGAGTTTTTCGATAGCCGTGACGATCGCCGCATGCCGTGCCCTGACAGCCGCCAGACCTTTGACATTGGCCAGCCGGGTCAGCTGGTTCAGATTTCGGGCGACGCCTTTCAGTTGGGCCATGAAATCCAGTTGTTCGCGGGTGATCCGTGCTCTTACCGTTCCTCGGTCGATCAGTTGGCGCAGGACCTCGGCAGGTGGTTGCCCGGCCTCACGGCAAAGGGCCGAGAATCGGAGTTTCCGTTCGGGGCTGAGCCGCGTGCTGACGACGTATTTGTGGATGCGGCCGATGCCGACTTTCGGCCGACCGCCTTGTTTGCCATATGTTTTTTTCGGTGCTTCCATGATAAGTGGTTTGTAAGCATTTTTTTTCAGACCAGCGGGATTTTCGCCGGCCAGCGGGGAAGGCGGAGTTTTCGTCTACGAAAACACAACCTTGCCTTTCTTAAATCTTTACCCCTTTCCGACGCGGTGGTTCAATTTCCGCCGTTTCCGCTTTCAGGGCTTGCAGATTATTCCGAAGAGCCTGAACAGCCTTTGTTTCGGAGATGTTTTTTGTGGCTGGAAGTTTTTCCGCATGGCCTTTTATGCGGGCGATCAGATAATCGTTTACGTCCTTGTGCCCGCTGTAAAAATACCTTTGGTCGATTACCTCGCTGCGGGGACAAAGACGGATCAGATCGGCTGTTGCCTTGCGTCCTGCCTCGTCGTTGTCGAAAAAGGTGTGGATCACCGGATGTCGGCTAAGAAACGGTACGGCTTTGGGCAGGTTGACGACCGAGTTCAGAACCGCGGCGTCGATGCGCAGTCGTTCGGGGTGTTTCAGCGAGAGATAAGCGAGGAAATCCATAAATCCCTCGAAAGCGATTACCGTAACGGAACGGTTGTCGATGGTGGTGATGTGTTTGGGCGAGGAGCCGCCTTTGAACCGTGCGGAGCGGAGCTCCCACCCTTCGGCATCGTTGCGGAAACCGACGGCGAAAAAGGTGTGGTCCTGCACCTCGTAGCGGACTTCGCGGCAGAATGCCGCGGCAACAGACAGGACGATACCGCGCGAGGCGAGGTAACCGACCAATGCCGGATGCCGGAGCGAAGCGTCGGAGAGGATGCGGATCGCGGGAACGGTGGCCGGACGCAAGACCGGCAAGGGACCTCCGGCAGCTGGACGCTCGCTAACACCCGGTGAAAGAGAAACGGAACCGGCGTCCCTTTTTTCACCGTTTTGCAGCCGTCGGACGGCTTCACAGCTGTCGCACCGCTCCAACCGCATCACGAGGGTGAGCAATGTGCCGCCTTCTCCCAGTCCGAAGTCGTACCAGAGATTTTGCACGTAGTCCACCTTGAAACTCGGCGTGCGCTCTTCCCGCAAAGGGGAAAGATACATGCCGTAGCCGTTGCGTTCGTATTTGGGCTGAATGCCCCGCCGGGCGAGGAATTGCCTGATGCTGATATTTTTCAGATCATTCATCATTTTTTGTTTTTTGAAGTTTGCCGATATTGCCTTACTACCTACTACATTTGCGTAATCGTTTGATAAATAATTCGCTATGTGTAGTAACCAAGTTTATGTCACCTTACTACCGTAGTAATTGACGTAGTGGCGTAGTAAGATGCCGTAAGGTGTGTATTTTGTATTCTGCTACATGGCAGCCTATTCTTTTTCAATGTTTTATCGCAGTGTGTAGTAGCGTAGTAACTACAATCCGTAAGAGACGAAAGGGTTGGGTGAGATTTTTTCAATGACCCAGCCGTAGACGGGATTTCCGTTGATACGCTTCGAGCGTCATTCGAACCCGGCCTTGCGCAAGGCTTCGCCCATGCGTTTTTCGGAGAGGTTCAGCGACGAATAGCTGCGCAGGTAGTTCAGAATCTCCACGGTGGTCATAAAGCAATCCGTGACGGCATGTTCCGGAGGCTTCTCGAACCCTTTCAGCAGCATTTCGTATTCGATGGTCTGGACATGGAATGCGGCGTTTCCCCGGTGCAGTTCTTCGATTTCGGCTTCGTCGAACCAATAGCGGAATCCGTTGCTCAGGAGTGTTCGGGCTTCGGCATATACCCGATCCATATTGACCCATATCGCCCGGTCGATGTCGATGGATAACACCTCGAAGGGCAGGAAGCGCCGCGAGCCGGTCGGGTCGGTCAG